>SL_8KL_010_SEDDRAFT_10003929_pt1 | contig 12147 bp, 7 predicted proteins | sample SodLakKL_010_SED_4_FD_11160 | JGI IMG/M metagenome (IMG submission 11160) | reverse complement strand
GTAAAAAAAATTTTCAGAAAGATTTTTTGAAGGAATGTATCCTGGAGGCTGTAAAAACAATGACCGGGATGCAATAAAGAAATTGCGTGAGTCTGTTCGTGAAATTATTAAGTGGAATTTCCTTTAAGCTGTCTTGTAATAGGTTGGATTTTATGCTAAATTATATATATGTTGTATGTGAAGTATCGGTTAAGCACTATATATAGATTTATTGATTGTTTTACACACAGAGGATTCCATGATAGAATAATCAATTCATACAAGAAGAGAAAGGGGTATCAGTCATGTTAAGAGTTGAAAAAAGGAATGGAAAAATTGTAGAATTTGAAGCGGAAAAAATCATCGCAGCGGTTACCAAAGCCATGAATGAAACGGAAGACGGGGTAGATGAGGCCTTAGCAAAAACCATTGGAGAAAACGCAGTGGAAGCCTTCAGTGGTAAAGACGTAGTAAATATTGAAGAAATTCAGGATTATGTAGAACTTCAGTTGATGCAGTCCAGACCGGAGGTCGCAAGAAAATATATTGTTTACCGGCAGGAACGGGCCATTCTTCGAGAGCAAGGCTGGAGCATGACGGACCTGCAGCGGGATATTTATGAAAAGAAATACCGATACGATGCGGAGACCTTCGATGAGTTTTTAAATCGGGTAGGCGGCGAGAACGGTCCTGTGAAAAAGGCCATTAAGGATAAGAAGTTTATGCCTGCAGGAAGAATTCTTGTCGGAAGAGGACTGGATAAACTGGGAAGAAAAATCACCCTTAGTAATTGTTATGTAATGCCTAAGGTGGAGGATAATATCGAATCGATTTTTGATACGGCAAAGTACTTAGCGAGAACCTATTCCTATGGCGGAGGGGTTGGCCTGACCCTTTCCAATCTTCGACCAAAGGATGCAAGAGTTAACAATGCTGCGAATACCACCACCGGGGCCGTAAGTTTTATGGATTTATATTCCTTGGTTACGGGACTGATCGGCATGCGGGGACGACGGGGAGCTTTGATGCTGAACCTGGACTGCGATCATCCCGACATTGAAGAGTTTATTAATGTGAAAAATGTTCCGGACAAAGTGACGTTCGCCAATATTTCTGTAAACGTGGACGATAAGTTTTTAGAGGCGGTACGAAATGATCAGGAATACGAATTGTACTTTAAGGTGGAGTCCTCCGGGGAAGAAATCCGCAAAGTGGTACGGGCGAAGGACCTTTTCAATAAACTCGCCTACAACAACTGGGATATGGCGGAGCCGGGAATTCTTTACAAGGACCGTATCAATTCTTGGCATCTGATGAGTGAAGACAAAAGCTTTGAGTTTGCAGGAGTAAATCCTTGTGCTGAAGAGACCTTGCCGGCCTTTGGCAGTTGTAATCTTTCATCCATCAACTTAAGCGGATTTGTAAAGCACCCCTTTACGAAATATGCCCGATTTGAGTTTGAAAAGTTCGGTGAAATGGTTAGAAACGGTGTGATCTATCTAAATGAGATTTTAGACGAGAATATGAACCTTCATCCCTTAGAGCAGCAGCGGGAAATGTCCCGGGAACTGCGACAAATCGGTCTTGGCATCATGGGACTTGCGGATATGTTTATTAAAATGGGGGTTCGATACGGAAGCAGTGAATCCATCTCATTGACCCATCAAATTGGAAGAATTATGGTCAACGAAGCCTTACGACAGTCAGCATTGATGGCGGAAGCCGACGGACCCTTCCCAAGATTTAACAAGGATGCCGTACTTCGATCACCTTTCCTACAGGAAAACGCTGATGCCGACGTATTAGAATTGATTAAGGAGCATGGTCTGAGGAACTCTCAACTCCTTACGATACCGCCTACAGGAAGCATTGCAACTTTGGTAGGATGCAGTAACGGTGTAGAACCTATCTTTCAAGTGGCATATACGAGAAAGTCAGAATCCTTACATCACGAAGACACTTATTATAAAGTATTTACACCGATTGTAAAAGAGTATATGAATGCAAATAATCTCTCCTATGAGGATGATTTGCCGGAACATATTGTAACCACTTCCAATTTGGAGTATAAAGAACGGATTGAAGTGCAGGCAACCTGGCAGCAATATATCGATGCCAGTATATCTTCTACGGTGAATGTACCGAATGAGTTTACTGTGGAGCAGGTAGAGGATTTATATCTCCATGCCGGCGAACGGGGATTAAAAGGGATTACCATTTACCGTGACGGTTGTGCCCGAGCGGGAATTCTGACAACGGATAAAACGAAGAACAAGAAAACAAGAATTGAACAGTTGCAGGAGGAAATCGACCAGTTGGCCGGAGAGCAGTTAAAGACTGATCCCGATACCTGCCCAATGTGCGGCGGAACTTTGAATCACTCCGGAGGTTGCAGTGAGTGTCAGGACTGCGGATATAGTCCCTGCTCGATTTAATCAATAAGAATAGATGATTTTGAAAACCGTTTGAGGACTGAATTGTTTCAGTCTTCAAACGGTTTTTTCGCGTTTAATCGAATAAAGGCAGGTTCCGGATCGATTTTATGCAATTATACATAGGTAAAAAGTTCATCGGTGTAAGAAAAATGCAAGATATATATTTATAAAACTCATAAATCGGTCATAATTCTCTGATGAACTACCATAAAGTAAGATAATTGTGCGTAAATTGATTGACAGACGCATTAATATTGCATATAATGATTAAAGACAATTCAAAAAGATTTGCATATTTATTCTAAAAAGTATGTATGCTGAAAATAAATAAAAAACAGGAGGAAAAAACATGCAGAAAAGTTTAGCCCTTAAAATTATCGAGTCCAGACTTGTGGAGGGAAATCCGAAAAAAGGTCAAGAAATAGCTCTTAAAGTAAATCAAACCCTAACTCAGGATTCTACGGGCACCATGGTCTATCTTCAATTAGAAGCCATGGGTGTGAATAAGATTCAAACGGATCTTTCCGTTGCCTATATCGACCATAACATGCTTCAGGCCGGTTTTGAGAATGCCGATGACCATGCTTTTATCCAGTCGGTTGCCGCAAAATACGGAATTCTTTTCTCGAAACCGGGAAATGGAATTTGTCATCAACTGCATCTGGAACGGTTCGCCAAACCCGGTGATGTATTAATTGGTTCTGACAGCCATACACCCACAGGAGGGGGTATGGGAATGATTTCAATCGGCGCCGGAGGATTGGATGTAGCCATCGGTATGGCAAAGGGGACATATCATCTCAAAATGCCGAAAATTATCAATATTTGTCTTGAAGGAAAGCGAAACCCCTGGGTCAGTGCAAAGGATATCATACTTCATATTTTAGAGAAGCTGACGGTAAAGGGTGGAGTCAATGCAATTATGGAATACAGCGGACCGGGAACCAAAGAACTTTCAGTACCGGAACGGGCTACGATAACCAATATGGGAGCGGAATTAGGGGCCACCACATCGATCTTTCCAAGTGATGAAATCACCCTGGGCTTCTTAAAGCGACAGGGACGAGAAGAAGACTACCGACCGCTGGCGGCGGACTCCGACGCATCCTATGATGAAATTGTGAATATTGATCTTCAAGAGGTGGTTCCCAGTGCGGCACTGCCCCATAGTCCCGATAATGTAGCATCTTTAGATAAAATTGGAAGTATCCCGGTGGATCAAGTTGCGATCGGAAGCTGTACCAACGGATCTTATGCTGACTTTATGAAGGTGGCGGCGATATTAAAGGGAAAGAAAGTGGATCCCGGGGTAAGTCTGGTAATTAGTCCCGGAAGCAGTAATATACTGAAAATGCTTGCGGAAAATGGTGCCCTGGGAGATATGATCGGTGCCGGAGCACGATTACTGGAAGCTGGTTGTGGACCCTGTATCGGCATGGGACAAGCTCCGAAAAGCGGCGCCGTTTCCCTACGAACCTTTAACCGTAACTTTAAAGGACGTTGCGGTACAACGGATGCGGGAGTTTATCTTGTAAGCCCTGAAACTGCAGCGGTATCAGCTGTTACAGGTAAACTTACAAATCCCAACACATTAGGACCGGAAATTAAAGTGGAAGAACCCGATGAATATGAAAACGCTGAAGGGTATTGGCTGAAAAGTAAACCCAAGCCTGAAACCACCATTGAAATGGGACCGAATATTAAACCGTTCCCACAGGGAAGCACTTTGGAAGACGCGCTTAAGGCTCCGGTAATTCTTCAGACAGGAGACAATATCACCACAGATGATATCATGCCTTCCAATGCAACACTGCTTCCTTATCGTTCCAATATTCCGGAACTTTCAAAACACTGTTTTAGTACCATTGTATCAGACTTTAGGGAACGGGCTGAAAAGGCAGGGAAAAGCATTGTAATCGGCGGTCATAATTACGGTCAGGGTTCAAGTCGGGAACATGCGGCTTTGGTACCGTTATATCTAGGAGTACGGGCAGTGATTGCAAAATCCTTTGCACGGATTCATCAATCAAATCTTGTAAATGCAGGAATCATCCCGCTGACTTTTACAAAGGAAAAGGATTACGAAGCCATCAATGAAGGGGATCAATTGGAAATTGCAGGACTTCAACAACAACTAAAAGCAGGTACCGTCATTGTGACCAATAGAACTTCGGGAGAAAAGTTTGCCACAGAGTTTAGCGGATCCTCCCGGGAAGTGGCTATGCTATTAGCCGGTGGTGCTTTAAATTACGCAGCGAAAGGAGTATCTTAATGCATAAAATCGTATTAATTCCAGGGGATGGCATCGGACCGGAAGTGTCTAAGGCGGTCCAAGAAGTAATTGAAGCCGCCGGTGTAAAAGTGGACTGGTTCGTAGAAGAAGCCGGGGCTCATGTTTTTGAAAAAACCGGTGAATTGGTACCGGATAGTGTCTATAAAGCCATTGATCAGCACCGCGTGGCCCTAAAAGGTCCCATAACCACACCGGTAGGCACCGGTTTTCGAAGCATTAATGTATCCCTGCGGCAAAAGTATCAACTATATGCTAATGTCCGACCCGTTAAAGCTTATCCGGGTATGGGTAAAGGACAGGATGTGGATTTAGTAATTTTTAGAGAAAACACAGAGGATCTTTATGCAGGAATCGAAAAGCGGATTTCTGAGGATGAGGTTCATGGAATCAAAGTAATTACCCGTAAAGCTTCGAAGGATATCGCAAAAGCGGCTTTTGAATACGCTAGAACTAACGACCGAAAACAGGTTTCCGCCGTTCATAAAGCCAATATCATGAAACTTGCCGACGGACTTTTTCTGGAAGAAGCTCGCAGGGTGGCTAAGGAATATCCCGAGATCAAATATAATGAAGTGATAGTGGACAACATGTGCATGCAACTGGTGATGTATCCGGAGAAATATGATGTAGTGGTAACGGAAAATCTCTACGGTGATATTCTCTCGGATTTATCTGCAGGACTTGTGGGAGGATTAGGACTTGTACCCGGTGCTAATATCGGTAAAGATTGTGCCATTTTTGAAGCGGTTCACGGAAGCGCTCCCGATATTGCCGGACAGGGAAAAGCTAATCCCATAGCACTGATTTTAAGTGCTGCGATGATGTTGGAACATATAAATGAACAGACCGCTGCAAAGAAAATTCGAAAGGCCGTGGGCTTAGCCCTGGAAAAGAAAGTCGGCCTCACTCCTGATCTTGGAGGCAGCGGCACTACGAAGAGCTTAACGGAGGCGATCATTCATGGCTTATAAAATAGATTCCGACCCACCGGCGGTTTATTCCCCGGGGGAATTCCCCCTTGCAAGACTCGATTCACATAGGAGGAGGTGCGACATGAAGTATTTTCTAGAAAATGATTATTTTCAGGGTCTTGTTCAGAAAGCGGAACAAAACAATGTGATCGATCCCGCCTGTTATGACAAGTACCAGGTAATGCGGGGACTAAGGCATAAAAACGGTACCGGTGTACTGGTTGGACTGACCGATATTGCCGGAGTTCATGGTTATACCATGGAAAACGATAAGAAAGTACCGGCTGAAGGAAGACTTTTGTATCGAGGTATGGATGTAGGAGATATCACTGGCAGTTGCCAGATGGAAAACCGTAGAGCCTATGAAGAAACCGCCTATCTACTACTCTTTGGGGAACTCCCGAATAAATCTCAATTGTCTCAGTTTAATGAGTTATTGGATAGTAATCGACAGCTTCCTCAAAACTTTACGGAAAATGTAATTCTAAAGGCACCCAGTACGGATATCATGAATAAATTACAACGGAGCATACTGGTTTTTTACTCCTATGATGAAAATCCCGATGATGTCAGTGTGGCTAATGTTCTTCGCCAAAGCATCGAACTTATTGCGAAATTCCCTACAATTATATCCTATGGCTATCAAGCTAAAGCCCACTATTATGATAACAAAAGTCTCTATATTCATTCGCCAAGGCCGGGTATCGGAACTGCAGAAAATGTACTGCATATGATTCGAAAGGACAATCAATATACCAAAACTGAGGCCGAAACACTGGATCTCTGTATGGTAATTCATGCAGAACACGGCGGCGGGAACAATTCCGCCTTTACGAACCGAGTAGTATCATCCAGTGGAACGGATACGTACTCTGCTATAACTGCAGCGGTAGGATCCATGAAAGGTCCGAAGCATGGGGGCGCAAATAAACGGGTTAAATCCATGATAGAGGATATCCGGGCCAATTGCCCAAACTGGAAATCCCCTGGAATTTTGCGGGATTATCTACTTAAAATTCTTCAAAAGGAAGCCTTTAACGGCGAAGGATTGATATATGGAATGGGACATGCGGTGTATACCCTTTCGGATCCCCGTGCAGTACTACTTCGGGGAAAAGCCTTGGAACTTGCGGTGGAGAAGGGTATGGAAGAAGAGTATTCCCTGTATGAGAATATTGAAATCCTCACTAAGGAAATATTCAAGGAATTAAGGGGGCCGGATCATGTGATTTGTGCTAATGTGGATCTTTATTCCGGATTTGTATATGAAATGCTCGGTATTCCTGAAGAACTTTATACTCCGCTTTTTGCTGCGGCAAGAATTGCTGGATGGTGTGCCCATCGGATTGAACAGATTGTCAGTGATAACAAAATCATTCGACCTGCCTATAAAAGTGAGTGCTGTAAATCGACTTATATACCTCTGGCTTTTCGCTAAATAGAAAATGGCTACTCTATTTTAGGCATAAAATAAGGGATAAAAACATACGTTTACGAGCTTCGTGAAGATCAATTTTTTCTTCCGGGGCTTTTTTTCTGTTTTTAGAGTATTGAATCTTTAAACAGGGTATATTTAGGATAAAACATATAGGTATGTACTAAAAACCTAGTTGAAGGGGGCGGTGCGAAATGTCCGATCAGATGTTATATAAAAAAATTACGGATGAATGTGGAGTAGGCTATGCCTATCACAAAATTGTAACGGACACAGCCGGTAAACCTTGTGACTATATATACCTCGCAGTAAATCAAACTTATGAAAAAATCACCGGTCTCGAGGGAGAAAAGATTATAGGGAAGTCGGTAACCGAGGTGGTTCCCGAAATAAAAGAAAGTGTATTCGACTGGATTGGATATTTTGGTGAAGTTGCAATCCATGGAGGGTATGAAGAATTCGTTCAATATGCGGAGTTTCTGGGGCGACGTTTTAAGGGAAGTGTATTTTCTCCTAAACCGGGATTTTTTGCTGTCTCTTTTATAGATGTTACTAAAGAAGAAAAACAGATTCAGGGATTAAAAAAAATATCCGATGCTTTGGAAGATTATCTCAACCAGGACAGTGTTGAGTTGGAGTATCATCGAATCTTAAATACTCTACTTGAATTATCCGAGGGGAAATTTGCTGCTCTAAATCTTTATAATGAAGGTGGAAGAATTTATAAAACGGTAGCTATTGCAGGGGATCAATGGAAAATGAAAAAAGGTATGGAGTTGATGGGTTCGAATCCTGTGGGAAAGGAATGGATGCAGGGTAATTCAAGAGCGGATAAGATTAAGGGCGGTACCATTGTAGAATTCCCAACCCTCGATGATTTAGCGCAAGGGGTAATTCCTAAGAGGGTATCGAGCTTACTATCGAAGGTCCTTGGGCTGGGAGAAGTAGTGGTGGCCAAAATTCATAAAAATAATGTAATGTTGGGAGATTTTACGATCTTTATGCCAAGAGAAAAATCCTTTGAAAACCATACGCTTGTGGAAATCTTCGGAAGACAACTGGGTATTATAATTGATCGGAGAGAAGTAGAAGAGCGCCTGAAAGTCATCAATGAAGATCAGGGGGTTCTTTTAGACATATCCACTCGTTTGATGGGAGCTACATCGGAGACATTGGATTCTGTTATACAGGAAACTATGAGAAAAGCTGCAGAAATCGCAGCTGCAGATCGAGTGCTTATTTTTGAATATGATTTTGGGAAACAAGTATGTAACAACATTTATGAATGGTGTAGAGAAGGTATTGCTCCGCAGTTTAATGTACTGCAAGACATACCACTGAAAGAAATGCCGGAGTGGTTGGAAAGTCATAAACAAAAGAAGACTATCGTTATTGATGATGTTCAGTCCATGCCCCAAAGGAATCCGGTAAAGAATAATTTGGAGTCCCAAGGAGTAAGAAGTTTAATATCGGCTCCCTTGTTCATAGGAGATACCCTTTTTGGGTTTATCGGTTTTGATGCAGTAAAAAAGAAGCATTATTACACCTCGGAAGAAAAAGCTCTCCTACACCAGTATGGAAACAATGTTTTATCCACGATCTCTCGAATTAGGTCGGACCGGGCTCTACTTAACAGTGAAAGGAAAAATCGATTTATTGTAGAAAATATTTCCGATATGATATGGATGATGGATCTTGACTTTAATATTACCTACAGCAGCGGACCGGTTATGGAGATTCTAGGATATTCCCATGAGAAGTATAAACAACTGCCGGTGGAAAGCAGGTATTCTGAAGAAACTCTTCAATGGATGCAGGACATTTTAAAGGAAGAACTTGAAAAAGAAAAAATGAAGAATTACACCAATCTTAGTCGGGAAATCACCATTGAACACTATACCGCTGGTGGGGGAACTAGGTGGCTGGCCTTTCACCTTTCTTTTGTAAGAGACGCATTGGAGAATCCTACGGGGATAATCGGGGTTTCCAGAGATGTTACCAGACAGATGAAACAAAATGAGGAAATTGAGTATCTCAGTTTTCGGGATCATCTAACCGGGCTGTATAATCGTCGCTATTTTGAAACAGAATTATATCGATTGGATACAGTCAGAAATTTACCTCTCACCATAATTATGGGAGACCTGAACGGATTGAAGCTTATTAACGACTCATTTGGTCATGGTGTAGGGGATGAGCTTTTGGTAAAAACTGCGGAAATGATCAAGAAAAATTGCCGTAAGGACGAAATTGTGGCCAGAACCGGAGGAGATGAGTTTGCCATAATTCTTCCCAAAACCGATGCAAATCAAGCGATAAAACTAATTGAGCGAATACAAGCTTCCTTGGGGAATGAATCTATTCGAGGGATGGATGTATCTGTATCCTTTGGCTATGCAACGAAATCTGACAGTGGTGTTGATATTTCTGAAATTCTAAAGAAAGCGGAGGATCGTATGTACGGAAATAAACTGTTAAAAGGACCGAGAGTAAGCATAAAGTCTATCGACAGGATTATCTCCGTGATAAATCATAAAAGTCCTAGAGAGGAAGCTCATTCTAAGAAGGTGTCTGAGCTTTGCGAAGCTATGGGTTTAGCTATGGAGGTGCCAGAGAGTGAAGTTGAAAAACTGAAAATTTTAGGACGGCTTCATGATATCGGAAAAATTGCCATTTCTGATAATATTCTCAATAAAACCGGAAACTTAACCGAGGAAGAATACTCAGAAATTCAGCGTCATGTGGAAATTGGGTATAGAATTTTAAGCATAACAAAGGATTTTACGGAAATCGCAGAATATGTGCTAGCCCATCATGAGCGCTGGGATGGAAAAGGCTATCCCCGCGGATTAAAAGGAGAAGCTATTCCCCAAGAGTCCAGAATCTGTTCTATTGCCGATGCCTACACTGCAATGACGGAAAAAAGTAATTACCGAGAGGCCCAACCTAAAGAATATGCGATTGAGGAAATGAGAAAATATTCCGGTACCCAGTTTGATCCATATCTTGTAAATGTTTTCATTGAAGGGGTGTTATCTTAATTTGGATCCTCAAAAGAGTAAATGAGAATAGCATTAATAATTGCCCTAATAGGATGTGATATTCAAAATGAAAACTAAAACTAATGATAAGGAGAAAATAATGGAAAATTTATTACAAGAGGTACTTCCTTTTTTTAAAACTTTAAGTGGAAAAGAAAAGAAAAGTTTTATTAATAAGAGCCAAATTCTTGAAGGGGATCCGGAAAAGGTAATCGTAGAAGCAGGTGTGGTCTGTCAGAAGGTATACTTTGTTCTGGAAGGCAGTCTTCGCGTATTTCAACTATCAGAGGATGGTAGAGAGATGACTCTTTATCGGGCAAAACGGGGGGAAGCCTGTCTTTTTTCCTTAACCTGTATCATGAAAGAAGAAGCATTGAATACTGTAACCATTGTGGAACAAAAGGCGATGCTGATAGGAATTCCCGTAGAATATTTTGAAGAACTGATGTCCCGTAATGTTGAATTTCAACGATACTTTCTTCGTAGGCTACTGCGAAAGATCTCCAGTCTTATGATTCGAACAGAAGCGGTAACTTTTCTATCCATCGAAGAGCGTCTGGCAAAGTATCTCTGGGATCATTTTTCATCAAACTCCTCGACTGCTTATATAACCACCCATGAAAAGATTGCTGTTGAAATCGGCACGGCCAGAGAAGTGGTTAGTCGGATGTTGAAAGCCTTCCAGGATCAGGGGGTCATTAAACTGTCCAGAGGGAAAATAACCCTTCTTTCCTCGAAAAAGTTAAAAGAAAGAGTGCCTATGTGATTAAGTCACGGTAAAGGATAAGTTTCTCTGATAAGATGAACCTAGTTAACAAACAAACATCTTAGAGGAGGAATTATTAATGAGTAAAAAACAACGAAATCAAACCATTATATTTGTCGTGGTCGCCTTAGTGGCCGGAGCTTTGCTAACTGGGTTTACCCTGTATCAAAGTGCTCCGGGTGCCATGATGATGGAAGACGTCAGTCCTTATGATTTTGGAGAAACAACAGCACGATTTAAAGCAGAAGTGGAAGCCGCCGGTTGGTCCGTAGCGGGCATGCATGACATGCAAGAAATTTTGGATGGCCATGGATTTGAAATAGATAAAATTGAAATATATGAACTATGTTCATCCGAGTATTCAGCAGTCATTTTAGAAGAAGACGATGAACGAGTTGTCTCTCCATTGATGCCTTGCAGAATTTCTATTTATGAAAAATCTGACGGCAATACTTATATCTCAAGAATGAACTCTAAGTTAATGGCACGGCCTTTCGGTGGAATCATAAATGAAGTTATGCAACAGGCGGCGGACGAAACGGAAGAAATTTTAGAAAAAGTTCTGGAGTAGATTTTCTAAGTAGAATACTAACAATCCAATTTATAGAATCAAAAGAGACCTTTTCGGTCTCTTTTTTTATTGGAGAAATATTGGCAGGATTAAAACGATAGCCTTTGGAATAGGAAATGACGTTGTAGCATTCGCTTTTCCCGGAGAATACCCGAATATGTTTTCTTCAAAGTCTAGAGCTTTTACGTGATGAAAAACTTTAATTTACTGGAGTCAGCATAGTCTGAATCTTTCACTTGCATATGTATATGGTCTATTATATGTTCGTATAATGTAAGACAACAGATATATATTTTTTTGCAGAAGTTTATAATATGTTGTAAAATTCAATATATAATAATTATCTAATATAATATTATTTAGAAAACCACGGGAAAGGAGAAGTTGTTATGAGTTTGTTAACAGATTTTAGAATGTCAAGAATTGATAATAATTTAGGAGTATATGGTATTCATGTATATCAAGGGGGAAGCGTTTTGGAAGAACACCACTTCAGGAGCAATGACCGGGAAAACCTATACTCTGCTTCAAAAACCTTTGCCTCGTTGGGAGTGGGAATAGGAGAAGGGGAAGGTCTTTTTCACCTTACGGATAGGGTGTTGGATTTTTTCCCGGAGTACCGGGATACCGCCTACCCCGGTTCAGAAGAGATAACG
>SL_8KL_010_SEDDRAFT_10003928_pt1 | contig 12149 bp, 12 predicted proteins | sample SodLakKL_010_SED_4_FD_11160 | JGI IMG/M metagenome (IMG submission 11160) | reverse complement strand
ATGTCGAACATCTAATCGATAAGATTCAAAGCCTGGAGGATGGTTAAAATGATCGGGGTTGGCCTTTATTCCATGGCAGGAGTTTATGGCTCCAAAGATCCCGCAGAACTCGAAAAAATGCTGTTAAGGGCTTTAGAGTTGGGAGTGGATTATTTTGATGTAGCCCCCGGTTATGGCCAGGCTGAGAGTTTTTTAGGCAGGATATTAAGACCATTTCGGGATCAAGTGCAGATTGCTACCAAGGGAGGGATTTCTCCCGAGGGAAAAGCAGATGGCTCTTATCAGGGGATCAGGGAGGGCTGCAAAATGAGCCTGCAAAAATTGCAGGTGGAATATATTGACCATTATCAGGTTCATTTTGCAGATCCTGAAACTCCGGTCAAAGAGACTGTTCAGGCTCTGGAAGATCTCAAGCAGGAGGGCTGGATAGGAGAGTACGGGCTGGGGCATTTTTCCAGGGAAAAAATAAAAGAATTCTGCTACCAGGGTTCCCCCTCCACTCTTATGCTGGAAATCAGCCCCCTGAATCTGGGGGATTATTTCAGGTACAGGGACTTTAATCAGGAGGCAGGGCTTAAACTAATAGCTATGGGAGTAACCGGTCGGGGTTATCTGGCAGGAAAGACGGACAGAGAGGATCAGCTGGAACAGAAGGATATTCGCCGGCTTGATTCTCTTTTTTATCCCGATCTGGCTCGATGGCGGGAAGGAATTTTGCACAGGTTGAAGGAACTGGGAGATAGCTATGGGAAAGAACCTGTACAGGTGGCAATTAACTGGGTTAGCACCCGCCCGGGGGTACATAGAATCCTGATCGGTCCCTCGCGGGAAGATCACCTGGAAATGAACCTGGGAGCCCTGGGGTGGTCCCTGGAGAAAGAAGATCAGGAATACCTGGATAATTTTCTCCTGGATCAGGCCAGGCAGCACCACAAAAAATCATTGCTGATAACAATTGCAATTCTGGAGAACAAAAAGCCTTCCTCCCGGGACCTGATTTTTGCCCTTGAAAGTCTTTTTTCCCTGGGAATAATGGAAGAAAAAGAGGCCGGCTGCTATTTCAGGCAGGTGATGAGCGCAGTTAATGAGTCTGGCCTTTTGGAAAAAATAAAGGAGCAGCTAAAAACTAATTATCTAAGTTCTCTACAGAAAATAAAAGGTGGAACTACCGTTGAAGAATTTTTATCGGGGTGGAAAGAAAAAGAAACTGCAGGAAATAACAAGAACAAGTAGAAGTATAGTTTTAATTCTTGGAGAGGGGCTTTGAGGCCAATCAGGGCGGATTCCTGGGAGGGGGGGGTGTTTTGGAGAAAGCAATCGTGGTCACAGATCTGTACAAGCATTATGGTGCGGTTAAGGCAGTAGATGGTATTTCCCTGGAAATTCTCCAGGGCGAAGTTTTTACCCTGCTGGGCCCCAATGGTGCGGGGAAAACAACCACCGTTGAAATACTGGAGGGTTTAAAAGAACCTGATAGTGGGGAACTGGTGGTTCTGGGGCAGAAAAGCAAAAAAATTAGCCGGGCCATGAAGGACCGGATGGGGGTTGTTCTCCAGCAAAACACGTTCATGGAACGTATTACAGTTAAAGAAACCTTTAACCTTTTTGCCTCTTTTTTTTCACAATCCCTGCCGGTAAAGGACATTATAGCCAAGGTGGCCCTGGAAGAAAAAACTACGGCACTGGTGGAAACTCTTTCCGGAGGGCAAAAACAGCGCCTGGCCATTGGCCTGGCCTTATTAAACAATCCCAGCATAATATTCCTTGATGAACCAACTACCGGTCTGGACCCCCAGGCCCGGCGAAATATCTGGGAATTAATTGAGGAACTGAAAGAAGAGCAGAAAACGATTATTCTTACCACCCACTACATGGAAGAAGCTGAAAAATTATCCGATTATATCTATATCATGGATCACGGCCAGATTATTGCTCGGGGAACTCCGGAAGAACTGGTAGCCGGGCTGGATCAGGACAATGTAATAGAATTTACCCTTGATCCGGCCATGGGGGTTAAGGATCTGGATGAACTGGGGCAGATTTTTCCCGAGTATAATCTCCAGGATAATCAGGTCAATATTTATGTCCGGGATATGACCGATGCTTTTTCTCGGCTGCTGACCTGGTCCAGGGAAAAAGACTTTTCCCTGGAAAATTTAATGTTCCGCCGGCCCAACCTGGAGGATGTATTTTTGGATCTTACCGGAAAGGGGTTGCGGGATTGATGCAGTCGGTGGGGAGCTTTTTCCGGACCTTTTCTTTTCGCCTTCTCAGAGATAAATTTGCCTGTTTCTGGCTTTTAATTTTTCCCATGTTAATCCTGGGAATTTTGATTTTAATTTTTGGCAATTTAACCGGGGATCAGTTTTCCTTTAACTCCCAGGTAGCCCTGATTGATGATGATCAGGAGGAAATATCCTCTATCCTTACCGGAGTCCTGGAAGAAATAGCGGAGGCGGAGAATGGCTGGCTGCAGCTAAATTCTTATCAGGACCTGGAGGAAGCCCGGGCGGGCCTCGGGGCAGGTACTTATCAGGCAATCTTTCGGATCCCACCTGGTTTTTCCCGGGAAATTATGGATAATGTTTCCGGACAGTTCAGGGGTCAGGAGGTCCTTCCCGCTGGAATAGAATTTTATTTTCGGGAAGGAGAGCAGAGTTCGGAAGTAACCGTAACTGCTCTGAATCAGGTGGTAGAAGTTTTTACCGGGGAGCTATACCTGGAAACAGGTTTAATGCTTCCCGCCCAGCGCATTACTGCCCACAGTCAGATGGTTGAGGTCCGGACCGAAGAAGGTGTGAGCTTTAATTATGTTAACTATATTATACCGGGCATAATTTTGATGGCTTTTCTTTCCACCGGTATGGAAGAGCTGGTGACCAACCTGACAGTGCCGCGGGACAGGGGAATATTAAGGCGTTTTTTTGCTACGCCCCTGCAGGCATTCCAGTATACCGGGGGCTTAATCCTCTATATCGTGGTAATTGCAGCAGTGCAACTGTTAATCATATACTGGTTTGGCCGGTGGGCTTTTTCGGCTCAAATTGACTTATGGTCTCCTTTGCCCCTTTTCTTTACTCTCTACAGTTTACTGGTTTTGATGGGGGTTGGTCTTTTAATTGCAACCCTGGCCCGTAATGCCAGTGCTGCGGGTCGCCTGGTTAATATTGTCTTTTATCCCATGATGTTTCTGGGTGGACTCTATTTTCCCCTGGAGGGCATGCCCGGTTTTATTCGATTGGTGACTGCAATTAACCCGGTTACCTACCTGATCAATGGGCTTCGAGAAAGCCTGGGAGTTTTTCCTTCTTCGACTTCCCTGGAATTAAATTTACTGGTGCCGGGGATCTGGTTAATGGCAGGGCTTATTCTGGGATTAAAGAAATTTAAATGGGAGGCAGGTCAGTGAACCGGGGAGGCGGGAGTTTAATGCAGAGTCTGGTGGTAATGACGATAACTTTATGGAAAAATTTTTTTCGGGACCGGCAGTCCATTTTCTTTTCCCTTATTTTCCCTCTTGTTTTTCTCCTGATTTTTGGCTTTATGTATGCAGATCAGACCATGGGACCCAGAAACCCTGTTCTGGCAGTTTTTGAGGATGGGGGAACAGACCAGCAGGCTGTACTGCAAAGGGTTCTGGAGAATGCGCCCGGTCTAAATTTTGATTTTTTTGATGAAGCGGGGATTGTAGAAGAAAGAGTAGTATCCGGGCAGGCCAGTTTTGGCCTCATTGCTGATTCCGGTGAATTAAATTTCCTTTTCAATCCAACCCGGATCCAGGATAATGCTCACCTGGAATCCCTGGCGGGTGGCATCAGGTCCAGTTTTGAAAGGGAGCAGGCGGGGGTGCAGGAAGTAATTGTGGTTAAAACTGAAGGGATTTCTGGCCCTGGAGGGGCTACCTCGCCCCTGGAATTTATTATCCCCGGAACTATAGCTATTGCAGTGGTTGCCTCCGGTTTATTTGCCATAACTGGTTTTTATCTTTCTTTTCTGGAAAGAGGGGTTCTACGGCGGATGCTGGCTACCCCCCTGCGCAAAGAAGTATTTTTCCTGGGGCTTATTTTAACCAGGATTATAGTGGCTATTATTGGAGCAGTACTGATTCTTATAGCCAGCAGGCTATTATTTGGTATTAGCCTGGAAATTCACTGGGCTTTTTTCCTGCCCTATTTGATGGTGGCCACCCTGCTGATGATGGCTTTGGGGGTTTTGATTACCCTTGTTTTTAAAAAGCGGGAAAATGCCAATCAGTTTTCCAGTTTTCTGGTTAGCGTTATGATCTTTTTTTCCGGGATATACCTGCCCCTGGAATTTTTGCCCGATTATCTACAGACTATCAGTCGTTTTCTGCCCCTTACCTACGTGGCCCAGGGGTTGCGGGGAACTATGGGAATTGAACCCTTTGCCCCGGGGGATTTCTGGATCAGTTTCCTGACCATGCTGATTATTGCCCTGTTTTTTATCAGTCTGGCTGCTCGGGGGAGCAGGTGGGGGGAGCAGGGTGCTTAGGACCTGCCCCATTCCTTTTTTTTCATCTTTTGGCCCCGCGGTTTTAGTACTCAGCCTGATAATAAGAGGCCTGGCCGAACCCTGGGGTTTTGAGAGATATAATAATTTTCTGAGGGCCGGTTGGAAAATGAACCTGCTGAGAAGAGATCCATTAAGGATTAAGAATGGCGAGATCGGAAAGAATCTCCTTATGAGAAAAAATTCGGCTAAAAAGGTTTTGCCTTTTTCCGGATTTTTTCTTTTAAATAGGAGGAGAAAGTCACCTGAGTTAAGAAAATTGATGGAGAGCAAAATGATATTTTAACCAAAAATTTATCCCCGTTGCTCTTGATTTAGTGATCGCGGGAAAGGAGAAGTAATAATGGTGGCAAATAGAGACCTTTTTTCACGTTTTCTCTTTTTACCCCTGCTGGGGTCAGGTTTTTTCCTTTTTCTTTTCGGGTTCGTATTTCCTTCATTTGCTCTGGTTATTCTGGTGGCAGTTCTTACCCTTGCTTACGGGGGATTTTCTCTGAAGAAAAAAGAAAAGCAACTGAGAAGCCTGGAGAAGAAGGTAGCTGTTGATGAGATTACCGAATTGCAGTCCTGGTCGGTTTTCCAAACCCGGGGGGAAGAGCTTTTGGAGAGTAAAAGAACAGGGGAAGGTAAACTCTCCCTGGGTATTATTGATCTGGATAATTTTAAACGCTGGAATAATCTTCTCGGGCCCCTGGGAGGGGATGAGTTATTAAAAAAAGTAGCGGGGTTTTTAGCTGACAAGCTGTCTCAAGAAGACCTTATCGCCCGCTGGCATGGAGATAAGTTTATTTTCCTTTTTCCCGGGGCATCCGGTAAATGGAGCGGTTCCCGGATTTCGAAAATACTGGAGGAGCTGAGGCAGAAGAGCTTTTTTATCCGGGAAGTGGAAATCAAGGTGGAGGCCTGTGCTGGTATTGCCCATTTTCCCGACGATGGAGAAAGCATCCCAGATTTAATTTTTGCTGCCGACAGCTACCTGCGGCGGGCCCAAAAAGTTGGCAGGAGGGTTTGCAGTGCGGGAGATGGGGACCCCCGCCTTGAGGTTCAGAACAGTATTAAATTGCACAATCCCGCAAGCTATCAGGATCGGATAGCCAAAAAATCAACTCAGCTCTGTCTTCTTTTTAAGGAGAGAGATCTGGAGATAATCAAGCAGAAGATTGCTGCTAACAAGGCCTTCTGCATTGAAAAACCAGAAGGAGAATATTTTTATGAGTTTTATTATATCCTGTCAGGCGAAATTAAGCAGTTGGATTCAGGTGAAACCCTCACCACCGGATCTTTTATTACCCCCGGGAATTTAGAAGCCTCCCTTTATTTTGAAACCCTGACTCCCGTTTCCCTGCTTTTTGTTACCAATGCTCCGGTTTTCAAACAGCAATCCGATGAACTGGAAAAGTGGGCCCGGATGATTGAAGAGCTTGAAGGAAAAGATCAGCGTATTGAAATCCACGGGTTTCGCCTGGAAGAAATGGCCATAAAATTGGGGAAGGAAATGGGTTTAAAGGAGGAAGCTCTCTTCGCCCTGGCCTTTGCTGCCTATCTGCATGATATAGGTAAAACCCGGATTCCTTCTTCCATACTGCAGAAAAAAGGGCCCCTCACTTATGAAGAGTGGGAGACCATAAAAAAGCATCCGGGCTGGAGCAGGGAAATGATAAGAGAAAATTTGCAGCACAACCTCTCGGAAAAAATTGCAGAGATAGTCTATCAGCATCATGAGAGGTATGATGGAACCGGCTATCCCCGGGGGCTAAAAGGAGATGAAATAATGCTCGAGGCCCAGATTGTTGCCCTTTTAGATGCTTTTGATGCTATAACTTCCGAACGGCCCTATCAAGCTGCTTTTTCTAAGGAAGAAGCAAAAAAAGAAATTCTGCGATGTAAGGGAACCCAGTTTTCCCCAACCCTGGTGGAAACATTTATACCCCTGATTGACGAGATGGAAGAGGACAAGAAGGATTCCCGGGAAGGAAGGGAAGTATACTGAGGGCTCTAAAATTTACAGGGAGATCAGAATAGCCTGCCTGACCATGATTTTGGGGGATCCTGGGGACTGGATACTGCAATCCCTTCTCAGATAAAGATGACCTGGTTGTACCTCTGGCCGGAAGTTCTGTGTTATAGTCGTTTAGGACAGGACCAACAAAAGAAGGAATAATTTTTATTTATCTGAGATAAGGAAATGATTTTTGGAACGCTAGTTTATACTTTAAAAGTGTTTATGCTGCCACGGTTCTGGATATCTGTGATTTAAGCTATATCCTATCTTCTGCCCAGCAGAAGTTTGTAGCCGATAACAGTGTATCTATAGCCCAGGCCCATCTTTCGGAAAACGCCTGGTTTCGGGCCATCTATGCCGGGGAAAAACCGGTTGGTTTTATTATGACCCATGAGGGGTCTGATTATGACGATGGGATTGATGAGCCCGGTTTGTTTCTCTGGCGTTTGATGATCGGGGGAGAATATCAGGGCCGGGGCTATGGAAAAAAAGCGGTTGAACTTCTGATCCAACACCTGAAGGAAAGAGGCATTTTCAGGCTGAAAACCAGTTATGGCCAGGGAAAGGGTAGCCCCGAAGAGTTTTATAAAAAGCTGGGCTTTGTTCCTAATGGCGAGATGTACGGTGAGGAGACAGGTGCTGAAATAAGATTTTTTTTATAATTTTGTAATTGATCAGGAAAAACCAGGGGATTTAAAAATTATTTAAAATCAAGATAGACCCTTATTATATTCCTGACTCTTTCCCGGACTGCTTCCTTTTTTATAAAACCACAGGGACCGTGAAGTCTATTTTTTGAAATAGTTCTCATTTGATGGGCCATGGCAATTGAAGGGGATTGGAGCTGGGATTCCTCCGGTTGAAAAATAGTTTCAATGGGATAAATCTTGCGGCCCTTTTTAAAGGAAGTTAAACAGATTACCGTGACAACTGGTAAAAACTCATTAACAGCATCTTCAGAGATAACCAAAACGGGTCGCGTTCCTGATTGTTCCGACCCCTTTATTGGATCCAAATTTGCCCAATAGATTCTCCACTGATATCCCATTTTCAGTCCTCCTCATCAACTTCGGAATCGGAATGGAAAAAATCGGCCATGATTTCTTCTATATCCTCTAAGAAGAGGGGATCTTCAGCAGCCTTTTTCATTTCTTCTTTCAGTTTTTGTTTTTCATGATTGGTAATGTAGGCTTCGATGGCTTCGTGGACAGCAAAATTAAGAGAGGGAATTTCTTCTTCATTTAAATAATTTTTTAACTTTTCCATTTGTTCAATGGGAAGGGAAAAAGTATAATTTTTTTTCTTTTTTCCCATACAAAAACCTCCTTGGAATGCATTAGTGATTATATTGTAAAACATTAAATATAAAAGTGCAATATAAAAGCGCAATATTAAGGCGTCGCTTTTTCGTAAAGGGAACACAACAAAAATTACTATTGATAAAAAATAAAAGGCAATATTGGCAAATCTGTTTGGTTTTTTGGAAAAAGAAGTGCAAAGAAAGGAGGGAGAAAATTGAGTTCCAAGGATCACGGGAGTGGAACTTCAAGTGCTTTTTTTGGTCTGGGTTTTATTGGTGCCGCCATATACTTTATCTCTCAGGCTACCGGTTTTTGGATGGGCGTGCTTGGTTTTTTGAAAGCAATAGTTTGGCCGGTTTTCCTCGTTTACGAGCTTTTTAAATATCTGGGTGTTTAACAGGTTCTCAACTGCCCCCGCAAAAACAAAACAAAAAAGAGGTGTCTCCATAATTTCGAATTATACCTTTAATCTGTACCTTACTGTGGTTCGTGATGAATAATCCCGGTAGAACGGGGGGAATACGTTCAGTAAAGAGGGGCTTCCAGGTTCAGGGTAGGGCCTGGAGTTTTTGGATTAGAGAAATCCAGGATAATCCGCAGCGGGCAAATTGAGTAGAAACCCGAGGGGGTTGGCCTATGGCGGTGCAAGAGAGAATTGTCAGAGAAAGAACAACAGGGCTGGGAAAATTGGTGCAAAAATAGTTTTACCGGTTATTTCCGAGCAGCTCTCCCCATAGGGGTTTGGAGAGTATTAACCATTTTTTGCCCGGTAAATAAGAATGAAAAGCAACAAGGGGAGGAATTACCTTGTCCAGAAAAAATGCATTCCCTGAAGCAGAATGGAACCTGCAAAACAGTTATGCCGGGCTGCCAGGTATTTTTTATTCCCGCCTTAAACCTGACCCTGTATCTGGGCCCAGCCTGTTATTTCTCAATAATTCTCTGGCAGAATTCCTGGGTTTAAGTGTTCAGGGCCTATCCAGTAAAGAAGAGTTAGCTGTGTTGTCGGGTAACCGAATACCTGGAGGAGCATGCCCCCTTGCTCAAGCATATGCGGGACATCAATTTGGGCAATTTACTATGCTGGGAGATGGTCGGGCCCACTTGCTGGGAGAACAGATAACATCCCGGGGTGAGCGGTTTGATATTCAGCTTAAAGGCTCTGGTAAAACGCCCTATTCCCGCCAGGGTGATGGCCGAGCGCCACTGGGACCAGTATTGCGGGAGTACATCATCAGCGAAGCAATGCATGCCCTGGGTATTCCTACCACCAGAAGCCTGGCGGTTGTTAAAACCGGGGAGAAGGTAATCCGGGAAAAAGTTCATAGTGGTGCAATTTTAACCAGGGTAGCTGCCAGTCACCTGCGGGTTGGAACTTTTGAATATGCTGCCCGATGGGCTAGCACTGAAGATCTCCAGGCCCTGGCTGATTATTCATTACAGCGACATTTTCCTGATTATTCCGCGGCTGATAATCGCTATCTCTTTCTCCTGAAGGAAGTAATTAAGCGGCAGGCAGCCTTGATTGCCAGGTGGCAACTGGTTGGCTTTATTCATGGGGTGATGAACACTGATAACATGACCATTAGCGGAGAAACCATTGATTATGGTCCCTGCGCTTTTATGGACGCCTATGACCCGGCCACAGTATTCAGCTCTATTGACAGAAACGGGCGCTATGCTTATGGCAATCAACCCCCCGTTGGGGCATGGAATCTGGCCCGATTTGCGGAAGCCCTGCTGCCCCTTTTGCATAATAATCCAGAGCAGGGGGTTCAGCTGGCTCGGGATGCGATTGCAGGCTTCAGTGATTGGTTTAATTATTACTGGGTGTCAGGAATGCGGGCCAAGCTGGGGATATTTAATGAGGAAGAAAATGATGAAAAACTATTTAAAGACCTGCTCCAATTAATGGAGAATTTTTGTGCTGATTATACCAACACGTTCCGAACTTTGATGTATGCCGGGGGTGAAAAGGAAGAACTATTCCACAGCCAGGAGTTTTCAAAATGGCAGGAGCTGTGGCAGGCCAGGTTAGACCGACAGGATGCATCGCAAACTTCCAGCCAGGAATTGATGAAGAGGTCCAATCCCGCAGTGATTCCCCGTAATCACAGGGTAGAAGATGCCCTCAGTTCTGCAGTTAATAATGAAGATTATACTGAGATGACAGGGCTTCTTGAGGTTCTAAAAAGCCCTTACAACCATTCTAATCCACTCCAGGATTACTACACCCAACCTTCGGCAGCAAAAACTCCTTACCGGACATTTTGCGGGACCTGAGGTAGGAATACCGAAAAAATAAAGAACGGATTAATAGTTCTGGGAGAGAAAGTTTTTTCGACCTCAATCCCTAATTAGAGGTGAAATTATTTATATTTAGAAGAAAAAAAGTAGAAAACAGGCCTGGATATTAACAGCGAAAGCAGAAAATACCTGAAGAGTTTTTCAGACAGGTCCTTCTGGTGAAAGAATTACCGATAGGGGACCCCAGCACAATACAATTACTTCCAGGCGAAGCCTTAATTTTCTTGCTGAACCAGGAAAAAGTAAGGGGATAGGCAATAAGGTATCTGAAAATAAATAGCAAGGAATTGAAGGGGGCTATTATGAGTATTTGTCTATTTCCGAACCTGGCGTACCTGTCTGAGACCTCCCGGGCGGTTGAAATTTACAGGGCCCTGCGGGAGTTGGGGGAATCTCCTCTTGTTGCAGTCCATGGTGGCACTTATGAGTTTATTTTGCAGGAGGAAAGAATCCCCTATCATATTGTGCCTCCGGTTATGACGGCAAAAAGGTGCCGGGATTTTGTCCTGGCCAATATAGGGAAGAAAGCTAATTTTTACACGGTTCCTGAACTTCGTGAGCACGTGACCGAAGAAGTTGCTTTTTTTAAAAAACATGATGTTAGGATCGTTCATATTGGATTTACTCTCTCCGCAAAATTGTCGACCAGGGTTTTGGGTCTCCCTCTGTCAACAGCCCATGGGTCGTTTTTTCCTCCGGTATTTGCAAAGAAATTGGTTCCTTATCGCAAAGACTTCAATCGGGGCCCGATCCGCTTATTGCCGGAATCCTGGAAAAGGAACTTTGCCAACTGGTTGTTTTCTCATGCCCGACTTTATACCAGGCCTTTCAATAAAGTAGCAAAGGAGTTCAACCTGAAACCGGTTCAATCAATAGCAGATTTATTCCTCGGCGATTATGCTTTTGTTACCGATATCCCGGAAATCATTGGGATATCCAAAGAAGAGATGGAGAGTTGGGAAAATGTTAGAGATAGAAGATACAGTGATAGGATCAAGCTAATCCACGCTGGTCCCATTTATGCCCGGCTTTTTGGGGAGTTAACCGAGGATATCCGCGAATTTTTAAATACGGACCAACCCAAAATTTTTGTGGCTTTAACTTCGAGTGTTGAAGATTGCCTTAGTTCAGTTTATAAGACCTTAAAAGATTTTGATGGACGGATAATTTTTGTAACTACCACCCATCCCCGGGATTTCCAGCCAGCCCCCAATATTATAATAAAAGATCATGTGCCTTCTCATAAAATCATGCCCTTATGCGATGTTGCTATTATTCATGGTGGGCAGGGAAGTGTTCAAACTGCTATTGCTTCCGGAACACCAATTATTGGATTTCCCTTGCAGCCGGAACAGAATCTCAACTTACAGTTAATTGAAAATCATGGGGCAGGGTTTAACCTTCCTTTTTCTGCTCTGAAAAATAATCAACTCCAAACCTGTATTCAACAGATTTTGACCGAATATAATTATAAGGAGAACATGCAAAAATTGCAGGCATGGCAAGCAAGTTATGATGGACCTCAGAATGTGGCCCTGGCCTTACGGGAACTGGCAAAAGGTAGGGCCTGACTGGGGAACATAAGGGTTCAGAGTTGATAAGACTATAGCTGATTTCCCCAGGGTTTGATCTGAGTAAAGTCCCAAACCGCTAAAAAAATGGCCCAGAGGGGGAGCGGGTAACTCTTTCTTTAATTTCTACCACAGGCCTTCCCCTTTATACCTGGAGAGTCTAAAAACCTATCGCAAAAAAACAAAGAAAAAAAACTCAGGGTAAGGGCTTCTTATAAGCCGTGGGAGTAGAAGCTGCCAGCTACAGATAAAATAAATCAGGAAATAAGGGCAAAAACTTAAACTTTCCTATTGACAGGCCCTGAATAGCGTGGTAAGATTATATTTGCGCTTCAAAAAGGTGGTCTTTGAAAACTGAACAGCGCCAGACGAGAGTGGATGCTAAAAGCATCACCACAGAGAAGAGTTTCAAGGATTAAACGGAGAGTTTGATCCTGG
>SL_8KL_010_SEDDRAFT_10003927_pt1 | contig 12149 bp, 11 predicted proteins | sample SodLakKL_010_SED_4_FD_11160 | JGI IMG/M metagenome (IMG submission 11160) | reverse complement strand
AACAGCTTAATCCCCGGGGCTTTTTTGAAACTCTTGATGATACAGGGAAAACAGTTCACCAGAAAATATCAATTACCGGTGATGCGGTAGGCCTGGGACTTGTCGCTAACAGTATCCGTAAAGGCCGTGAATGTGCTGAACGGATCCATGCCGAACTGCAGGGTTTTGATTATGCCCCGGAAATAAAGGAACCGATTGATCCTTTTGATCTGCGGCTCCACACTAATCAAAAAAGCAGCGACCCTGATCAGTTTACAATCCGCGACGAATACCAGCGCTGCCTGCACTGCGGGATATGTGTACGCTGTGACGAATGCGTCGAGGCTTGCCCGAGAGAGGCCCGGACCAGGGAAGATACCACCTTTACAGTTGATCTTAAGAAATGCGGGGGTTGTGGAACCTGTGCTGCTGCCTGCAGAGGCGGGGTTATCCGCATGGTTCCGAAAGATTGACGGTTTATAAATATGGTTAATACTTTTTAATTATAGTGACAGATCACAAAAGTATTGGTCATACAAAATTTGTAGATTTTCATTGGCTTTATTGCGAAATTCGTGGTAGCGCAACATTAGTATTTTTCCTTTTCCAGTAAGTGATGATCCCCCGCCCCGGGGACCACCTACTTGCCTTTCGATAAGTGCAAACCCTAAATTATCCTCCAGCATTTTAATCAAATTCCAGGCCTGATGATACGACATTTTCATCTCTCCAGCAGCTTTACGGAGTGAACCTAACCTGTCCACGCGCTGCAGGAGATCGCAGGGCCCGTCTCCAAAAACTTTACCCTGATCTTCGAGCCAAATTTTTGAACGTAGTTTGAAAGGCATAGATACAACTCCTCTGCTTCATAAAATTACTTGCCGTAATATATACCTGTTTTGAAGATAAAGCTCTACTGAAATTTATTGATAGTGATCGATTCTTTGCTTTTTAAAGAGTATAAATTGCAGACACAGAACCAGAACCATTGCTAGAATCAGCATAATGACAGCCACCGCTACAGCGGAGTCTAAATCACCCAGGGACATATTTAGATAAATCGCAGTAGGCAGGGTTTCCGTTTGCATCCGGGTCATGCCGGCAAGCATAATTGTCGCCCCAAACTCACCTAATGCGCGGGCCCATGCTAATAAACTGCCTGCAAAAAGACCAGTCGCAGAAAGGGGCAGGGTGATTTTCATAAATACTTTTGCCGGACTATCGCCCAGTGTTTCTGCTGCTTCTTCATAAGACCGGTCGACTGCTTGAAAAGCGGTTTGGAAGGAACGCACTGCATAAGGCGCTGCTACAAAAAATTGAGCAATAATTACCCCGCGAAAGCTAAAGATGAAATCCCAGCCCTGTTCAGCCAACCAGCGTCCACCACCACTTGAAAAAAGCAGTAAGAGAGCAAGCCCTGAAATAAGGGGCGGCAAAAAAACCGGCAGGTAAAAAAGGGATTCTACTGCTTTACTCCCGAAGAAAGGATAACGAGCCAGTACATATGCAGTAGGTATGCTAACCAGTATAGCTAAAACAAGGGCTGTCAAAGAAGTTCCCAGGCTGAAGCGAATTGAAAAAAGAACTTCTTCAGTGATTAACAGGCCTAAAAGGTTATTCCAATCTAACTTTATAAAGAGCTGAGCATAAGTAGCCACCAATAATAAAAAGAATAAGATAAATACAGAGGAAAATACTACTTTCAATAAATTTATGCGCATTGACTTCCACATCTCCTCGCCTGGAAAGGGAAATAGAGACTTAAAAGCTTAAAGGACAAAAATGATTTAAACCCAAGACCTGGGCCGGTCCCGCAATGCTTGTGCCGAAAAAAAGAACCGGTTTATTCGATAAATTAAATGATGGAAATGTGTTGTTAATAATCGAACTGCCGGTCACAACAACCAGATCCCCCCACTCCATATTTTCTTCTGAAGCAGCGGAAGACTCTATAGAGACTCCCGCTGCGCCTTTTATTGTTTTCCCGAGATTGTCAGGATCAAGATCATTGATCCGCAATGCAAAGGAATCGGCCAGGGTTTCAGCAAAACGGGGCTGGTAACCGATCAGGACAACTTTGCCCGGTTCGAAAACCTTTTTGATATGCTCAGAAAGCAGTAATGCACAGTGCGCCGGGGATTCATCCCGACAGTGCATCGATTTTTGAATGACATCCTGCCTGCGAAGCAGAGCATTTAAAAAGGAAATAAACACTGCCCGCTCAAAATTATCTTCCAGGGGAAAGTTAAAAACATTATTAAGTTGTCCCTGGTAATAGCCCGGCCTATCCGTAAAAGCCTGACCAACAAAGCCGTCAATTTCTGCCTGCAAAAGTCGCTCTTTTCCTTTTAGCAAAACATAGTCACAACATGACGAACGGCCTATAGCCGCCTCTGGAGTAAGTGGAGCAGCAGTGAATTCTCTATGCTGCAGATCTTTATCATTAAAGATAAGTTGAAGCGCTTTTCTTCTAAGAATCTCATAAGTTGATGTTACGCCTGGAACATTAATCTTTATCTCCTCCATATCTAGCCAATAGATAATATTAATCCTCTATTTCGTAACCCCATTTCTTAAAAACCTGATTTGCTCTATCTGATTTCAGGAAATGCAGGAAATCCTCAGCCTTCTCCTGCTGCTCACTTATTTTAAGAACTACCCCAATAATCGGGATTCTCATTTGTAAATCTTTTGGAAGCTCTATAATTGTCAAATCTTCTTTGTTGATAAGATAATTACTGTACCAGCTAATCCCTGCTAATCCATCAACCAGACTCACATAGAGAGGGACTTGATTGGCTGTGGCTACTCGACCGTAAAGTCTTGTTTTAATTTGATCAGATAAGCCTATTCCTTCTATTATTACTTCCGTCATTTCACCTAAAGCCGTTGAGTCGGGGTTGACAAGCACAAAGCTAATATTCGAATTTAACAGTTCATGAAGATTTCCTATATGATGTTCCTGGGAAGCATTGACAACCAGGGCCGGAGAATGATAAGCAATTTCCCGTGCGGCCACATAATCCGTATCATCAAGAAACCGGGGGTCTCCGGGAATGTAAATATCACCTGCTCCACGTGATACAATCTGAGATCTTAAGTTTCCACTGCTACCATATATCAGATCCAGATTTACCCCACTGATCTCTTCATATTCCTGAGCCAGCAACTCAACCGGAACTCGCACTCCCGCAGCACAGTAAACAACTAGTTTAGAAATGTTATCCCTTTGTGGGGAAGCTGATAAGTCCCGATAAAAGGCTGTTCCCAATCCAATGAAGAAGCTCATAATAATAACCAGTATAATAATCTTTCTATTCATATGCTGCATTTTACAAGCTCCATCTCGGGCATAAAATCAAGACCGGACAGATTTCAATCAGCTTTGCTGATCTGTTTTTACTCATGCACAGCCCTTTTCATAGAATGAGTTAACCCGTCCGTTTTCCAGGCTAAGGATGCTGCTTTCTAATACATGTAAATTTTTTTCAGTATGAGAAACAATAATGGCCATGGTATCATGTTTATTGATCCATGCATATATATAATCAATAAGACGGCAGCAGCACTTTCGATCTATGGCATTGAAAGGTTCATCCATTAATAAAAGACGGCGTCCTGCCAAAAGAGCCCGGGCCAGGCTTACCCTTTGCTTCTCACCGCCGGAGAGCTCCCGTGGATAACGTGACAAATATGAAAAAGGGAGTTCCAATCCATCGATCAAGTCTACCAATGGTTTCAGCTCCACAGGGTGCTTGCCTTTACCCTGAGATCGCAGACTGTATAAAATATTGTCTTTAACGTTTAGGTGGGGGAAAAGAAGGTAATTCTGAAAAGCAAAACCAATGCCGCGCTGAGCCGGGGGTATCCAGATTTTTTTTAATGTATCAAGGAAAACTGTATCACCGAATCTAATAAAGCCGTCCGGCATACTTTCCAAGCCGGCAATACACCTTAACAAGGTTGTTTTCCCTGATCCGGAAGGCCCACGGATAACCAGGCTATTTTCTGGCAAAACAATATCGAGATCCAGTGAAAAATCTTTTAATCTTTTATTGACTTTTAGAGTTAACACCATGAACCCTCGCTTCTTAAATAATTTTTTTGATAGTTTCAATTTATATCTACTTATATTACTCACAGGCTAAAATGGCCTCTAAAACTCCGCCGCCAATTGCCCTGGCCTTATCGGAAACGCTGAAACAATGATCGCGCCGGGCCCGAGGATCAATATCACCGATCTTCATGTGCTCCTTAACTTTAACACTATCATGGATCAGGCCGCGGATAACTCCGGATATATTAGCCAAAACAGGAGTATCTGCCACATAACCTACAACCTCACCGGCAGAAGCGAGGTCCCCTATTTTAAGCCTGGGCCGGAATATTCCGCTCGCAGGAGCTTTTAATAAACGCTCCACGCTGTATCCATCTACCACACCGGGCCGACCATCATTAGGCAGAGCTTCTCCGCTGTAGATAACCTGTCCCAAATAATGACCGCGCCTGGTTTCCACAACAGCGTGGACTTCACGGCCGGCCTGAAAACCTGGACCCAGGGCAATAACCAGGGGGGCGTCTTGAAGGGTGGTCCCATGATTTTTTTTAGAAAGGGTCCCTTCTATAAAAATCTCAGGCTCCAAGTAATTTAGAACATGAAGTTCAGGATCGACAACAACGGGAATAACCGCTTGATTTATTAAATTATAGACGGTTTCAGCTTTTAATATACTTGCTCCCTCAACCTTCTGAGCCTGAACTCCTTCTACAGTCACTTTTCCATCATATACAGCCTGGGCAAAAGAAACCGGACGGCGGATAACTGTTGGTCTCACCTGTTCGGTCATTGCAACTTTGAAGCCAGCCTGGTAAAGACGCAGGGCAACCCCGCTGGCCAGATCACCGGCTCCCTTAATTAATACTAACTGGCGGTGTAGTTTTTTAAGCTTGATGCTATGCTCTGGTTCCATCTTAATCCTGATTCTCCTGATGATGTATTTTAATAATTTCAGCGGCGATACTCAGCGCAATTTCCGCAGGAGTATTTCCACCCAATTTGAGCCCTACAGGGGCATGGACTTTTTCCAGGCATGATGAAGGGTAACCATTTTGTTTCAAGTCATCAAAAACAGTTTTTATTTTATTGCGGCTGCCAATCATGCCAATGTAGGCTGCATCAGAGCAAGCAACCTTTTCTAATGCTATTTGATCATACTTATGCCCCCTGGTTAAAATAACCAGGTAAGTATTCTTTGAAATCTTGTAATCTTCTAAGACAGTGGAAATATCATCGACAATCAAATTGTCTGCTTCAGGAAATCTATCCGGATTAGCAAAATCCTCCCGATCATCAATGACCGTTACATTAAAGTCAAGCAATTTTGCCATTCGGGCCAGATATTGGGCAATATGACCGGCCCCCAGGATTACCATTTCCGGGCTGGTAATAATCGAATCAATAAATACAGTTACTTCCCCGCCGCAGACCATGCCCAGAACGGCTGCTTCATTTTGATCTAAGCTGTAATGAGTATAACGGGGTTTACCTTCCTTAATAACTTGCCTGGCTTCTTCAATCACAGCCGCTTCCAGGCAACCACCACCGATAGTTCCCGTGATAGAACCATTTTCGTATATGATCATCTTAGTTCCTACCCGGGCTGGGGTTGAACCGGTAGAAGAAATAACCGTAGCCAGCGCCACAGGCTTTTTTTGATCTAAACAACTCAACAATTCCTGCATTATTAATTTAGAATCCAAATTATTGACCTCCTATGAATTAAAAAACAATCATTTGCCGAACGAACAAGCAGGATAAGTGCAAGTTTCGCAACGACGACAGAAACCACCATGACCAAGAGAGGCTAAATCAGCAGCATTAATCTTTTCTCCGGCTAACAAACGCGGAAAAATCAGGTCAAATACGGTCGTCCTGAAAAACATCCCGCACGCCGGAACTCCAACGACAGGAACCGCTCCGTGATATGCTAAAAGAAACATTGCTCCGGGCAAGACAGGTGCCCCGTACTTTTCAATATTTGCACCGCTTAACATAATTCCTTTCGGAGTAACATCATCAGGATCGACAGACATCCCACCAGTTAAAACAATCAGTTCATGATTTTCTTCAAGAAGTAACTTTATTTTAGAAGCAATAAATTCAGCATCATCAGGCGCATAATGGACCTCCGGTTCGGCAAGGCCGTACATTTCTGCCTTTTCTTTAAGGGCCGGCGCAAAAGCATCTTCAATACGCCCATCATATACCTCCCTGCCGGTTATAACCACTCCCATCTTACAGGAATAATAAGGATAGATGGTAAACAAAGGATAATACTTTTGACAAATTGCTTCAGCGTTATCTATAGTTTGCCTTTTCACTGCAAGCGGTATTACCCTCGTCCCGGCAACCGTATCCCCGCTTTTTACGGGACTGTTGGTGTGTAAACTGGCCATAACCACGTTATTTAGCTCATTAATTTTCTGCAATCCCAATACGTCAACCTTTAATAAACCATCACAGGCAGCAACGAGGTCTACCCTTCCCTCAGTGGGCCCTTTAAGTTTAAATCCTTCTCCAGCTGCTGCAGAGGCCAGTGCCTGACCTGCCACGTCTTCATGAAGTTCGTCTTCATCTAAATCCAAAAAGCAAATATGTTCTTTACCAATGTCCAGTAATTGAGGAACATCCTGCTCTCGAATGACATGCCCTTTTTTAAAAGCCGGTCCTTTATGCTTACCTTTGACAATACGGGTTACATCATGGGATAAAACTTTACCTACAGAATTTTTAGTCCTGGCATATGATATTTTCACTAAGCCACCTCCGGTAAATACCGCTATACTTAACTTCATATAACGCAACAATAATACTATTTACGCTTGTTTTTGTCAAGCTACACCAGCATAATGTCAGATATGCCCGAGGTGGTTTTGTTAATTTTGAATACTTAAACATTTTATAAAACTATTGACAGATTACAAACCGCTGTGTATACTAAAAAACAATTAATATTGGGCAAAGGCGCCCGCTTAGACAGCCTGCAGAAGGCTGTCAGCGGGCGTTTTTTATTTGCGACAATACTAAACACTAAGGAGTGGTAAAAATGAGTATGACCAAAGATGAAGTTCTGGCCATGGCAAAAGAATCGGGTGTTAAATTTATCCGCCTCCAGTTTACTGACCTCTCCGGCCAGTTAAAAAATGTGGCGATAACATCGGATCAACTACCCAAGGCTTTGGATGGAGAGTTAATGTTTGATGGTTCATCCATTGAGGGTTTTGTGCGTATTGAAGAATCTGATATGTACCTGCTCCCGGACCTGGATTCATTCGCAATCTTTCCCTTTCGCCCCAAAGAAGGTGGTGTGGCAAGATTGATGTGTGATGTCTACACTCCTGAAGGCGAACCGTTTGCTGGATGCCCTCGCAGCCAATTAAAAAGGATGATCGATTTGGCCGCCAAAGAAGGTTACACCATGAACTGCGGACCGGAAGCAGAATTCTTTATGTTCCATACTGATGAAAACGGGGCGCCGACCTTGCATACCCACGACCAGGGAGGTTATTTTGACCTCGCTCCGACTGATTTAGGTGAAAATGCCCGTCGCGATATGGTCTTAAGCTTAGAGCAAATGGGGTTAGAAATTGAAGCCTCACATCACGAGGTAGCTCCCGGCCAGCATGAGATAGATTTTAAATACAGCGACGCGCTGCGCACCGCAGACGATCTTTCGACTTTCCGGTTTGTAGTGCGAACCATAGCCCAAAGGCACGGACTTTATGCTACCTTTATGCCCAAGCCTATTACAGGAATTAACGGTTCCGGAATGCATACCCACCTTTCCTTTTTTAAAAATGGAAACAATGTTTTTTATGACCCCGATGCTCCGGACGAAATGAGTCAGGTTATGTTATATTTTATCGGTGGGCTGCTTAATCATGCCAAAGGCAGCACGGCTGTAACCAATCCCCTGGTCAACTCTTATAAGAGACTGGTTCCCGGTTATGAAGCCCCGGTCTATATTGCCTGGTCGCACCGTAACCGGAGCCCCCTGGTCAGAGTCCCTGCAAGGCGGGGCATTGGAACCCGGGTGGAATTGCGAAACCCCGATCCATCCTGTAACCCATATCTTGCATTTGCAACTATGCTGCGCGCCGGTCTGGATGGGATTCACAAAAAGACTACTCCACCCGATCCTGTAAACCTAAATATCTACACTATGACTGACGAAGAAAAAGAAAATTACCAGATCGAACAGCTTCCAGGAAATCTCCACCAGGCGATTATGGCACTGGACGAAGATCCAATCGTTCAGGAAGCACTTGGGGAACATATTTACAGACTTTTCAGGGAAGGCCGTTTAAAAGAATGGTTTGATTATAAAATTGAAGTTCATGACTGGGAAGTTAAACAATATCTGGCCCGCTTCTAAAAATCGATTTCAGTCATAGTTTAATTTGGCAATTGCCTGCATATAAACGGCAGCTATATTTTTAGCTGCCGTTTTCTTATTGCCGTCCTACTAAAAATAAAACCCTTCCATTAGCCCAAACTGGATATATTTAATGGTTTGTAATTTGTAATCCATAGTATAATAGTAAAGGGGTAAGTAATAGTGGAAAATATGTTTCATGCAAAGCTTATTATGATCAAAATGCTCTAAACCATCCCTGCAAATTAAAAAGGTGATTTATGGCAAACAACAATTACGATTTTTGTATCGGGACAAATAAACCAGCTCTCAAGCGGACGCTGGCGTCGATGCTAGCCGAGGCGGGCTTTTATTCTTCCGGTGAAGCAAAAAATATTCCCGATTATTTGCGAACCCTGCGTACGGTGCAGCCCTGGCTGGCCGTGATTGATACCAGCTTACCCCCGGGAAATATTGAGCAGTTAGCTGATATAATAGAAAACGACGGTCTGGCAGCGGCAATATATATCAACACCAGCGGTGTAGATTTAGACCTTTATGTACAGCTTAAGTGGCCGGTTGAAACGTCGGTATTAACAGCAGTAGCGGAAGTGGTTTGTAATGAATTCGCCCATAAAAAAAAGCTGCAAAAAGAGATTAATAACCTGCAGAGAAAACTGAGTGAGCGTAAAAACATTGAAAAAGCGAAGGGCATAATTTCCAAAAAATATAAGCTAACTGAAGAAGAAGCTTACCAGGCGCTCAGAAAATCCAGCATGAAAAACAGAACTACAGCAGCTGAAATGTCAAAACAGATTATTGAAAATCCCGACTGCCTTTACGTTTAATAGCTGCTTTTATAAAATCCCTGAAAAGAGGATGGGAGCGGGTTGGTCGNGACTTAAACTCCGGATGGTACTGAACAGCGATGAACCAGGGGTGATTTTTCAATTCAATCATCTCTACCAGATCAGATTCTTCGTTAATACCGCTAAAAACCATACCGGCTTTCTCCAGGGCAGACTTATATTCATTATTAAATTCATAGCGATGGCGGTGTCTTTCCATAACCAGCTTGTCGCCGTAAGCCTTTTCAGCCAGAGTGCCGCTTTTAATAGAACAGGGATGAGCGCCTAATCGGAGAGTCCCGCCAAGCCGGGTGTTTTCCTTCTGACCAGGCAAATAATCAATAACCGGGCCTGGTGTATCGTCACAAAACTCAGTGCTGTGGGCACCTTTAATACCGGCTGCGTTCCTCGCAAACTCTATAACTGCGCACTGCATACCAAGGCAAAGACCGAAGAAAGGAATCTCTTCTTCCCTTGCTTTGCGAACTGCTTCAATTTTACCCTCTATACCACGTTCACCAAAGCCTCCAGGTACTAAAACAGCGTCAACATTATCCAGTTGACACCTTGTCTCAGCAGCCTCCAAATCCTCGGCCTGGACAAGAAGAGTTTTTACTTTGACATTATGCTCCAGGCCGGCATGTAAAAGAGCTTCTTTGATGCTAATATATGCATCGGGCAAAGTAACATATTTACCGACCAGTGCCACCGTCACTTCGTCTTTTAAAGTGGTTTCCTTGGTTACAAGATCCTGCCATTCCTGCATATCAACAGGCTTACTGTTCAGGTTGAGCTTTTCCAGAACCATTTTATCCAGTCCCTGATTTTGCAATAATAACGGGACTTCATAAACAGTTTTTGTGTCGAGATTCTCCACAACTTCATCGGGACGGATATTACAGAAAAGAGCGATCTTTTTTTTCAAATCCTCTGGTAGTTTCTGCTCGGTCCGGCATACGATAATATCAGGCTGAATACCAATACTGCGCAATTCTTTAACGCTATGCTGAGTAGGTTTGGTTTTTAGTTCGCTGGACATAGGCAGATAAGGGACCAGGGTGACATGAATAAACAAAACATTATCCCAGCTTAAATCATAACGTAGTTGCCGGATNGCCTCCANAAAGGGCAGGCTTTCNATATCACCNACTGTACCNCCAATTTCAGTGATCACCAGNTCCAGATCGCGATCGTGATCNAGCTTGGTAATACANTTCTTTATNTCATCTGTAATATGAGGGATGACCTGGACTGTATTGCCCTGGTAGATCCCNTCTCTTTCCCCCTGAATAACCGACCAGTAAACCTTGCCCGCAGTAACATTNTTATCCCTGGTCAAAGGTTCATCGATAAAACGTTCATAGTGCCCCAGNTCCAGATCGGTTTCTGCCCCGTCCTCNGTGACAAACACTTCGCCGTGCTGNTAAGGGCTCATCGTGCCCGGGTCATANTTTATGTAAGGATCAAACTTTTGGATNGTTAACTTTAATCCTCTTTTTTTGAGCAAGCAACCCAGAGAGGCAGCTGTAATTCCTTTCCCTATAGAAGAAACCACTCCACCCGTAACAAAGATATACTTAGTCATAAGCGCCTCCCTTACTGCTATTATTTAACCATTAACAACTTTTTGCTCAGCAACTGCTGCAGCTGGTTTTACTTCACCCGCCGCAACCAGAGGAAGCAGTCCCGCCACCTGTTGCTCCCGGCCCGGTTTGAAAGGTTGAGAAAATCCTTCTGGCATCTTTACCACATGTCGAACAGCGGACACTTTCTATCGTGCTGCTGCATAGCTCTTCAGTTTTTTTCTGGCAATCAGAACAATAGAATTCATAAAGGGGCAAAACCACACCTCCTCTCAAAATCTATAAATCATAACTTAGGATTAAATTCGTAAGCCAGGGGAACATAGGACGATCATATATTTTTATTTTACAATAAATGATCATATCGCCGTTAAAAGGCTATCTAGGTCCGGCCTTTCAATCTTTTTCTTTTCTTAGCCCGTCTTCTTTTCTTGCGCTGTCTTTTTAACTGTTTCCTCGTTTTATCTTGTGCCATAGACTAAAAACTTCCCCTCCTTTATTATGCTTAAATTTTACATACAATTAAGTTTCAATCAAAATGCGTTAAAATCTATTGGTAATTATATCACTGCTTACCGCCTTTAAAAAGAGTTATTTTAATAACCTGCAAAATATTTATAATAAAATAGGAAAATATTTATTGAACGCTATAAAAATGAAAAGGAAAACCCAGAGATAAAGAGAAAGATTATATGACACATTAATTTAGCTTAAGAACCCTCTTTATGTTCTTTTATAACCTTGATTACCGGGAGGTAATAATTGATGGATTTAAGCCCCAATGCTCAGATCACCTATGAAAAGCGATATTTAATCAAAGATGAAAAGGGAAACCCGACCGAAACACCTGAAGATCTTCTGCGCCGGGTAGCATCTAACATTGCTGCAATTGAAAAGGATTATGGCATTGAAGATACAAAAATAAAAGAGATTGAGGAAGATTTTTTTCAGCTAATGGCTAAAGCACAGTTTATGCCAAACTCTCCAACCCTGATGAATGCCGGCCGCGAACTTCAACAGTTAAGCGCCTGCTTTGTCCTTCCTTTAGAAGACAGCATGGAAGGCATATTCACTGCTTTAAAAAATATGGCCCTGGTTCAAAAAACAGGCGGTGGAACCGGCTTTTCCTTCGATCGCCTGCGGCCTAACAATGATATNGTCCGCTCAACTAATGGCGTAGCCAGTGGGCCAATCTCTTTTTTAAAAATATTCGATGCTGCTACAGAAGCTGTTAAACAGGGTGGTACCAGGCGGGGGGCTAATATGGGTTCCCTAATCTATAATCATCCCAATATCCTGGATTTTATAACCTGCAAAGAAAACGA
>SL_8KL_010_SEDDRAFT_10003926_pt1 | contig 12150 bp, 17 predicted proteins | sample SodLakKL_010_SED_4_FD_11160 | JGI IMG/M metagenome (IMG submission 11160) | reverse complement strand
GGCGTGGTGGCGCCCATCGACACGAGCAGGATGGTCGCAATCGGCACCTCGAAGGCGATCCCGAAGGCGATGAACAGCATGATCACGAAGTCGAGGTAGCGCGAGATGTCGGTCATCACCGCGACGCCCTCCGGGGCCGTCGCGGTGAAAAAGGCAAAGATCAGCGGGAAGACCACGAAGTAGGCGAAGGCCATCCCGAGGTAGAACAGCAGCGTCGAGGACACCACCAGCGGCATGGCGAGCCGTTTCTCGTTCTTGTACAGCCCGGGCGCGATGAAGGCCCAGAACTGGTAGAGGATGTACGGGATGGTCAGGACCACCGCGAGCAGCAGGACCAGCTTGAACGGGATCAGGAAGGGCGCGGCGACCTCGATCGCGATCATGCTGGTGCCCTCGGGGAGGTGCGCCATCAGCGGCTTCGCGAGGAAGGTGTAGATCTGGTTGGCGAACGGGAACAGGGCGAGGAAGACGATCAGAATCGCCAGGAACATGCGCAGAATGCGATCGCGCAGTTCAACCAGGTGGCTGAGCAGGGTTTCGGTGGCCTCCTGGGAGGGCTCGCCGGTGGTCTTGCCGTTGCTCATGCCTTGTTCGCGTTGCTGTCGGATTCGTTGCGCCCGTCTTCACCGCGCCCGACGGGCGCCGGCTCCTTGCGCGCGGGCGACTCGGTCATAAGGTCGGCATCCAGGCTGCCCTGCAAGGGCACGCGCTTGACGCTCGCAGGCGTGCTCGCGGCGCCCTCTCCAGCGGCGAGGCTCTTTTTGCCAGAGGCCTTTCCGGAGGCTGACCCGGAGTCGGGCCGCCCTTCGGGGTCGAGCTTCTTCTGCCGGGCCTGGCCGGTATCGGGCTGGTCGCGCAGGGCCTCCTCGGTTTCGCGCAGGTCTTCACGCAAGGTCTCCTCGGTGTCCTGCATCATGCTTTTCAGTTCCTGGATCTCCTTTTCCTGGCCCTTGACCATCTTGCGCAGCTCCTCGGTCTGCAGTTCCTGCTCGATGTCCGAGCGCACGCTGTTCACGAAGCGCCGTGTCTTGCCGACGAAGCGCCCGATCTCGCGGGCAAGCCCGGGCAGGCGCTCCGGTCCGACGACCAGCAGCGCAATCAGGGTGATGATCAGGATCTCCCAGAAACCGATGTCAAACATGGGTCATCCGGCGGTGGGGTGTGGCGGCGGGACGGCCGTGTTCAGGAGGAACGCTCGCCGCTGCGGCCGGACTCGGCCTCCTTGCGCGCCTCGGCGTCGATCACCCGGCCCTTCTGCTGGTCCTCGACCTTCGGAATTTCCTCGCCCTCGGCCTGTTCCTTGTCCTTGTCCGTTTCATCGGACTCGCCGCCTTCCTTGACCGCCTTGCGGAAACTCTTGACCGCGGAGCCGATGTCTCCGCCCATGTTGCGCAGCTTCTTGGTGCCGAACAGAAGCACTACGATGAGCAGGATGATGAGAAGCTGCCAGATGCTGATACCGCCGATCCCCATGGGATGCCTCCAAATACGCTGAAAATTACACTAGCGACCGCGACGACCCGTGTCACCTCGAGGGATGATCATCGGGGTGCCCGATCGTCGTTGCCGTTCCCCTCCCAGGCCCTGTCCCGAAGGCGGGCGAGGGCCGAGGGTTGCCTGCGTGCCCGTTTCACTGAACTCAGTTGGACCCCGGATCAACCGGAACGTTTGCCCGGCTTTGTGCGGCCGGCCTTTTCGGCAACGCCGGAGAGGCCGAAGCGCCGGGCAAGTTCGTCCATCACGTCGTTCGGGTGCCGTCCGCGCGCAGACAATACCACGAGTGCGTGGAACCAGAGGTCGGCCATCTCCGAGACGAGGGCGTCATCATCCGGGTTCTTCGCGGCAATGACGGTCTCCGTGGCCTCCTCGCCGAGCTTTTTCAGCATCACGTCGAGGCCACGGTGGTGCAGGGATGCGACATAGGATGTCTCGGGATCCGCCCCGCGCCGGGCATCGATCACCTCCGCGAGCTCGCGCAGGATGTCGCGGTTCACGCCTCGCCCTCGCGCGCCGGACGCACCGGCACCCCCGCCGCGGCCATCGCCGCTTTCGCCTCCGCCACGGTGTGCTGTCCAAAGTGGAAGATGCTCGCCGCGAGCACTGCATCGGCGTGGCCCTCGACCACTCCCTCCACCAGGTGGACGAGCTCGCCCACGCCACCGGATGCGATTACCGGGATGGTCACCGCGTCGCTGATCGCGCGCGTCAGGTCCAGGTCGAAGCCAATGCGGGTACCGTCGCGATCCATGCTGGTCAGCAGGATCTCGCCGGCGCCGAGCCGGGTCATCTTCTGTGCCCAGGCGACCGCGTCGATGCCGGTGGGCCGCCGACCGCCGTGAGTATAGACTTCCCAGTGCGGGAATTCGGCGTCATCGTCCACCCGCTTGGCGTCAATGGCCACAACGATGCACTGGCTGCCAACCTTGTCGGCCGCCTCGGCAACCAGCTCCGGCCGGTGCACCGCCGCGGTGTTGATCGAGACCTTGTCGGCGCCGGCGTTCAGCAGGCGGCGGATGTCCGACACCTCGCGGATGCCGCCGCCCACGGTCAGCGGGATGAAGACCTGCTCCGCGACCTGTTCGACCACCTGCAGGATCGTCTCGCGCTCGTCACTGCTCGCGGTGATGTCGAGGAAGGTGATCTCGTCCGCGCCCTGCTGGTCGTAGCGGCGGGCGACCTCCACCGGGTCCCCGGCATCGCGAATCCCGACGAAGTTGACGCCCTTCACCACCCGTCCGGCATCGACGTCGAGACAGGGAATGATGCGGCGCGCGAGCATTGTCATTGCCTGCCGCCCGCCACTGCGATCGCTTCCTGCAGGGTGAAGGCGCCCTCGTACAGCGCCCGGCCGACAATCACGCCGTCGACGCCTTCCTCCTCGATCTCCAGCAGGCGCCGGACGTCGTCCAGCTTGCTGACGCCGCCGGAGGCAATCACCGGAATCCGCACCTCCCTTGCCAGCCGGGCGGTCGCTTCGACGTTCGCGCCCTGCATCATGCCGTCCCGGCTGATATCGGTGTAGATGATTGCCATCACGCCATCGGCCTCGAAGTGCTGCGCGAGGTCGATCACGTCGTGGTGCGAGAGCTTGGACCAGCCGTCGACCGCGAGCTTGCCATCGCGGGCGTCGAGGCCGACGATGATGCGTCCGGGAAATTCCAGGCACAGGTCGTTCACGAAGTGTGGTGCGCTGACCGCCTTGGTGCCGACGATCACGAATTCCACGCCGGCCTCGAGATAGGCCAGCACGGTGTCGTCGTCGCGGATGCCGCCACCAACCTGGATACGCAGGTCGGGATAGGCCTCGGCGATCGCGTGGATCACGGCCCGGTTCTTCGGGACGCCGGCAAAAGCCCCATCGAGGTCGACAATGTGCAGCCGTTCCGCGCCCGCATCGACCCAGCGCCCGGCCATCGCCACCGGGTCGTCGCCGAAGACCGTGGATTCCTCCATCCGGCCCTGGCGCAGCCGGACGCACTTGCCCTCCTTGAGATCAATTGCGGGTATCACCAGCATCGTCGACTCCGTAGCTAACTCTCATGGTCCTGCGCCACCCCGGACGATGGATGGCTGCCGCGCCGTCACCAGCGACCATCCCAGCGCAGGAAGTTGTTGAGCAGGCGCAGCCCGTCCGCGGCGCTCTTCTCCGGGTGGCACTGCATTGCGAACATCGAGTTGCGTGCGATCACCGAGGCGAAGGGTTGACCATAGTCGGTCTCGCCGACGACGTCCTCCCGTCGCGCTGCCAGCGCCCGGTAACTGTGCACGAAATAGAACCAGGATTCCTTCGGCAGGCCGTGCCAGAGCGGGTGGTCCTGGACCTGGCGCACGACGTTCCAGCCCATGTGCGGAATCTTCAGCCGGCGTCCGTCGTCATCGATCGAGCGCTCCGGAAAGCGCTCCACGGTGCCGGGGATCACGCCAAGGAGATCCACACCGCCGTTTTCGGCGCTCCAGTCGAGCAGGATCTGCTGCCCAAGGCACATGCCCAGGAAGGGTCGCGAGGCGGCCATCTCGGGCAGGACCTGGTCGAGCCCCATCGCACGCAATTCACGCATCGCGTCCGCCGCCGCCCCCTGTCCGGGAAAGACGAGCCGATCCGCCTCGCGGATCAGCGCGAGGTCACTGGTCAGCAGGACCTGCGTATCGGGGGGCGCCTCGTGGCGGAGCGCGCGCTCCACCGAGTGCAGGTTGCCCATGCCGTAGTCGATTACGGCGACACTTTGCATTTGGGAACGCCCCCTGATGCCTTCCCCTTACAGGGCGCCCTTGGTTGAAGGCGTGATTTCGGTCATGCGCGGATCCGGTTCTGCCGCCATGCGCAGCGCGCGGCCGAAGGCCTTGAAGATGGTCTCCGCCACATGGTGCGCGTTGTTGCCCCGGAGACTGTCGATGTGCAACGTCATGCGGGCGTGGTTGACGAGCCCCTGAAAAAATTCGTGGAAAAGATCGACGTCGAACTGCCCGATGTGCGAACGGCGGAAGTCCGCGTGCATCTCGAGACCGGGGCGCCCCGAAAAGTCGATCACCACGCGCGCGAGTGCTTCGTCCAGCGGCACGTAGGCGTGGCCGTAGCGGCGAATGCCCTTCTTGTCCCCGAGCGCCTGGGCCAGCGCCTGACCGATCGTGATGCCAATGTCCTCCACCGTGTGGTGCGCGTCGATCTGCAGGTCACCCTCCGCCTGGACGTCGAGATCCACGACGCCGTGCCGGGCCACCTGGTCGAGCATGTGCTCGAGGAAGGGGATGCCGGTGACGAAACGCCCGCTTCCGCTGCCGTCGAGGTTCAGCTCGACCCGGATGCGGGTTTCCAGTGTGTCGCGTTGAACGACCGCGGTACGCGCTTTCATGGTGATGATGCTATCGCAAAAACCCAGTTTGGCAAGCTTCTGCTCGACAAGAGGGCATCAACCCGGCCGATATCCATCCCGGCCGGCGGGCTGCCGGGATTCAGGTATCGGGCCTCTGTCCGATCAGCAGGGCCTCGGGCACGGCGCATTTGATGGCCGCGGGGATCTCGAGGCAGAGGCCGGGCTGCGCCTGGACCGAGACCCAGAGGGTGTTGATGCGCAGGTTCATTTCGACGAAGGCGACGACATCGCTGTACCCCTCGAGAACCTCGTGGATCGCCTGCAGGCGCTGTCGGATTTCCATGTCGCTGCGTCGCTTGAGGCCGGGGATCAGCATCATGAAGTCGGCCAGTCGACGGCCGCGCTCGTCGCGTTTCGGCAGTCGCCGCCACAGCGGCTCGATCGGCTGGAAGGCGCAGGCCGGGCGCAGCCCGGGGCGGCCGGCCGGGAGGCTGTCATCGCCCAGCGGCTCGATGGCCCCGGTGGCCGGGCGCGGTGTCGGGATCCTGGGTTTTTGCGGCATGGTGCGCTCCTGAATCCTCGCGGGGTCCCGGGCTGGTGGGCCCGTGGGTAGGCTGGTGGCTCAGCAGTTATCGTTTCACCCCGACTCTACGTTGCCCTGGCACCGGGTTAAAGCAGGCACAAAAAAGCCGGGGACGTGCCCCGGCCGTGTTCGACTTGCAGCCCGGAACGGCTCAGCCGATGGTGGTCTCGACGCTGTCGCTCTCACCCTTGTTATCGGTCCANGAGAGCTTCAGGTCGTCGCCCGCNCTGCCCGCAAACTGGAACTGAAAGAAGGGGTTGCGCGAGATGGTGACGCCCCAGTAGGCGGTCATCACGGTGTTGCCTGCGCTTTCCGCCACGACGGTTTCGATGTGATGGGCGGGGATCAGGTTGCCGGCGCTGTCCTTGGCGGTACCGGTTTCCATCGGGTGGGTCATCAGGGCGCGGACGGTGACGACGCCGTCGCGTTCCGCGGCACGAATACGAATGGTGGACATTAGCTATACCTCCAGAGATTGGGAATGTCGTTCAGGGTATGGCGAACGCTTAGCCGCCGCAGCCACCGATGGTGACCTTCACTTCGCGGGTCGCGCTGTACCAGGTGCCGTTCGACTTCACGGCTGCGACCACGTCGGAGGATTGTCCCATCTTGATGCGGGTGGCGAACATCGGCATGGCGCCAGCACCCAGGACATACTTGGACGTAAGCGGGGTACCGTTCTCGACCACGAACAGGGCCATCTCGCTGACGTCGGACATCCCGGTTTCCACGGTCACCGGCACGACCATGCCGTTTTCCGCGATCTCCGGGGCGGTGATTTCGATCTCGCCTTCCGGCATTTCCGTGGTGCCGAGGGCAGCCTCGAGCGAATCTTCAAACGGAAGCGACTGGAAGGCATCGGACGGCCATGCGGCCAGAAGCTTGCTCGGAGCCAGCAGACCGGCTCCCACGGCTACGCCGACGGTGCCGGCGGCCAGGCTGCCTTTCAGAAAGACACGGCGCTTGTTGCTTGTCATGGAGTTCTCCTCTCATCTTTGGGTCGATCCGGATCATCCGGGGCGTTGGGTTCAAAACGCCTGTGGTACGGACGACTGTTTGGACCTATCTATTCCAACGGCGGTTCAGCGAAAAACCCGCCAGGCACGAACCCGCTGCGGCGCCGGGGAGGCCGGCGGCCTCGCGGGACACGCCTGGACGCCACCCCTCGGCAGCGAACCATGGAGTCTAGACCATCACGGCGGGCGCGTGGGGAATGCAGCGCCCGGCGCGCCGCTTTACACTAGNCCNCACATTCCCGTTGTGCCTCCGACATGCCCTGCAAAGCCCAGCTCGTCTTCATCGCACTGATCGCGATCCTCGGATCCATGCAGATGCTCGCCAGCTGCGGTCAGAAAGGGGATCTGTACCTGCCGGAAGATGCCCCGGAGGAGCGCCGCTGATGGACCATTTCGCCCTGCAACACGATGTGCTTCACGGCGAGGACGTGGCGCTGGACACGCTGGCCGAGGTGGTCGGAACCCCTGCCTACGTCTATTCGCGGGCCACGCTGACCCGTCATTACCAGGCGTTCACCTCGGCGCTCGAGGGTATCCCGCATCGGGTCTGCTTCGCGGTGAAGGCGAACTCCAGTCTCGCGGTGCTGAATGTCCTCGCCCGCCTCGGTTCCGGCTTCGACATCGTGTCCGGCGGCGAACTCGAGCGTGTGCTGCGCGCCGGCGGCGCGCCCGAGGGGATTGTCTTCTCCGGTGTCGGCAAAACCGCGGAGGAAATGCGGCGCGCGCTGCAGGTTGGGATCCACTGCTTCAACGTCGAATCCCGGCCGGAGCTCGAACTGCTCAACCGCGTGGCCGGGGAGATGGCGCTGCGTGCGCCGGTCTCGATCCGGGTGAATCCCGACGTCGACGCCGAGACGCACCCCTATATCGCCACCGGGCTGCGCGAGAACAAGTTCGGTGTGGACGTGGATGCGGCGATGGCGCTCTACCGCGAGGCATCTGCGCTGCCGCACCTGGCGATCCGCGGCGTCGGTTTCCACATCGGGTCGCAGCTGACCCGGCTGACGCCTTTCACCGACGCCCTCGCCCGCGTCCTCGAACTCGCGGACCGCCTGACCGCGGACGGAATCGCGCTGGAGCACATCGATGTCGGTGGCGGTCTCGGCGTGCGCTACCGGGACGAGACGCCGCCGGAGCCGGCCGACTACGCCGCTGCGCTGAAGGAGATGCTCGCGGGCCGGAACCTGAAGGTGATGCTCGAGCCGGGACGGGCGATTGCGGCAAATGCCGGCATCTTCCTGACGCGCGTGCTGTTTTTGAAGCACACCGACCACAAGGACTTCGCGATCGTCGACGGTGCGATGAACGACCTGATCCGCCCCGCACTCTACGGTGCCTGGCAGGAGATCGTGCCGGTTCGGCCACGGGGCGGAACCGCCCGGGTCTATGACGTGGTGGGCCCGGTCTGCGAGACCGGCGATTTCCTGGGCCGCGAGCGTGAGCTGACGCTGGCCGAGGGGGATCTGCTCGCGGTGCGTTCCGCTGGCGCCTACGGCTTCGTGATGGCCGGGAACTACAACAGCCGGCCCCGGCCGCCGGAGGTGATGGTGGACGGCGACCGNTTNCAGATCGTGAACCGGCGAGAGCAGGTGGACCATCTGATGATGCGCGAGAGCATGCTGCCGGTGGAATCATGATGGAACGGCGACCCGAACCGGAGCTGATGCTGGGGGACGAACAGGCCCGAGCCTACACGGAGGCCGACTTCAGCGAGCCGCACGAGCACTTCGTCGACCTGTTTGCCGAGCGTTTTCCGGAGCCGGTCAGCGGAACGGTACTGGACCTTGGCTGTGGTCCGGGGGACGTGAGTCTGCGCTTTGCCGCGCGCTATCCCGACTGCGTGGTAGACGGGATCGACGGATCGCCGGCGATGCTGGCGGCCGGCGCCGAGCTGCGGCGCCGGCACCCCGCGGGTCCCAGGGTTCGCCTGGCCTCCGGGTTGCTGCCCGACGCGTCCGGCCCCGCGGTCCCCTACGCCACGATCATCAGCAACAGCCTGCTGCATCACCTGCACGACCCTCGAGTCCTCTGGTCGGTGATCCGTCGCGACGGGGCACCGGGTACCCGGGTGTTCGTGATGGACCTGTGCCGGCCCGACTCACCCGAGCAGGCCGCGGCGCTGGTCGCCGAGTACGCGGACGGCGAACCCGAGGTGCTGCGGCGGGACTTCGAGCACTCCCTGCACGCCGCCTTCACGCCGGAGGAGGTACGTGACCAGTTGCGTGAGGCGGGGCTCGAGTCCCTGCAGGTGGAGCGGGTCAGCGACCGGCACTTGCTGATCTGGGGGTACCTGTGAACCCTGGACATGGGGCATTTCGATGACCGATCCGGCAAGCGCATCCCGGGGAGTGGGTTCGCGGCCGGGTGGTCTGGCCTTTTCGAAGATGCACGGGCTGGGCAACGACTTCGTGGTGATCGACGGTGTGCGCCAGCGGGTCAACCTGAGCCCGGACGACGTGCGCTTCCTGGCCGACCGCCACTTCGGGGTGGGCTGTGACCAGGTGCTGCTGGTGGAGCCGCCCTCCGATCCGGCCAACGCGCTGTTCGGCTACCGGATCTACAACGCGGACGGCGGTGAGGTCGAGCAGTGCGGCAACGGCGCCCGCTGCTTCGCGGTGTTCGTGCGCGAGCAGGGGCTGACGCAGGCGGAGACCATCACGGTGGAGACACGCGCCGGCCGGATCGTGCTGCAGGTAGAGCCGGACGGGCAGATTCGCGTGGACATGGGCCGTCCGTGTTTCGAGCCTGCAAGGATCCCGTTCCTCGCGCAGGCGGCCGCGCCGGCATACGACCTCGACATCGATGGCACGACCCTGAGCATTGGGGCAGTCTCAATGGGCAACCCGCATGCGGTGGTCCTGGTCGATGACGTCAGTGCCGCCGAGGTGAACCGGCTCGGGCCACTGATCGAACACCACCCGCGTTTTCCGAACCGCGTGAATGCCGGGTTCGCGGCGATCCGCGGGCGCGAGCGCATCGACCTGCGGGTGCACGAGCGGGGCGTCGGCGAGACGCTGGCCTGTGGTACCGGGGCCTGCGCCGCGATGGTCGTCGCGCGGCGCCGCGGGCTGGTCGATGAACGGGTGCGGGTCCATCTGCCGGGCGGGAGCCTTGTGCTAAGCTGGAACGGACTGGGCACGGATCCCGTCTGGATGACCGGCCCGGCCACCACCGTATATCAGGGTCGAATCGAGCCATGACTGCCAGTTCTCCGCGCACCGAACCCGATTTTCCCACCGAGGATGCCGTCGAGGCCTTTCTCCGGGAGCATCCCGATTTCTTCGAGCGTCACCTGCCGCTGCTCGACGTGCTGCGCCTGCCCCACCCGACTGGCGGCTCGGTGTCACTGATCGAGCGTCAGGTCGCGCTGCTGCGTGAAAAGAACCGCTACCTGGAGCAGCGCATGGCAGAACTGGTCGAGCGGGCCCGGGAGAACGAGCGCATGGGGCTGCACCTGCACCGGCTGGCGCGCACGCTGATGCACGCCGAGGGCCTGGACGCGGTGCTGGCGCTGACCCAGGAGGCATTGCGCGACGAGCTGAAGGCCGAGCTGGTCAGCATTCGGCTGACGGCGCAGGACAGCAGCGACCTGCACCGTCTCGCGCCGGCGGAGCTCGAGCGGTTCGACGAGCTGTTCGCGCGCGGGCGGGCGATGTGCGGGCGCCTGCCGCGTCCCGCGCTGGAGGCGCTGTTTGGTGACGATGCCGCCGGGATCGGTTCGGCGATCCTGATGCCGTTGTCGGTCGACGGCCGCAAGATTGGCGTCCTCGGGCTCGGCAGCCGCTCGCCGGAGCGTTTTCTCCCGGACATGGGCACCTATTTCGTCACCCACCTCGGTGAACTTCTGGCCGAGGCCATCTGTTGTCATGACGCGCGATCCTGCGCCGCCGGGTAGGCCGGCCGGCGGCGGATCGGAGCAGCGCCGGGATCCGGCCATCGAGGCCTTTCTCGACCATCTCCGGGACGAGCGCGGCCTGTCCGGGCACACAACGGCGGCCTACGGCCGTGATCTCGACCGTTTGCGCTCCGGGTTCACCGGCGGCTGGGAGGATCTGGAACCCGCCGTGCTGCGCCGGATCGCCGCGGGAATGGCGCGCGCGGGACGCAACCCGCGCAGCATCCAGCGTTTTCTCTCCGCCGCGCGCAGTTTTGGCCGGTGGGCGGTGCGCGAGGGTCTGCTGGAGAGCAGCCCCGGCGCGACACTGCGCGGTCCGCGGCCCCGGCGGCCGCTGCCGCGCGGCCTGGACGTGGATCAGGCGGCGAGCGCGATGCTGCAGCCTTCGGAGCGGACCCTGGACCTGCGCGACCGCGCGATGCTGGAACTCCTCTATTCCTCCGGGCTGCGGCTCTCCGAACTGACCGGACTGGATCTCGGGCACCTGGATCTCGCCTCCGGCCTGGTGCGCGTGCTGGGCAAGGGGCGGCGCGAGCGCACGGTGCCGGTGGGGCGCATCGCCGCCGGGGCGCTGCGCGACTGGCTCGCGGCGCGACCGGAATGGGCCGCTACCGGGGAGCCGGCGCTGTTCGTGTCGCAACGCGGGCGCCGGCTGGGCAATCGCGCGGTGCAGCGCCGGCTGGAGCTGGCCGGACGGCGCGCCGGTCTCGGCGAGCGGCTGCATCCGCACCGGCTGCGCCACGCCTTCGCCAGTCACCTGCTGGAATCGAGCGGCGACCTGCGTGCGGTACAGGAGTTGCTGGGCCACGCGGATCTTGCAACCACGCAGATCTACACGCACCTGGATTTTCAGCACCTCGCGCAGGTCTACGATGTTGCCCACCCGCGGGCGCGGCGCGCCAGATCCCCCCTCTCCCGGCACCCCCGGGAGCGTCTCGAACCGTCGTAGGCTGGCCCGCAGGGCGGAGGGATGGAGGCCCGGATCAACGGGGCCGGAATGGAGGGCGGCGGCAAGCGCCGTGCCCCTCCTTCCCAACCCTCTTCCAGGGGTGGGGGAGGCAGGATGTCATCGTCGCGGTCGGGGCTCGGATCGGGCCGGCCGGGAAGGAACGCGCGCTGGGCGCGCACAGGAGGTCGTCATTGGAGCAGTTTCGCGGAACCACCATCGTCAGCGTGCGGCGCAACGGCGAGGTCACGCTCGGCGGGGACGGACAGGTATCGCTGGGTAACACGGTGATGAAGGGCAACGCGCGGAAGGTCCGGCGCGTCCACCACGACCGCATTCTTGCCGGCTTTGCCGGCGGCACCGCCGATGCCTTCACCCTGTTCGAGCGCTTCGAAGGCATGCTGGAGAAGCACTCGGGGAACATGATGCGCGCCGCTGTGGAACTCGCGAAGGACTGGCGCATGGACCGGGCGCTGCGGCGGCTGGAGGCGCTGCTGGCCGTGGCCGACCGCGAGCACTCCTTCGTGATCTCCGGCAACGGCGACGTGATCGAGCCGGAAAACAGTCTGATTGCGATCGGGTCGGGCGGACCCTACGCGCAGGCTGCGGCGCGCGCGCTGCTGGAGAACACCGAACTGCCGGCGCGGGACATCGTCGAACGGAGCCTGGGAATCGCGGCCGACATCTGCATCTACACCAACCACCAGATCACGATGGAACACCTCGGGGCGGAACCGCAAAAGGCCTGACGATCATGGCACTCGCCGCCACCCCCGACGATGAAAGCTCCCTCCCCCACTTGTGGGGGAGGGTTGGGGTGGGGGTGCGGCGCCGGCCCCGGCCCTCACCCCCGGCCCCGTTACTCCGGGCATCCTGCCCTCCGCCCTTCGGGCCCGCCT
>SL_8KL_010_SEDDRAFT_10003923_pt1 | contig 12153 bp, 7 predicted proteins | sample SodLakKL_010_SED_4_FD_11160 | JGI IMG/M metagenome (IMG submission 11160) | reverse complement strand
ATAAAGTTCTGGTAATTGGTTCAGGCCCCATTGTTATAGGGCAGGCAGCAGAGTTTGATTATGCCGGGACCCAGGCCTGCAAGGCCCTCCGGGAGGAGGGGCTGGAGGTTGTCCTGGTTAACAGTAACCCGGCCACTATTATGACAGATTTAGATATGGCCGACAGGGTTTATATAGAACCTTTGACGGTGGAGTTTGCAAAAAAGATCATAGATAAGGAAAAGCCCGACGGTCTTTTGCCAACCCTGGGAGGGCAGACGGGTTTAAACCTGGCGATGGAGCTTTCCCGGGAGGATTATTTAGAAAAAGCAGGGGTAGAGCTTTTAGGGACACCCCTGGAGGCCATCCAAAAGGCTGAAGACAGGGAAATATTTAAAAAGACCATGGTAGACATAGGTGAACCCATACCCGCCAGTACTATTGTTACTAACCTGGAACAGGCCCTGTCCTTTGTTGCCGGGGTTGGTTACCCTATTATCGTCAGGCCGGCTTATACCCTGGGAGGAACGGGAGGCGGGCTGGTTTACACGGAAAAGGAACTGGTTAACCAGGTAAAGACAGGGTTAAAAAGCAGTCTGATTAACCAGGTTCTCCTGGAGGAGAGCGTGGCGGGCTGGAAGGAAATTGAGTTTGAAGTTATGAGGGATAGCCAGGATACCTGTATTACCGTGTGCAGCATGGAAAACATTGATCCTATTGGCATACATACGGGGGATAGTGTGGTGGCAGCTCCCGCTTTAACCCTTACCGACAGGGAATACCATCTTTTAAGGAAAGCTTCTTTGAAGATTATCCGGGCCCTGGGAATCGAAGGAGGGTGTAATGTTCAGTTTGCCCTTCACCCCGGTGAATTGACTTATAATGTTATAGAAGTTAATCCCCGGGTAAGCCGCTCCAGCGCCCTGGCTTCCAAGGCCACTGGTTATCCCATTGCCAAGGTTGCTGCCAAGATTGCTGCCGGGTTTTACCTGGAGGAGATTGAAAATGCCGTGACTAAAAAGACCTCCGCCTGTTTTGAGCCCAGCCTTGATTATGTAGTGCTTAAATTTCCCCGCTGGCCCTTTGACAAGTTTGTTACCGCAGATCGGCAGCTGGGCACCCAAATGAAGGCTACGGGGGAAGTTATGTCCATTGACCGGACCTTTGAAGGAGCCCTCCTGAAGGCAGTACGTTCGTTAGAAATAAATGCTGACGGCCTTCTTCTTAAAAAATTCATGGACTGGCCTGAGGAAAAAATTGAAAGGGAATTGGCTAAGCCCAGTGATGAAAGGCTCTTTGTGGTGGCGGAGGCTTTTCGAAGGGAATGGGCCCTGGAAAGGGTTCATCAGCTTACCTGGATTGATCCCTTTTTCCTGTATAAAATTCAAAACATAGCAGGAATTTCTCAAAGGCTCCGGGCCCTGGGATTGAAGGAGCTTACCCGGGAAGATTTACAGGAAGCCAAGAGAAAGGGCTTTGGGGATGAAGATCTGGCGGATCTTTTAGGAACTGATATGATGGAAGTTCGTCGGATACGAGAAGAAGGGGGTATTTTGCCTACTTACAAAATGGTAGATACCTGTGCCGGTGAATTTGAAGCAGCAACCCCTTATTATTATTCCACCTACGAGGAAGAGGACGAAGTAGTTATTTCCCAAAGGAAAAAAGTTATAGTTATCGGTTCGGGGCCCATACGCATAGGTCAGGGAATTGAGTTTGATTACTGTTCTGTTCATGCTGTATGGGGCATACAGGAGGCGGGGAGAGAGGCCATTATTATTAATAATAACCCGGAAACGGTGAGTACAGACTTTGACTGTGCTGACAAGCTTTATTTTGAACCCCTGGCCCCCGAAGATGTGTTAAACATTATAGAAAAGGAAAAGCCTGAAGGAGTTATAGTGCAATTCGGGGGACAGACGGCTATAAACCTGGCGGGATTTTTAAAGGAAAGGCAGGTGCCCATCCTGGGCACTTCTGTAGACAATATTGACCTGGCGGAGGACCGGCAGAAATTTTGGGAACTCCTTCAGTTCCTGGGGATCCCCCAGCCGGAAGGCACTTCGGTGACCTCCATGGAAGAAGCCATGGGGGTGGCTTTAAAGTTGGGTTTTCCCCTTTTGATAAGGCCTTCTTATGTAATTGGTGGACGGGCCATGCAGCTGGTTCATAACGAGGAACAGCTTTATACTTACCTGAGGCTGGCGGCTAAGGTGTCTCCCCGTCATCCCATTTTTATTGACCAGTACCTTTTAGGGAAAGAAGTAGAAGTGGATGCTGTAGCCGATGGTGAGGATATATTAATACCTGGTATTATGGAGCATGTGGAAAGGGCCGGGATTCACTCGGGGGACAGCATGGCTGTCTTTCCTCCTCTAAACATTACTGATAAGCAGTCAGAAACCCTCATTAATTATACCAGGAGAATTGCCCGGGCTTTGGAAGTAAAAGGGCTGGTTAACATCCAGTTTGTTATTTACCGGGGAAGGGTTTATGTACTGGAGGTTAATCCCCGGGCAAGCCGTACCGTACCCATATTAAGCAAAGTAACAGGGGTACCCATGGTAAAGCTGGCCGTGAAAGCAATGATGGGAACTAACCTGGAGGACATGGGATATGGAACGGGTCTTAAAGCAACTCCACCCTACATTACTGTAAAGGCTCCTGTTTTTTCTTTTGAAAAACTGGGGAAAGTTGATATTTCCCTGGGGCCTGAAATGAAGTCTACGGGAGAAGTCCTGGGCATGGAAGATACTTTTATAGGCGCCCTTTACAAAACCATGCTTTCAGGGGGATATTCCTTCCCTGGCAAAGGAAAACTGCTGTTATCTGTAGCAGAGCAGGATAAGAAGGATATTCTGCCCCTGGTCAGGAGATTTGCCCGCCTGGGTTTCAGCCTGGCTGCTACGGGAGGTACCGGAGCAAGCCTGAAGGAATATGGGATTCAGGGGGTAGAAGAAGTTAAAAAGATTGGTGAAGGAAAGCCTAATGTCCTGGACCTTATCCAGGAAGGGGAGTATGAACTGGTTATAAATACCCCAACCTATGGACAGAAGCTCAGCTCCACAGGGCACCAGATGAGAAGAGCATGTGTGGAGCTTAAAATACCCTGTCTTACGGCTTCTGACACTGCTGAAGCCTTCCTCCAGGTCCTGGAAAGGGTATACGGGGAGGGCAGGGATTTCCCCGTAAAGACTTTGGGAGAATACCTGGAAGATTTTTCGAGGATTTTAAGCCCGGGGCAGGAGAAGAAGAAATATTAAAGTTGGTGTAGAAAAAAAGCTTTTTTAAAAAAGGAGGTATTTGGTATTGTCCTTGAACGGAAAAGACTTACTTACCTTAATAGATTGGACTTCAGAGGAAATATTTGAAGTTTTAAGCCTGGCGGAAAAACTAAAGAAAGAAAGAAAAGAAGGAAAGGATCACTATCTTTTAAAAGGTAAGACTTTAGGCATGATTTTTCAAAAAGCCTCCACCAGGACCAGGATTTCATTTGAGGTTGCCATGTGGCAGCTGGGAGGGTATGCCCTCTTTTTAAATCCCCAGGACCTGCAAATGGGAAGGGGAGAACCTATCAAAGATACGGCCCGGGTCCTTTCTCGCTATCTGGAGGGAATAATGATACGGACTTTTTCCCACCAGGAGGTGGAGGAACTGGCCTTTTACAGTGATGTGCCCGTGATTAACGGTCTTACCGATTCTTTTCACCCCTGCCAGGCCCTGGCGGATATTCAAACCATAAGGGAATATAAAGGGGATTTAAAGGGCCTGAAGGTGGTATACCTGGGGGATGGCAATAATGTGGCCCATTCCCTGATGCTGGCCTGTGCCAAAACAGGGGCCCATGTGGTTGTAGCTTCTCCTCCCGGTTATGAACCCCAAAGGGAAGTGGTGGAAAAGGCCCTCCAAGACAGGCTGGATCCTCTAAGTCAGGTTGATGTAACCAATGATCCCAGGCAGGCCCTGGAGGGTGCTGATGCGGTTTATACTGATGTTTGGGCCAGTATGGGCCAGGAGGGGGAGCAGGAGGAAAGGCTTAAAGTTTTTCAACCTTACCAGCTTACCATGGAAATGTTAAAAGAAGCAAAAAAGGAAGCTGTTGTCCTCCACTGTCTCCCTGCCCACCGGGGAGAAGAAATAACTGACGAAGTAATGGAATCTCCCCGATCAGTAGTGTGGGACCAGGCGGAAAACCGCCTTCATGCCCAGAAGGCTGTCCTGGCCCTGGTTATGGCATAACCTTTAAAGTTATAGAAGGAATTTTGATCACCTGCAGCGGGTAATAACAGATGATCAGGAATATAAAGGAGGAGGAAATATATTGAAAGTAGTGCTGGCATATTCAGGAGGCCTGGATACCTCCATTATTATCAAGTGGCTTAAGGAGAATTATAACGCCCGGGTTATAGCCATGGCTGCCGATGTGGGGCAGGAGGAGGAACTGGAGGGGCTGGAAGAAAAAGCTATAAGTACGGGAGCAGAAAAAATTTATATCGAAGATTTGAAGGAGGAATTTGTCCGGGATTTTATTTTCCCTACTCTAAAAGCTGGTGCCCTTTACGAAGGTAAGTATCTTCTGGGAACCGCCATAGCTCGCCCCGTGATTGCCAAAAGAATGGTAGAGATTGCCGAAAGGGAAGGGGCACAAGCTATTGCCCATGGCTGCACGGGAAAGGGAAATGACCAGGTTCGTTTTGAATTGACGGCTAAAGCCCTTAATCCTGAGTTAAAAGTAATAGCTCCCTGGAGAGAGTGGAACATAACCTCCCGGGAAGAAGCTATAGATTATGCGGAAAAGCATAATATACCTATTCCGGTAACCAAAGAAAAACCTTACAGCATGGACCGTAACCTCTGGCATATAAGCTATGAGGGGGGAATCTTAGAGGATACCTACCGGGAACCTGATGAGGAGATGTTTTTATTAACTAATTCCCCTGGATCGGCTCCCGATGAACCCCTTTACCTGGAGATTTACTTTGAAAAAGGGATTCCCCGAAATATTAACGGGAAAGAATATCCTCCCGTGGAATTATTAAGAAAACTTAATAAGCTGGCAGGGTTACATGGGGTCGGCAGGGCTGACCTGGTGGAAAATCGGCTGGTGGGGATGAAGTCCAGGGGCATTTATGAAACTCCCGGCGGCACGGTGCTTTTTACAGCCCACCGGGAACTGGAATCCATAACCCTGGACAGGGATACCATGCATTTTAAAGAAGTAATTTCCCCCCGTTACGCTCAGCTGGTTTACTACGGCCAGTGGTTTACTACCCTTCGCCGGGCCCTGGATTCCTTTATAGAAACTATCCAGGAACGGGTTACGGGTACAGTCCGGATTAAACTTTTTAAAGGTAGTTGTACTGTGGTAGGAAGAAAATCCGAGAATACCCTCTACCGGGAAGACCTGGCTACCTTTGAGAAGGGAGAACTTTACGACCAGAAGGATGCAGGAGGCTTTATAAATTGTTTTGGCCTTCCCCTGATGGTACAGGGCCTTCTGGAAAGAAAGAGCAAGGGGGATAAATAATGAAGCTTTGGGGAGGAAGATTTAGCAAGGGCACAGAAAAAAAAGTAGAGGAATTTACCGCCTCCGTCTTTTACGATTCTCGCCTTGCCGAAGAAGATATAAGGGGCAGTATAGCCCACTGCAAGATGCTGGCCCGGGTAGGGGTCCTTACCGACCGGGAATCTTCGGATATTATTAAGGGTCTGGAAGAGATAAGGCAGGAAATCCGTCAGGGAAAGCTGGAGCTTAAGGCAGAACTGGAAGACATTCATATGCATATAGAAAAACGCCTTATTGAAAAAATAGGGCCCCTGGGAGGCAAGCTTCATACAGCCCGGAGCCGTAACGACCAGATAGCCCTGGATATGCACCTTTATTTGAAAAGAGAAATCGTCAATACGGTAAGGCTAATAGCAGGTCTGCAAAAATCTTTAATCCTGTTAGCTGAAAAAAATTTACTGGTGGTTATGCCCGGCTATACCCATTTACAGAGGGCCCAGCCTATCCTTTTCAGCCACCATCTTATGGCCTATTTTTCCATGCTGGAACGGGATGCCCTTCGTTTTAAAGATAATTATAAAAGGGCAGATATTATGCCCCTGGGGGCGGGGGCTCTGGCGGGTACCACCTTTCCCATTGACCGGGAGTATACAGCAGAGCTTTTGGGTTTTGCAGCATCTATGAAAACAGCATGGATGCCGTAAGCGACAGGGACTTTGTCCTGGAATACCTGAGTAACTCTTCCATATTAATGATGCATTTAAGTCGCTTTTGCGAAGACCTAATTCTCTGGTCCAGCTCCGAGTTTGACTTTATTGAAATTGACGATGCCTTTTGTACGGGCAGCAGTATTATGCCCCAAAAGAAAAACCCGGATGTGGCTGAACTGGTCCGGGGAAAAACAGGTAGGGTCTACGGCAGTCTTTTTAACCTCCTTACGGTAATGAAATCCTTACCCTTAACCTATAACCGGGACATGCAAGAGGACAAAGAGCCTCTTTTTGATACAGTGGACACTATCCAGGCCTGCCTGGAAGTAATGGCTCCCCTGGTGGAAAATATAACCGTTAAAAAGGATAAAATGAAAAGGGCTGTAGAAGAGGATTTTTCTGCTGCTACAGACCTGGCCGATTACCTGGTTAATAAAGGGCTTCCTTTTCGGGAATCCCACCGGGTTGTCGGGGAACTGGTAGCTTACTGCCTGGATGAAGGAAAGCTATTAAAGGAAGTTTCCCTGGAAGAACTCCAGGAATTTTCTCCTCTTTTTGAAAAGGATGCTTTGACCTGCCTGGTGCCTTTGAAAGTAGTAGAGGCAAGAAAAGCCCGGGGAGGGACTTCTCCAGAACAGGTAAAGGATTACCTGGAAAAGGCCAAAAATATGCAAAGGGAAAAGGAAAACTATACAGGGTAAGATGTTAAGAATGTTAAAATATCTTAACAATTTTAATGCAGCTGAAAAAAAGCTGTAATTTTTTTTATACATAAGAAGGATTTGTTCACCCCTTCGAGAATATATATTAGTGAGATTTATACCCATATGATTTCTTTGTATATAGATTTTTTTTCATTTCCTTGAAATCCTGGGTATAAGTAAAGAAGTAAGCAGTACTTTAGGGGGGGGTGAAAAAAAAGTATAAAATTTTTAATTGAATTTACTCAGTCAGGTAAAAGAAAGTACCTGGAAGTAGAAAAGGCCTAAAGGGACCCATGCACTAGGAGGTGAAACCATGGAGCATCACTATCATTATCCGCCATCCCTGGACAAAGTTAATCAGGAAATAGAACAGCATTTGAAGAAAAACAAGGACCTGGCTCAGGTTTTTGAAGTGTACAAAGGCATTTTGACTACCCAAATTAAATATATGGAAAAGATTCAAATATCCGTTGATCTAACTGAGGAAGAAATAAAAGACTATTTTAGAAAAGAAAAATATCTCTTAAGCGATCAGGATCCTGGAATTGATGCGGAACTTTTCAAAGAAGTATTGGATTCAGTATGTAAAGCTATAAAAGAAACAAGTCCTGAAGCACCCGACGCCCTCTTAAAGCTATCCGATGCAGAAGAGTTTAAAAAGGAAAATCTCCAGAAGTTCATAAAAGACATCAGCCTTTTCAGCAAGAAGGAGCTGGAGGAGTATATCAAAAAAGAGGGAATGGACCAGAGGGTTGAACTGGACAGTGAAATAATTGCCTTTGCTATTTTTATGAGCCTGACTCCTTTTTACAGCCTTTACATGAAAAAGGTCGCTGAAATTACCGATTTCAGTCTCTGGCGCCAGAGTTTCTGTCCCGTATGTGGACAAACAGCTGTAATTGCCAGGCACAGGAGTGACGATGGAGCAAGGGTTTTGGAGTGCTGGCTTTGTCATGCTCAGTGGGTTTACCCCCGTGTAGAGTGCCCCTATTGTGAGAACAAAGATCACAAGAACCTTAGATTTTTCTATGTACCAGAGGATAAGGCCCGTCAAGTTCATGTATGCGAGATATGTAAAAAATATCTTAAAACTATTGACAGCAAAACTATGGAAAAGGATTCCTTATTAGATATAGAAGCAATTGCTACCACCCATTTAGATGTACTGGCAGAGAGGGAAGGCTATAAACCGCCTGATGGTTCTGCTGCTTTAAATTAGTTTTAAGGTGGACTTGAGGGTGAAAGATTTAAGTAATGACCAAAAAAAACAGTGAGGTGAATTGTTGCATGAATATATCCCGTAGGAATTTCTTAAAATTATCGGGACTGGCAGCTCTTACCGGTACTTTAGCTGCCAAGCTCGGCTGTGCTCCTGATGAGCCGCCAACACCAACAGATCCCGATGACCCTACGCCGGTTGTTGATGATCCAGAAGAATTAAGAGTCCAGTACGCTGATACAGTCATCCAAATTTGCTCCTTCTGTGGAGTGGGATGCGGCGTGCTGTGTTATGTAGAAAATGGTGAGATTATCGCTACCGAGGGAGATCCGGACCATCCTATCAGTGAAGGAACCCTTTGCAGCAAAGGTTCCGCCCTTTTCAACCAGTATTATATCTATGAAAATGGCGAATCTACTATCAACCCCCAGAGGATGACCAAAGTTCTTTACCGGGCACCAAGGGCCACGGATTGGGAAGAAATAGACTGGGACACCGCCATTTCCGAAATCGCCAGGAAGACAAAAGACGTTCGCGATGAATATTTCATAGAGACAAATGACAATGGTGAAGTTGCCAACCGCTGTGAAGCCCTGGCCTGGGTGGGCAGTGCCATGTGTAACAACGAAGAGAACTATCTCTTCAGAAAGTTTGTACCTGCCATGGGTATTGTTAACAACGATCACTGTGCTCGTCTCTGACACTCTTCCACTGTCCAAGGTTTGGGCAATTCATTTGGAAGAGGAGTTATGACCAACCACTGGATTGATTACCAGCATTCTGACGTAATCATTAATATCGGTGGGAATACCGCCGAGAACCATCCCATTTCCATGAAGTGGATCCAAAAGTGCATGGATAATGGTGGGAAGCTTATTGTGGTAGACCCCAGGTTTACCCGGACGGCAGCCCTGGCTCACGTATATGCACCCATTCGCCCGGGAACCAACACTGCCTTCCTTTCTGGATTAATTAACTATGCCATCCAAAATAATCTGTACCATGAAGAGTATGTACAGCATTACACCAATGCTGCCAGCCTCATTAACCCGGATTTTGGATACCAGGACGGCCTCTTTACCGGTTCTCAAGATGCCCCGGAACTGGGAGATGGGCAGAAGTCCTATGACACTGGATCCTGGGCTTATCAGAAGGATGATGATGGCAATATCATGAAGGATATGTCCCTGGAAGATCCCAACTGTGTATGGCAGCTCTTTAAAGAACACTATGCCCGTTATGATGTGGCCACCGTCAGCCAAATTACCGGCTGTCCTGAAGATAAGTTCGAGGAAGTTGCTGAGCTTTTCTGCAGCACCGGTGCCCCTGACAAGGCTGGAAATATCTCCTATGCCATGGGTATGACCCAGTTTACCCACGGTTCCCAGAACGTCCGCAGCTGTGCTATCTTACAGTTGATTTTAGGTAACGTAGGTAGAGCCGGCGGCGGCGTTAACGCCCAGCGGGGTCAGTCCAACGTGCAGGGAGCCTGTGACATGGGTCAGCTTTTCCACATTGTGACCGGTTACATGCCCATGCCCAGTGATGGCCAGCGCCTGGCAGATTATAACGATGCCACACCGCCCTCTGGATACTGGACCAATCGTCCCAAGTTCCTGACAAGCATGTTGAAGGCTTTCTGGGGTGATAATGCTACGGCTGATAACGATTTCTGCTTCGATTATTTACCCCGGTTGGATAAAAACCGCTCCTCGGTAGCTTACTATACCTACATGGCCCAAGGGGAAATCAAGGGACTCTTCTGTTTCGCCGATAACCCCGTGGTAGGTGGAGCCAACACTACCAGGAAGAGAAGAGCTCAGGCAGAGCTGGACTGGCTGGTTTGTGCCGATATTCATGAAAATGAAACAGCTGCTTTCTGGAAAGCTCCTGACATGAATCCAGAAGAAATTGATACGGAAGTGTACCTGTTACCTGCAGCCCTCCACTTTGAAAAGGAAGGCACCGTAACCAATTCCGGACGCTGGATTCAGTGGCGTTATAAAGCCCAGGAACCTGCTGGAGATGCCAAGCCTGACTACTGGATTGTTAATAAACTTTTCAGGGCTATCCAGGATCTGTACGAGGAAGAAGGAGGAACCTACCCCGAGCCCATCCTGGAAATGGACTGGGATTACGGCGATGATGACGTCGATATAGAAAAGATCTGCAAGGAAATCAACGGTTACGATGTTAATACCGGCGAACTTTTGGGAAGCTTCGGTCTCCTGGAGGATGACGGTTCTACTGTCTCCGGCAGCTGGATTTACACCGGCTTCTATGCCGATGAAGCCAATCCTGCCGCTAAAGCAAGGCAGAAAGAAGCAGAAGGTCTGGGCATGAACCATGACTTCTCCTGGTCCTGGCCCCTCAACAGGCGCATTGTTTACAACCGCTGCGCTGCCGATCCCCAAGGTAAGCCCTGGGATCCTGAAAAGGCAGTCTTCGAGTGGAACGGTAATGATTGGACCAAGAATGATGTGCCGGACTTTAATGCTGACGTTCCGCCTGAAGAAACAGCTGAAGGCCCCTTCATTATGACTCCTGAACTCCAGTCCAGACTCTTTGCAGGGGAATTTGGTAGCATGGTTGATGGTCCTTTCCCCGAGCACTATGAGCCCTGGGAGAGCGTAGTGGATAACCAGATGTCCAACGTCCAGTTCAACCCCGTATGTAAGGTATGGTATCCCGAAGACCGGGGAGAAAGGGCAAACTATCCTTACATTGCTACCACTTACCGACTGGTGGAGCATTACCAGACAGCCATTATGACCAGGAATATACCCTGGCTTGTAGAAGCTATGCCGGAAATGTTCTGTGAAATCAGTCCCTCCCTGGCAGCTGAAATTGGGGTAGAAAATGGTGACATGGTGGAGATAGATACTCAGAGAAGTACCATTGAGTGTAAAGTTGCAGTCACACCTCGGGTGAAGCCCCTGATGATCAATGGTGAGGAGAAGGAAATTGTAGGAATGCCCTGGCATTGGGGCTTTATGGGCCTTTCCAGCGGAGCCTCCGCTAATGACCTGACCCCTACCATCGGTTGTGCCAATACAACCATTCCCGAGTTTAAATCGTTTATTTGTAATATAAGGAGGGCTGGATAATGGCTAAAAAAGTTAAATTAGTTGATGTTTCCAAATGTTGTGCCTGTAAAGGATGCCAGACAGCCTGTAAAAACTGGAATCAGCTGCCAGCGGTAGAAACGGAGTTTGTGGGATCCTATGAGAATCCTGCTGACTTTTGCGTTGATACCTGGTGCCGTGTAAAGTTCAACGAACATGAAGTTGGTGACAGTATAAACTGGTTTTTTTCCAAGTACCAGTGCATGCACTGCACTGATGCAGCCTGCATTGCAGTCTGTCCTGTGAATTCCCTTGTTAAAACAGAAATGGAAACTGTTAAAAACATTTATGATGAATGTATTGCCTGTGGAGCATGCGTGGGGGCCTGCCCCTTTGATGTTCCCCGGGTAGGCGATGTGATGATGAAGTGTACCCAGTGTTATGACCGCATAGGCAACGGCTTGATACCTGCCTGCGCCAAGACCTGTCCCACGGGCGCGGTATCCTTCGGAGATCTTGATGATAAGATTGCTGAAGCAGAAGCCAGGTTACCTGTGCTGCAGGATAAAGGTTTTGCCAATGCCCAGATTTATGGTAAAGACGAACTGGGCGGCCTGGGAGTAATCTATGTATTACCTGATGATCCCGAGAAGTGTGGATTGCCTGCTGAGCCTGAAATCAGTGCTACCACCTACTTCTGGAACATTGCCCTTAAGCCTGTTAAGACCCTGGCTGCAGTAGGAGTCAGCATCGGCTTCATGAACAACTTCATCAAGAAAAAGGCAGCCGAAAAGCAAAAGGAAGAAATACAGTAAAACTAAAACTTATAGTCGCGAATAAAAACAAAAAGTAGTAATTATTAAGTAAAGGTTAGGGGACGCCTGGATAGGCGTCCCCTAACCTTTTTTTGTTAAGATCTAAAAACTAAATATATGATTTCAGGGGACAGGCCTTATTTACTTAAGGCCTT
>SL_8KL_010_SEDDRAFT_10003922_pt1 | contig 12153 bp, 8 predicted proteins | sample SodLakKL_010_SED_4_FD_11160 | JGI IMG/M metagenome (IMG submission 11160) | reverse complement strand
CCCTGGCCACGATCCCGGCCTTGTTCAGCCCGACAGCCGATATGATAAACTCCTGTTTCATCGATGCTGTTTCCTTTTCAGTCCGTTTGTCCTGTTCTTTTCACCTGAAACGGTGCCTGAACGAAAAATCGTCATTTCGTTACGGCACTGAAATATACGCTTCGCTTCAGCCTTTGCAGCCTGTTTGCAGCCCTGAAATGTCCGGATTGCCAGCGGCCCGTGCACTGATTCTCTCCAGGGCGCCTTCTGTCCGGACTTTCAGGCTAACCACGGGGGCTAAGGCGCCGGCATCTTCCGCCGCCCGCCGGGCATCCTCTCTGACGATCCGCCGGGCATATTCCAGCGCATCGCCGTACTCCGCGAACTTCATCCGCTTCTCGTCGATCTGTACCATGTAGGAAAGACTGTCCCCTCGCTCACGGGTGTAGAGTATGGCTTCCTTTTCGATAACAACCGATCCGGCAACGGCACCGGCCGCGTTGGCCACGTGGGCATGGCCGGGCAGAATGAAGGGGGCGCGAAGCATTTCAGCCACCTTGCGAACGAAAATTCCGGCCGGCGCGCCGATTCCGATGATTGGAAACCTGCTGGTTATCTCTATTGAAAGGTGCGGGTCCTTCCTTTCAATGGATTCCCCGAGCAGCCAGCGGCCCCATGCTCCGTCCACGGAATCCGGAAGGCGGTCCCCCTTTTTGCGCTCGGTCTGCCCGGCCAAAAATACCACAGCCTCCTCCACCATCATCGAAACAATGTGATCCAGGACCTCATCCACGAATGCCGCCTGGTTTTTTCCGTGAATCCGGCAGACACAAAGCATTGCCTGACGGGCGGCGTCCGCATCCCAGATGTCCATTTTGCCGTTGACATGCAGCAGGTCGCTCGGGGTAAGGGTCGCCTCTTCGATGAGTCCCATGCGAAACAGCTCATCCGCGTTCAACTGCACCATGTGATGCACTTCCAGCTCTTTTATCAGCCCCGAAATGGAAGCAGGGCCCCGGTTAAGGGCGTTTATTACCCGCAGCGTCCTTGGATCGCTGATTCCGTGATCCCCTGGATCCACAGGCCTGGGAAACGTCCAGTAACAGACATCTCCGGGAACCAGCAGACCTTTTTTGTCTTTCAGTCCCATGATCTCATCGTGGACGCGGCGATATTTCCAGGCCAGCCGGGACAGGGGGATGACCCGGTCCGGACCGACCGCGATGTTTCCCCTCTCACCGACGCCGATCCTGCTGTCGCATCCCACGCAGGCCGTCCGGATACGCCCCGCCTTGACTGCGGTTTCGATCCCGCCTACCCGGGCGCCCTCGTCGGATACGGCGATCTGGGAGTCCCGGATAAAAGCCATATCCGTTGTGGTTCCCCCCACATCGATCATCAGGGCGTTTTTTTCATCGGAGAAGAACATCCCGCCGATGGCGCTGGCTGCAGGCCCCGAGAGTACGGTTTCCACGGGTTTTCTCACCGCCTCCCGGTAAGGCATGAGCGATCCGTCCCCCTTGACGATCATGAGCGGCGCCCGGATATCGAGCTCCGAAAGGGCCGCCTTGACCGCCCCGATAAACTCCTGCATCACAGCTACCAGCGAAGCGTTCAGGCATGCAGTGGCCGCGCGCACGATGGAGTCGAGCTGCGTGGAAAGCTGGTGCCCCAGGACCACCGGCAGATCGCAGATTTTCGCGATCTCCCTGTACACGGATTCCTCGTGGGAGGGATCGAGCGGGCTGAAATAGCTTGATACGGCAAGGGCATCCACCTTGTCCCGGTTCTCATCCACCCATTTCCGGATGCCTTCCAGGTCCGGGGGGGATTTCTCGTTGCCCTGGGAATCGTGCCCGCCGTCGAAAAATGCATGGCAGGCCGCGGAAAATTTTTTTTCCAGCCCGAAGGACCGAACGAGGTCCCGGTCGTATCCAACCAGGATCAAGCCGACATCCCGGGCTTTGTTTTCAGCGATGGAGTTGGTGGCCAATGTCGATGAAATACCGACCAGCTTCACCCCGGCCGGGTTTTTAATGTCCAGGCTCCGCAGCACATCGATGACCCCTGACGAAAGGTCCTCCCGTGTGGTAAGCGTCTTGCCGGATGCCAGCACCTCCCGGGTACGGTAATCCATCAGGACCCCGTCCGTATAAGTGCCTCCCGTATCGATGCCGACCACGTAGTCGGTTTTCTCCTTCGGCCGGCGGCCGCTGTGTTTCGGCCCGTGCGGGACGAATCTTTTTTCGGTTTCCATGGATAAAACGTCTGCCTCTTCTGCGGAGCCCGGTTCCGGCAGAAATCCCGGAACCGCTCATCGTATTTGCAAAACAGCCAAACAATGACTGTTTTACCTAAAAAATCAAACAATTGAAAATCAATGCGCGCATAAAAAGCCGCGGCCTGCATAGGATGTGCTGACGCAAGGAAGCGCATCGTTTAAACGCCGCCGAAACAAATCCAACGGAAAATCATGTTTATGATTCATTTCCTTACTCAGCGCATCATCAGCATACCCTCAACGCATCCTGCCTCACGAATCCTCCGAAATCGGCAAGGGCATTTCCGGATCCTAAACCGGGGTGGATGAAAAGCCCGCAAGGATAACCCGGAGGTACCGCATGCAGGCTTTTCATTATCCGCTCATCCGCTTGTGGCTAGGACTGTGACCGAACGCGTTCCTCGGCCTTGTCCAGGACTTTCTGTATGTCCTTTTTCGCCTCTTCCGGCACCCTGGATTCGGGGCCTTCGTAGTTTTCGATGATATCGCGGGTCTTTTTCACGATCCGGTCCTTCATGGTGAGCCGGCCCTGGGAATCCCAGTCCTCGTAAGAGTTCCGGTCCATGAGCGTCGGCTGCCAATGATGGCGGAACCACTTCATGGTGTGGTCTTCGTAGAGATAGTGCCCGCCGGGGCCGACATTGCAGATCTCTTCCACCGCAAGGGTTTCCTCGTTGACCTCGACGCCCCCGGCAATAAGCCGGCTCATGCCGATGATCTCGTCGTCCATGACCGTCTGGAAGATATCTCCGGTAATGCCGGATTCCGTGTAGCCGTTGTCGTGCACGAAATTGGCGCCGGAAAGCATGGCCATGTGAATGGAAAAAGCCGCCTCGATGCCGCTTTGCAGTTCCATCTTCTTGGTGTCGGTGCACCCGGAGGTCGAGTACATGGGCAGCCCCACGTAGTTGAGCATTTCCGTGAACGCCGCGCTCATGATGCCCAGTTCCGGGGCGCCGTAGGAATAGATGGTCCGGCGCATGTCGAGAATCGACTGTACCCCGCCGATGATAATGCAGGTTCCGGGGTTGACGATCTGCGAGAGCACGACGCCGACCATGGACTCGGACATGGCGACGATGATCTGCCCCGCGTGGCTCGCCGGAACCGTCGCCCCGCCGATGGAGCACGGGGTGTATACCTGCGGAATCCGGTGCCTGGCACAGTAGAGGCACTTGCCGATGGCGTCGAAATCGCTGGTCAGCGGCGATATGGGCTCGGAGTAATGAATGAAGTTCGGCCGCTGGCGGAATGCTTCTTCGCCGCCCGCCATGACAATGCCGATGCGGTGCTCGTCTTCCAGGTTCTCCACGTTGAACGCCCAGTTCATGATGATTTTGCGGGTGTTCTGGATCATGTCCGCAAACTCGTAGACATCGGCCAGGCCGTTGGTCACGTCGCTGATCGATCCCAGCGACTGCACATAGCCGATGTTGGGAAGCGCATCGCAGACCCGTGCCACGGTGGTGGCGTCCTTACGGAGATACGGGCGGCGCTCCAGCGTATCCGGGTCGTTGAAGTTGGGCGGCGTGGGGCCGGGGCCGAAATAGCTGCGGCCGGGTTCCACGTAGCACATCTCCTCGTTGCCGTCCCAGCTGAAAAGCGTGGTCGTGGGCGGCAGCGAAGCCAGGGCGTCGCGCACCACTTCCGGCGGTATGCGAACGCGCTTGCCGTCCACCTTGCAGCCGTTTTTACCTAATATCTCACGGACTTCCTCATGAAAAACGTTGGCGCCCGTATCGTTTAGCGTCTTGATCACCCCGCGGAAAATCCGCGCTTTCTGGTCTTCGGAAAGAAGCCGGAAACGGGTGGTTTTATTTACGGTGTAATTGGTCCTGAAGGTCATGTTGCATCTCCTTGTTTCGCCTGTCCGAACCGACCCGGCGATTACATTGCCGCCGGGCGCGATCGGGATGTCTTTCCGGTTCGGCCCGGTTATTTGGAATGACGCTTGTCCGCATCGTCGATGATTGCCTTGAGATCCTTGCGGATATTGTCGTCAATGGGCTCCGGCTCATGCGTATCGAGTATGCGCTGGGTTTCCTCGTTGACCCGGTCGAGCATGGTTTTGCCGCCCTCCGCGTTCCACGTTTCCCAGTCGGAACGATCCATCAGCTTGGGCAGGAACCATTCCTTCCAGTGTTCGTAGGTGTGGTCGTGGGTGACATATTCACCGCCCGGTCCCACCTCGTCGATGACTTTCAGCGCCAGATGGGCCTCGTCGGTCGGGATGCCTTTACCGACCTGGCGAACCATTCCGATGATCTCGTCGTTCATGACAAGGCTTTCCAAAGATGCATTCACGCCCGAGTCGATGTATCCCACGTCGTGAACCAGGTTCGCCCCGGACAGAAACGCCGTGAGATTGCTGATGGTCGACTCGATGGCCGCCTGCTCGTCCACCTGCTTGGAATCGGAGCACCCGCCGGTGGAAAACATGATCAGGTTGAGCCACTTGGAGATATCCGTATTGGCGGCCGATGCCAGGGACATCTCGGGCGCGCCGTAGGAGTAGGTGGTCGTTCGCATGTCCATGACCGTGGTCACGCCGCCCATGATCAACGGCATCCCCGGGCGCTTCAGATAGCACAGCGCGATGGCCAGCAGGGTCTCCGCCAGGGACTGCACCAGCATACCGGCGATGGTTGCCGGTGCGGTGGCCCCGGAACTCGGGCACGGGGTATACATGGCCGGGATTCCCTTTTCCGCCGCGAACAGCAGTTTCTCCACCGCGCTCTGGTCGTTTGTCAGCGGGGATATCGGCTCGATATAAGCCACGAACATGGGGTTGAGCCGGAACTCGCCTTCCCCGCCCTGGAACAGGCAGGCCATTTTCCACAGATCCTCCAGGCCTTCACCGTCCACGGACGTGACCACATAGGGCTTGGTGCATCCCTCGAGCATGGCCATGAACTGGTGACGGTCATAGGTCTGGGGATTGGGCGCATCGCCTACAATCCCGTGGGACATGAAAAAATCGAAATTCGGCAGGTAATCCACGACACGGGCCGCATTCACGACATCATTGTAGGTGGTCCGCCGCCTTTCGCCGGTCTTCCGATCATAGGTGAACGGCAGGTCTGAGCCGGTTCCGAAATAGACGTGATCCTTCTGAAGGGCCACTGAACGCTTGCCGTTTCGTCCTTTCAGGGTGATTTTGCGCGGATACGATTTGAGGGCGCGCTCCACGAGCGACGCGGTCACGCGCACCCGCTTGTCGTCGCCCACCACCGCGTCTCCGCAGTTCCGGAACAACTCCAGGGCTTCGTCATGGTGCACCCGGGAGCCCACCCGTTCCAGTACCTCCAGGGCGGCAAAATAGATCTGCTCGATCTGATCTTCCGTCAGCACCTGGAAGACCGGGGTTTCCTGTACGGTCTGATTCATGGGTTGCATATCGGGCATTACAGATTTCATAGTCTCTCTCCTGTGGCCCGGCAATTATCTATAAAGATTTTAAGATATAAAGAATATCTCATATCCGAAAGCCGGGTTTATTTCACGTTTGCTTTGAATGGTCCGCTCGTCATTGCATCCGGCACCGCCTGGTCGGGTTTCAGCGCGTCCGGGCCGCAAGCCGGAACCACTCCCGACAGGGGACGGGTGCGGCCATACAGCCGGCAAGGTCATACCGGAAAGAACATGCGCTGAACGCCATTTTCCGGAAGGCCCCGCGGCACAGATACGGTCCGCGCCGTCGCCGATGATGCGTCGGTTATCCGAGGACTTCCTTTGCCTTGTCCACGGAACTCGCCGCGTTGGCACCGTATATATCCGCGCCGATTTCCTTGGCAAATTCCTCGGTTACAGGGGCCCCGCCGACCATTACCTTGACCTGGTCCCGGACGCCGGCTTCCTTCAGGGCATTGATCACTTCACCCATCCTCGGCATGGTGGTGGTAAGCAGTGCCGACATACCCAGCAGCTCCGGTTTGTGCTCCTTGACCGCATCCACGAACACCTGGTTTTCCAGGTCGATGCCGAGATTGACCACCTGGAATCCCGCGCCCTCAAACATCATGCCGACCAGGTTTTTACCGATATCGTGCAAATCGCCCTTGACTGTGCCGATAACCATGGTTCCCGACATCTTGGCACCGGATTCCACGAGCTTGGGCCGAAGCTGCTTCATGCCCGCACCCATCGCCTTCGCGGAGCGGAGCACTTCCGGGATAAACATGTCACATGCCTTGAAACGCTGGCCCACAACATCCATACCGGCAATCAGTCCCTTGTTGAGAATTTCGGAAGGATCCATTCCTTCTTCAATTGCCTGCGTTGTCATTTTTTCCACTTCATCCACTTTACCAGATATCAGCAGTTCCGCCATTTGTCCGAGATCTACAGCCATGTTGCCTCCTTGATTTTTCATTATATTATGTTTTTGCCATACAATTACGGGGCGCTGGCACGCCCCGCCGCGGTGCTCGCAACAAAGCATCCCGTCCGTACCGGCCTCGCTTGCAGAAACCGGGAAAACGGGCCGCCCGAAGCACCGCAGGAAAGACTTTATTTTCTGAAATGAAAGATACCCCAGGCGAGATATCCCTTTTTACCCCCGTCGACCCAGTGCCGGAGACCTTTTTTCATATTCCCGATGTACTCGGGACTCACCACCGTTTCCAGCTCTTCCTCCCGCCTTTCCATTTCATCGAGCACCCGGGCGTAATGGGTTGTCAGGTGATCGTCGAGCGGTTCGAACCCCATGTCCTCAAAGCCGAGCTGTTTCGCATAATTCCGGTAAAAGCCCGGCGATCCGAGCGATAGCAGGTGAATCCGCTCGTAAATGGGCTGCAATACCCCCTCCGGGCAGTCATCGGCCTGCATCGGGTCGGTAAAGATCATTTCGCCGCCGGGCCGAAGCACGCGGTAGGCTTCCCGGAGCACCTTCTCACGGTCGTCGCTGTGAAGGATGGCATCCTGGGACCATACAATATCAAAGGATTCGTCCGGATAGGGTATGGAGTTAAAGCTTCCGTCGATGACCTCGATAAGGTGGTCGAGCCCTTGTTCCTTGTTCATCTTGCGGCCGCGCCGGTTTTCCGCCTCGCTCAGGTTGAGCACCACCACTTCCCAGCCGTAATTGGCGGCAAGGTAGCGGGCGGAACCGGAAAAACCGCCGCCCAGATCGATTACGCGGGCTTTTTTGCCAACAAATGAGGATTTTTCCGCCATCTGCCGGATGGTGCGGCGGCTGGCCTCGAAAATTGTATCCTGCCCGGACTCATAGATACCAAGGTGGAGATCCTCGCCCCCCCAGATCGTATAATAGAAATTGTGCGCATCGTCGCTATCGTAATAACTCTTGGTTACCCTAACGGCATCGGTAAACTCATCGTTCATAATAAATCAGCTCCTCTCTATTTTAATTGCTTTTATTAAAAAAACAATAATTTATACACACACCCATTCTCTCTAATAAAAAAATTTTTACCTATCGTCAAAAACGGGTAAAAACACAGTAAAACGACAGTATTTTCGATAAATTAAGTATTGCTTATCATAATAACCTGAATTTATAATATAAACCCAAATCAATGTCAAGTGCTTTTTTTTAAGATATCCTGTTTCGGACAGCTCTATTCCTTTATATAAACAAAAAAACATTGACATAAAAATTTTTCATGCTATATTTTAGTGCTTAATACCATTGATAAATCGCATGCTTAATTTATTACGCAATAGTAACCTAACTGTTATGGTTTTTCTACTTTTTCAGCTACAAGCGATGCACCACCGTTGATGGACGCGTAAAAAGTCGAGATCCGACGGCTTTGTAAAAAGTTCAAGATCAAGGCTTGTGCAATTTCGAAGAGTGCAGCGTACTTGGCGTACGTGTATGTTTACAAGACGTAAGCCGCAAATTCTGAGAAATTGCGCGCAGGCGCAGATATTGGACTTTTTACGAAGCCGTCACCGTTGCCGGGCCAAAGAGGGCCCGGGGGTGACTTCAGGCTGATCCCGGCGCATGCGGTACAAAACATCCAACCCCAACAACAAGGAAACAACATGGCAGACATATCCCCTTTCCATGGCATCCGGTTCAACCCGGAAAAAATCAAAGACCTTGCCAGCGTGGTCACACCGCCTTACGACGTAATCTCCGGGGAGCAGCAGAAACAATATTACGACCAGCACCCCAACAACGTCATCCGGCTGGACAAGAACATGCCGACCGATGAGGATTCCCCGGAAAACAATCCTTACACCCGTGCGGCCGGCCATTTTTCCGACTGGCTGAAAAACGGCATACTCACGGAGGACCGGGAACCCTCTTTCTACGTAACCACGGTGCGCTTTGAGGTCGAAGGCACCCCTGTAACGCGTACGGGACTGATCGCGGCGGTTCGCCTGGAACCCTTTTCATCCGGGGTCGTCCTGCCCCACGAAGAAACATTTTCCAAGGTGAAATCCGAGCGCCTGGAGCTGATGAAGGCATGCCATGCAAACTTCAGCCATATTTTTTCCGTCTATTCCGACAAAAAAGGCGTCTCCGAAACCCTGCAGTCGGTCGCACGGAACATGGCGCCCATCCAGCACTTCACGGATGATGCGGGCCACGAACACCGGGTATGGCGGATCACCGATCCGGATGTTCACAGCAGCATCCGAAAAGCGTTTGAAAACCAGCGGCTTTTCATTGCGGACGGTCACCATCGCTANGAAACCGCCCTCAATTACAAGCAGTGGTTAAAAGATAACGTCAATGACTTCGATGACAACCATCCTGCCAACTTTATTATGATGTACCTGTGCGCGGTGGAGGACCCGGGCCTGATTATTCTGCCCACNCACCGGCTTCTTTCCGGCATTCCGGAAAATGCGCGAAAAAAACTGCTTGCCGATGCCGGAAAATTTTTTGACGTGGAAACCATCGGGATTCCTGAAGCAGACCCGGAATCGGGACAGAATGCCGCGCGCAGGGCGCTTGCGGCCAAAATGCATGATGAGCGCAAAAATCACGTCATCGGCCTTGTCATGAAAAACGAACCCGCTTATTATTTCTTAAGGCTTAAAGAAGGGGTTATGGCGTCGCTTTTCGCCGATGATATTCCCGGCCCGCTGATGGGCCTCGATGTCACGGTCCTGACGCATCTGGTCTTTTTGCACCTGATGGGCTTTGAAAAAAAGGACCTCGACGACGAAACGCTCATGCACTATACAAGCCGGGATGAAGATGCCGTCGACTCGGTGCGCAAAGGCGAAAACGATATCGCGTTCATCCTGAATCCGCCAACCAACGAACAGGTGCGACTTATCGCGGAAGCCGGCTACACCATGCCCCGCAAAACGACCTTTTATTACCCGAAAGTGGTTACCGGGCAGGTGATGAACCGACTGGAACGGTAGGGCGGAAGGCAGAAGACAGCGGGCGGAAGACGGTGGTTCAGGTCGGGAGAATGGAAGAAACGCGGAAAAGAAATCTGCTTTTCATGATATGCAGATATTTTGCAGACACACAAACAGCAATCGTTTCCGGGGAAAAAGACGGGAGAGCAAGTCATCGAAATCCTTGATACCATAGCCGAAATGCAGAAGCGGGCGACGGATCTGCGCAAAGCGGGCAAAACCATCGCGTTTGTCCCGACTATGGGATACCTGCACGACGGACACCTGTCGCTCATGAAGCGGGGGAAGGAAGCCGCCGATATCCTGGTGGTCAGTATTTTCGTCAACCCGGCCCAGTTCGGCCCGGACGAAGACCTGTCCCGGTATCCCCGGGATCCGGAAAACGACACCCGGCTGGCCGAAACCGCCGGGGTTGACATTCTTTTCATGCCCGGGGCCCCGGACTTATACCCGGAAGGATACGAAACCTACGTTGTCCAGACGGATCTGCCGGAGCATCTGTGCGGCCTGTCCCGGCCCGGGCATTTCCGGGGCGTTCTGACCATTGTCTCCAAGCTGTTCAACATCGTGAAGCCCCATCTCGCCGTCTTCGGGGAAAAAGACTATCAACAGCTTGCAGTCGTCCGGAAAATGACCCGGGACCTGAATTTCGACACCGAAATCATCGGGGGGCCAACCCTGCGGGAATCCGACGGGCTTGCCATGAGTTCCCGGAACAAATACCTTTCGCAAGATGACCGCAAGTCCGCACGCGTGCTGTTTCAATGCCTTTCGGAAGCCAGGCGGCGGGTTGCCGAAGGGGAGACCGATGCCGGCAGGCTCATCGCGGACAGCGAAACCGCGATCCGTGCTGAACCCAATACCGGGGTCGACTACATCAAAATCTGTCATCCCGGCACCCTGAACGACGTCGCCGTCATCGACCAGCCGGTCGTCATGGCGCTTGCTGTCAGGGTGGGCGGCACCCGGCTCATCGACAACCTTTTGTTATTTCCGCCGGAAACCGGCGAAATATGATCCGAAAAGGCTCGGTTTGCCTCCGGTGGCGATTTTCGCACGGGATCGATACCAAATTGAAACAACAATAACAACAACCAGAAGGAGTCAATCATGTCATCATCATTGCAAAACTATCTTTTTACATCGGAATCCGTTACCGAGGGTCACCCGGACAAGGTGGCGGACAAAATATCGGACGCCATTCTCGACGCCATCATGACCCAGGACGACCGGTGCCGCGTCGCTTGCGAAACGCTCGTAAACACAGGGCTTGCAATTGTCGCGGGCGAAATCACCACCACGGCCACGGTCGATTATACCGACGTCGTCCGGGATACCATCAAGGAGATCGGCTACACTTCATCGGAGATGGGATACGACTACGCCACCTGCTCCGTGCTGCTGAGCCTCGACAAGCAGTCCCCGGACATCGCCCAGGGCGTCGACGAAGGGACGGGCATCGACAAGGAACAGGGCGCAGGCGACCAGGGACTGATGTTCGGCTACGCATGCGACGAAACCCCGGAAATGATGCCCATGCCGATATCATACGCGCACCGGCTGACCAAAAGACTGGCCGAAGCCAGAAAGAACAAGGAGCTGAACTTTCTGCGGCCGGACGGCAAGTCCCAGGTGACCATCGAGTACGAAAACGGGGCGCCCAAGCGGATCGACACCGTGGTCGTATCCACGCAGCATACGGCCGACATCTCCTATGACGACCTCAGGGAGGCCGTCATCGAAGAGATCATCAAAAAGACGCTTCCGGCGGAAATGATCTCGGATCAGACGAAATATTTCATCAACCCCACCGGCAAATTCGTGGTCGGAGGCCCCATGGGCGACTGCGGCCTGACCGGGCGGAAGATCATCGTCGACACCTACGGCGGGCAGGGCCGGCACGGCGGCGGATGCTTCTCCGGCAAGGACCCTTCCAAGGTGGACCGGAGCGCTTCCTACATGGGGCGCCATATAGCGAAAAACCTCGTGGCCGCGGGCCTTGCAAATAAATGCGAAGTCCAGGTCGCCTACGCCATTGGCATCGCCAAGCCGGTATCCGTCCTGGTCAACTTCCAGGGAACCGGAAAAATCAGCGAGGAAAAGGCCGTGGAAATCGTCCGGGATGTCTTTGACCTGCGCCCGGCCGGCCTTATCGAGTACCTGCAGCTGCGGCGCCCCATCTACAAAGACACCGCGGCCTACGGACATTTCGGCAGGTCCGAGCCGCAATTCACCTGGGAGCACACCAACAAGGCCGACGAGATCCGCAGCAAAGCCGGCATCTGATCCGACCCGGCACTCAGCAGTCCCTATCCGGGGGCGCCNCTCCGGCGCCCCCGGTTTTTTCCAAACCGCCTTCCGGACGCCTACACTTGACAGCTTTCATTGCATTCCCCGAGCTTAAAAAACATCTTTTTTCTTAAGGTTGAAGCCGTTGGAAGGTATGGGAACCGTTCCGGCAACTGTGAGTGCTTGGGATATCTCCATGGCTCGTTCCGCGTCATCCCGGAAACTCGCTTCGCCTGCCGGCTTCGCTCAAACAA
>SL_8KL_010_SEDDRAFT_10003921_pt1 | contig 12158 bp, 9 predicted proteins | sample SodLakKL_010_SED_4_FD_11160 | JGI IMG/M metagenome (IMG submission 11160) | reverse complement strand
AGGTGCCCCCCCCGATGCGGCTTGCCCGCCAATGGATGGGCCAATGCTGGAAATTTCTGAGGAAAGCCAGATTTTTGTGCCTGCAGCGCCCAGCATGTCACTGCCTTCAATCGACATGTCACTGGCATTGATATCAACGCAAGATATTGTGCTTACGAGTTCGGCTCAAGCGATGCTGCCGGCTGGTTTGGCCCCTCAGATCGCAGCGGCCCTCATGAAAGGACAAGAGCACGCCCCCCCGAGGGGAACGACACCGCGTTTCAACATCGGCACTCTGGCAGATGCAGAACAGCTTCAGACTCCGTTGCTGCGTGATGCGTTTGATAAATTACATGACGCTTTGGGTGCCAATGCTGCTCAATCCGGATCAGAGCAGGCATCCTCCCAAGCTTGGGGCACGGTTAGCGGGAGGCGTGGAATACATGCCTGGCTTGGGCTGGAAGAGATCGGTGAATTACCGCGCAGGCTTGTCACCGCGGTGGGGCAGCTTGCTTACGGTGCCACGCCTACATTGGAAGATTGGCTGGAAGGGCGAGCGGCGCAGGCCGCAATTTTGCAACCCGATCTTGATGCGCCAGATGAAATATGGCTGATCTTCTCGCCCCACGCCGATCCGTCCGTAGTGGTCCGCGCATTGGCTGCAAGCCGCGTGAGCCGCGACCGGCCTGAGGGGCAAGTCTCGCTCTATAACGAAGACAGTGGCTGGGAAAGCTGGACCGCACCTGACCGCCCCCTCACGCTTTACGAAGGTCTTGGAGCAGGCAATATGCGTGCTGTGATGGGGAATTATGCCACCATGCTTCCGGTTCCATTTGTCTCAATAGTGCTTGGGCTGACCTTATTCTCGGCATTCGTTGCGCTGGCGATCCTTATTCTTACACGGAGGCGCGGAAGATGAGGCGGCGCACTTTTTTGTCCAGCGCCGCAAGCGCTGCATTCTTGGGCTTTCCAGGGCAAATGCTGGCAGATGCGCCGCGCGGACCATCGCATATGCTTTGGCCGCTGTGGCAGGCCTGGAGTGCGGAACATCTGGATTTCAGTGGGCGCGTTATTGATGTCCCTCAGCGCAGAGCCAGCCACTCTGAAGGTCAGGGATATGGCATGTTGCTTGCAGCAGAGTTTGGGGATGCGAATGCGTTTCGCAGAATGGCTGACTGGACCCATGCCAATCTGGCAATTCGAACAGATAACCTGTTGGCTTGGCGCTGGCTGCCCGATATCCCTGAGAGAGTGCCAGATCTTAACAATGCCAGCGATGGAGATCTGTTCTATGCTTGGGCTTTGCTACGTGGCGCAGAGCGTTTCAATGAACCGCAGTGGCAAACCCGCGCCATTGGGGTTGCGACCGACCTTGCTCGCAAATGTATCGCCTCGCGGCCTGACCGGCCCGGTGCCCCAATCCTGTTGCCTGCCGAGAATGGGTTTGTCAGCGATGACGGCATTATCTTCAATCCATCCTATGTGATGCCGCGCGCCTTGCGAGCGCTGGCCATAGCAACCGGGGATGCGCAGTTTGACCGGGTTGCTGGTTCGTGTCTGGAGCTTATGGCTGAGATTGCCCGCACCGGTTTGGTTCCTGATTGGGTAAAATTAACTGTTGCAGGCCCGCGCCCAGCCGAACGATTTTCTGCAGATGCAGGCTATGAAGCCATTCGTATTCCACTATTCCTGATATGGTCAGGCGAAACCAGCCATCCAGCAATTTCGCGTGCTGCAACTGCGATGGGACAAGCAGCGCAAGGATATACCGGAACAGTCATCAATGCGGCCAGCGGGCAGATTCTGGAAGCCAGTCAAGAAGCCGGATATCGTGCAATCGCAGCGATAGCTGACTGTGCTGCACGAGGCGGTAATGGTGCCGCCATTCCGCCTTTCGCTCGAAATCAGCCCTATTACCCGGCCACACTGCATCTTTTCACCATGCTTACGCAGATGGACATGCTACCCTCATGCCGACCAATATGACCTCATCACCGCGTAAGCTGTTGCTGGCGATCGCTTTTGTCCTGGCTTCTGCTGTGCCTGTCAGCGCCCAACAACCGCAGCAAAGCGACTTGCAGGCGCTGCGATATTATCTGGATCAGGAAAACGAAGCGGCTGTCGCATCGGAATTGCGCCGTTTGCAAATCCAGTTTCCCGAATGGACTCCGCCTGAGGATCGGTCAGAGTTGCTGTCTGAAAACGGTCCAGACAACATCAACCAAATCTATCGCCTGATAGAGAGCGGAGATTTTGATCAGGCGCGCGCCCTAATTGCACAGACCGACGCCGCCTTTGAGAGTTGGTCGCCTCCCGCAGACCTGCTCGACCTGCTCAGTCTGTCAGAGGCGCAAACGCAATTTTCCGCTGCAGTCGAGGCCCAGCAGGCTGAAACAGCTATCGGGATCGCGCGTGGTATCCCCGCATTGATGTCTTGCGAACGAGTAAACAATGCCTGGGAACTGGCAGAAATGCATCTTCTCCTGGGCGATACCGCGCGCGCACTCAGCATTTTTCGCTCGGTTATAGGTAGTTGCGCTGAGCCGGACATCCTCATTTCCACTTTGGAAAAAGCGGATGTAGTCACCAACCTCGAAGAACTAGAGTCCTTGGCGGATCTTGCTTTGTCTGAGGCTCCGGATGCTGCGTCACAGATCCGCAGTGTCGAGAACCGATTGCGGGCTGGAAGGCAGGTAGACGCGCGCTGGCCCAATGATGAACGCGCGATCACTATTGACGATGAAGACTTGCCTGAATCCGAGGCTACAGCGCCTTCTGAAACAGCCCTTACCCCTGAAGTTGAATCTCCTCCTGCGCGTCCTGAAGTCAGCAGTACCTCCCCAAGTCCACAAAGCCAGTCAGCTGCACCAGCGACTGCTGCAATATCTGCTGTACAGGCTGCAGCGCAGCGCGGTGCCTGGGGCGAATGTCTGGCACTGTCGGCAGGGTCCAACCACATTGACGTGATTTATCAGCGTGGGTGGTGCGCCTATAACGCCGAGCGCCCAATGGAGGCGATTACTTCTTTTCAACGTGCAGCACAGCAGGGCAGCTCTGCCAGCATACGGCGTGATGCTACTTACGGATGGATGCTGGCGCTGCTGAAGCTAAACATGACTGAACAAGCCGCACAGATTGCCGTAACCGTTGCGCTGACGCATGAGCAACGGGTTGAGATCGAAGGACAGATCCTCGACCAACGTGGCGTGCGCGCCTTCGAACGTCGTGAATTTACGCGCGCCATTGCGTTTTTCGATGCCCATGCTCAATTAACAGGCAGCATGCGCCGTGACCTTGGCCTTTTGAAAGGTTACGCACTGCTTAATTTGGGCAACCGTGCAGCAGCGCGTGATATATTTCTACAGCTTCACCGCCAGCTTGCCACAGCCGAGACACGCCGCGCGATGCGCGCAGTCGAGTGACCGCTTTGGCGAAATTCTGCGACTGCAATGCCGCGATGTCACAGTCGGTTTCACCGCCCATCGCGTCGAATGCCGCGCGTGCCGCACATCCAGCCCACGCTGAAGAATAGGATGCCAATATCAACAGAAAATCAACAGTCTTGCATTGGGAAATTGGTGCCGCAAATCTGGGTCGCGTTCAATGTGTCGCCATCTTGAAAGACGCCCTTTGACGCTCCGCGCCGCACCACGGATCCCGTCCCATGTGTCAGGTGTGTGTGTCGGTCCAATCGCTATACCAGCAGGTGCAAAATTCGCCAGAAGCCCGCCCGAACGCGAGGCTTTGCGACTAGAACATGAACATAAATTGCACACGATAATGCATAACCAATTGCTTAATATAAATAATCTGTCCAGTCCATCATCGGCGCGACGGACAGTCTGGTATTTTGTTTCGTTTTCATTTTCTGTGCATCTTTAGATTGCCGACGGTGGATGTAGTATACGCAGACAAATTCTTTGCCCCCGCGACCATGCCCAGCGGCGGGCGCGGGCCAAATTTAACACCCTTATGTAGATCAAGGGGTGGCACCGGACAAGTCGGCCTTTTCCTGCGTCGAGGCCTCTCACGCGCGCCCATCGCCCCCTCGTAATCAAAATCTGCGAAGTCGGCAAACCGCCGCACCAAACAGACCATGAAGCTGGAAATCGAGTCCGGTAGCTGCGCGATAAGTTTCTGTTCCTTCCCAAAAAACTCAACCTGATCGCGGGCAAAACGGCTGTGCGATGGTCTGCCCGTGCTACCATTGACTTTCTGTCATTGCACTGACGTGTCTTGACCATCAGCTTGCCTCGTCAATCCTGGCCAAAGATATTCCCGCGAATCTGTCACATCAATGGACTGTCGCGTGATACAGATCGAGGTAGCCCCCTACTTGGTGCTACCCGACAGCCCTTCGCCCCGCCTGCGCCAAAGAGTTCAGTCCAGCAGCCGTTTCATGTCGGCGAGCAGCTCGGCGCGTCGCTCGAAACCGATACCGGGGGAGTCGGGCAGGCGGACATGTCCGTCTTCGACCGGAATGTCATCAGCAAATCCGTTATAAGGGCGAAATACGTCCGGATAGCTTTCATTGCCCCCCAGATGCAGCCCGGCCGCCATATTGAGCGAAAGCTGATGCCCGCCATGCGGCACCACCCGCCGCGAAGACCAGCCCATTTCTGCCATCACATCAAGCGTGCGCAGATATTCCACCAGCCCGTAGCTGAGCGAGCAGTCGAATTGCAGCCAATCCCTGTCGGGTCGCATCCCGCCGTGGCGCAGCAGGTTGCGCGCATCCTGATGGGAAAACAGGTTCTCACCCGTCGCCATCGCATGATCGTAATGGTTGGCCAGTTCGGATTGCAGGGCATAGTCCAGCGGATCGCCTGCCTCTTCATACCAAAACAGGTTGTAGGGCGCGAGTGCTTCTGCATACCTGATCGCGGTATCCAGATCAAAGCGGCCATTGGCATCCACACACAGGTTACGCCCGTGGCCCACGACTTCGAGCGCGGCCTCGATGCGGCGCCGATCCTCATCAAGGGACGCACCGCCTATCTTCATTTTGACGACGCGGTAGCCGCGGTCGAGATAGTTCTGCATCTCGGCCTGAAGCGCGCGGTGGTCCTTGCCGGGATAGTAATACCCGCCTGCCGCGTAGAGCCAGACCATGTCGTCCGCGACCCCGCCACGATAGCGGTCCGCAAGCAGTTTCCAGAGCGGCACATCGGCGATTTTGGCCACCGCATCCCAGACGGCCATGTCCACGGCACCCACGGCAACCGGGCGCTCGCCATGCCCGCCCGGTTTTTCGTTTTTCATCATCACATCCCAGATCCGGAAAGGATCAAGATTGTTGCCGGTGTCATCAAGCAGGCTGTCGGGGTCTGCTTCGGTCAGGCGGGGGAGTATACGATTGCGCAGAATGCCCTGCACGTCATAGCGGCCATTGGAATGGTAGCCATAGCCGACCACTGGTTTGCCGTCTCGGATCACATCGGTGATGATTGCGACCACCGAGCACGTCATCCGCGAGAAGTCGATATAGGCATTGGATATATTTGACGAGATTGAGGCAACATTCTCGCGGATTTCGACGATGCGCATGTTTGGGCTCCGGTCTTAGTTTGTGGCTTTCAGGACGGGGTCGGTCTGGTGATCCTTTGCATTGGGCAATGCCGCTAAATTGTTGCACTCTTCCTTTTGCTGGTCCGAAGTACGTCTTCGGCATGCATAACACGTTTCTTGAACTGGCCTAAAGGGGCAACCCAGATCGCGCGATACTGGCAACAAACAGCATCCTGACTTTTCGCTCCGAGCTTATGACGGACCGCGGATCAGAGTTGCAATTCTAATGGCTATAGTGCCGCAGGCAGATCCAGTATGCATAGCGGACGCGAGACGCTTGTGATAAACAGAACGGAAGTTAGCGGCGAAAAGACAGGCTTTCTTTGTGTTTCGTTGTCGCCCAGACAGACACTCTGGGTCATCGGTTGTGGCAAGCGGGCTGGTTGCCCGCGCTACGCATGCGCACGCCGACGCCACGCTTTCCACACAGGCAGAAGTAACAGTGCGACAGTTGCAATGACGAAACCGGCGGCAATGGGCCGCTCAAGGAATATCATTGGATCACCTCGGGAAATCAGAAACGCGCGGCGCAGATTTGTCTCGATCAGCGGCCCAAGTACGAACCCCAGCAAAAGCAGCGCGGGGCTGAATTTCGCAATCGCTAGCAAATATCCGGCAAGGCCGATCCCCGCGACGGCNATGATATCAAAACTTAGCCCCCTGACCGAATAGACGCCAAGGCAGAGGAACACGAGGATTGCCGGATAAAGGTAGTTGAACGGAATGCGCAGCATCGCAACCCAGATGCCGATCAGCGGCAGGTTCAGGACCAGCAGCAACAGATTGCCAATCCCGAAGCTGGCGACCAGTCCCCAGAACATTTCGGGTCGCGCCTCCAGCATCATGGGGCCGGGCTGAATGCCGTGGATGACCAACGCACCAAGCAACAGCGCCATGATCGGATCGCCCGGAATGCCAAGGGTCAATGTGGGTGCAAACGCGGTGATGGCAGCAGAGTTGTTGGCGGATTCTGGCCCTGCCACACCTTCGACAGCGCCTTTCCCGAACCGCTCTGGCTGGCGCGCGATCCGTCGTTCCATCGAATAGCTGAGAAAGGATGACAGGGTCGAGCCGGTGCCGGGCAAAGCGCCGAAGAAACTGCCAAGCGCACTGCCGCGCAGCATGGGCGAGACCATGCGCCGCAAATCGTCACGCGATGGCATCAGGCGCCTCAGCCCGATACGCGCCGCCACGCTTTGCCGGTCGGGGTTGCGGACATTTGCGATGACCTCGGCCACGCCGAACAGGCCCATCGCAAGAGCGACAAGATTGATCCCGTCCAAAAGCTCTGTCTGACCGAAGGTGAACCTTTGCGCGCCCGAGTTGACGTCTGTACCGATACAGCCCAACAACAGGCCCAGTGTCACCATGGCAAAACCCTTGGCGGGTCGGGCTGTCCCAATTGTGGACGCCGCAACAAGGCCAAGGATCATCATAGCCGCATAATCGGCGGCACCAAAGGCCGTTGCCGCGCGCGACAACCAGTTTGCCAGCAGGACCAGAACAAGTATCCCGATCATCGAGCCGACAAAGGANGACGCCATNGCCGTGAACAGGGCAACACCGGCGCGCCCGTTTTGCGCCATCGGGTATCCGTCCAGCGTGGTAACGGCAGATTGCGGCGTGCCCGGCAGCCGCAACAGGATTGAGGCCACCGCCCCGCCATATTGTGCGCCATAATAGACGCCAGCCAGCATGATCAGGGCCGCTTCAGGGGTGATGTAATAGGTGATCGGCAACAACAGCGAGATGGCCGCCATCGCCCCGATACCGGGCAGGACACCGACAAATGTCCCAAGCACCACGCCCAGAAAGCAGTAGATCAGCACTTCTGGCTGCGTGACGAATCCGATGCCGAATAACAGGCCTTCCCACGTCGTCATGACAGGCGCGGCCAGACAGGCAAGGTCATGCGTAGGCCCACGCTGAACACCAGCACAGTCAGCATCGTCACGCCCAAAGCCAACACAATACGCCAGACCCAGCCCTTGCGCGGCGCAGGCAGGGATGCGACCAGAACCGTGATTGCTGTCGCCCCCGCAAGTCCCAGACGCGACAGGCTCAGCGCAAAAATCACAATCGCCGCAAGCACGGCAAGGGCAGTCGCAGGCTCTATCTTTGGTGGCTCCGCGCTGCGTGCCAGCGCGGGCAGCGCGATGACCAGACCCAGCAGGAACAAGGCGGCACCCAATAGTACAGGGAAGAAGCCCGGCCCCATGCGCCGCAAGCTGCCCATGTCATAATACATGGCAGCCCATAACGCTGCCCCGGCACCCAAGATGGCCAGAAGCAGGCCACCAAAGATGTCGGGCCAGTCGCGCTGCATCTTGAACCTTTTACTGTGCTTCGACGCGGTCGATCACNGCCCCCCACATCGCCGTATCCTCGACGATGCGCGCGCGCAGATCATCTGTAGAGCCCGGTGCGGCCTGCCAGCCAATGTTGACCAGCTGCTCCTGTACTGTGGGGTCAGCAAGGATGTCTGCAATCTCGGTGTTCAGCCGGTCGATAATGGCGTCATCTGTGCCCGCAGGCGCGATAAAGGCATTCCACAGCTCGGCCCGGAAATCGTCCGGCAGACCGGCATTTCCGGCGATCAGCGGCACGTCAGGGGCCTGTGCAAACGGTTCGGATGAAGTGATGCCCAGCATACGCATGGTTCCGGCCTCGACATAAGGCAGGGCGGCGGAGGGGGCCATGAAACCGGCGTCAATCTCGCCCCCGAGGATCGAGGTGGTAACTTCCGCATAGCTGGTAAAGGGTATGTGCAGCATGCTGACGCCCGCTTCGGTTGCGAACAACTCGGCGGTCAGATGCGCACCGGACCCTTGCCCGACCGAGCCATAGGCGATTGCCTCAGCATCTACCCCAGCGGCGTCAATGAAGCTTGCCAGATCGTCCACATCGCTATCGGCAGAAACCGCAAGAACCAGCGGCGAGGTGGCGATCAGTGTAACCGGCAGAATATCTGCCTCAACATCATAGCCCGTGCTGTCCATCATACGCTGTGCTGTGGTCAGCGGTCCGTTGATTGTGGTGCCAAATGTGTGCCCGTCGCCCGCCGAAACCAGCATCTGTTGTATACCGATCACGCCACCCGCACCGGGCCGGTTTTCGATCACGATGGGTTGGCCCAAACGTTGCGCCAACTCGTCGGTAACAATGCGCGCAAGTGTATCAGGCGATGAACCGGCTGGAAATCCTACAAAAACACGGACAGGGCCGGTTGGCCATGCGTCTTGCCCAAAGGCGGGAACCGCCATCAAAGCAACTGCGCCAGCAAGCGCCACACGGCGCGTAAATTGAGTTTTCACGAGTGTCTCCTCCACTTTTCCGTCGACAAAAGATACTATCGTGGCACTGATTGCAATGCTTTCTGAACTGTCGGGAGCAGCCGGAACGTCGCGCTCAGGTTTCGAGTTTCTAGGCGGCCAACCTGCCCGAGGGATCGCGGCGCGGCCGCAGGGTGCGGGTCAGGATCAGCAGCATGATTGCGATATTCAGCGCATTCCAGACGATTCCGTTCACGAACGCCAACTGATAAGATCCGGTCAGGTCATGGATCCAGCCGGACATCCAGCCGCCGAGCGCCATGCCAAGGATCGTTGCCATGATCACAAAACCCACCCGTTCACCTGCTTCGCGTGCAGGCATGTATTCGCGCACGATCAAGGCATAAGCGGGAACTATTCCACCCTGTGCAAGCCCGAACACCAGACTGACAACATAGAGCGAGACAAGACCGCCCGCTGGCAGGTAAAGAAACAGCGCCAGCATTTGCAGCACTGATCCGATAAGCAACGTCAACACGCCGCCCAACTTGTCCGCGATCAGCCCCGATATCAGCCGCGATACCACGCCACCCAACAGCATGAGCGACAGCATCTCGGCACCCACGGCAGGACCAAACCCCCGGTCGACGCAAAGTGCCACAATATGCACTTGCGGCATGGACATGGCCACGCAGCAGCCAAGCCCCGCCAAAGCGAGCAGCCATGCGAGCGCGCGCGGTGACCAGCCACAGGCCGCACGGTTCGCCAGCGAGAAATTCGCAGCGGCTGTCATGCTCAGTTCCGGAACCCGGCGGCGCAGCAACAGCGCCAACGGGATCAGCAACACTGTTACGATCACGGCCAGCGCAAGACACACAGCGCGCCAGCCATTCTCTGACAAGACCCCTGCCAACATCATTGGCCAGATTGCACCAGACAGATAGTTGCCGCTGGCCGCCACCGCTACAGCGATGCCACGGCGACGCTGGAACCAGTGCGAAATGTCGGCGATCAGTGGCCCGAAACTCGCGGCAGACCCCAACCCGATCACGAAATGCACGACAGATAATATCAGAATAGATGGGCTGGCTGCTGCGGCCAGATACCCTATTCCCGACAGCAGACTCGCACCAATCAAAGCGCTGGACATACCAAACCGGTCAACTGCACGGCCGATCAGCAGATTTCCCAACCCAAAGCCCAACATGGTCAGCGTATAGGGCAAAGACGAATCTGCCCGTGACACCCCGAATTCCGCCTGAACGGCTGGCATGATGACAATCACCGACCACATGCCCACATTGCCAATGGTTGCAATCGCCAGCGTTACAGCCAGCCGTGCCCATGAATAGCGGCTGTCAAAAACCAATTGCTCTGACATGCATAGACCCTAACAGATTGATTGCGAAAACAGGGTTCAGACGCAGAGCTCCGCGCAACACCCGTCATTTGGTAACAAGTTCACCAATTTATCCGATTGATCAAGTATTTCGTGTTGCAACCAAGCGTGGGGTTCAAAGCAGCATCTGCGCCTTCAACAAGGGGTTGAGTGGCGGGGGGCAAGCCGCTAGTTGTCAGCAAAAGCCCGCAGAAAAGCCAATGGTATCGGCAAGCGACGGCACCTCTTTTACCGTGAACAACCCGCAGGAAGCAAAATGACGGCCGAAACCGACGCGCGCATCGCCCGCCTACTTCATCACCGCAAAGCGGGCCTTGCATTGGGAGAGCCTGTGGTGCCCCCGATCTCGGTCGCAACCACCTTTCACCTGCCACAAACCCAAGGTGCCGTGCATTCCTACGGCCGCGCAGGCCAGCCCACATGGGACGCTGTCGAAGCGCAGCTTGCGATTCTAGAGGACGCCGAAGTGGTTTCCTTCCCGTCCGGGATGGCCGCGATCACAGCGGCACTTGTTTGCTGTCTCAAAGCCGGGGCACGCGTTATGATCCCCTCGGATGGCTATTACGTGACCCGGCTGCTGGGTCGTGACATGTTGCAGGTTTACGGGGTGGATGTGGTGCAGATCCCGACCTATGAGATGGAAACCGCAGATTTCGCGGGGTTTAATGTCATCTATATCGAAACACCCTCGAACCCCGGCCTCGACACTGTCGACATTGCCGCCATCGTTGCGCGCGCCCATGCTGCGGGCGCGCGCGTCATCGTTGACAACACCACCATGACCCCCATTCTTCAGCGCCCGCTGGATCTTGGCGCCGATCTGGTCGTGGCCGCTGACACCAAAGCCCCGTCGGGCCATTCCGATGCGCTCTTTGGTCATGTCGCTGGACGGGACACGACATTGATGGCGCGCGTGGCAGATTGGCGGCGGCAGTCCGGATCGGTGCCCGGCCCGTTCGAGGCCTATCTGGTCCATCGCGGGCTTGAAACGCTGGAGGTGCGCCTAAACCGGATGTGCGCTTCAGCAGAAGTCATTGCCGAGCGGATGGCCCAGCATTCAGAAGTGCGCGGCGTGCGGTATCCGGGGTTACCGGGTGATCGCTCGTACAAAGCAGTTGGCGGGCAAATGACCAATGGCGGCTTCCTGATAGGCTTTGAGTTGGCCGATGCAGCGACAGCAGAACGCTTCCTTGCCCGCTGCCCGTTGATCGAGCAGGCCACCAGCTTCGGCGGGGTCCATACAGCTGCCGAGCGCCGCGCGCGCTGGGGCGACGAAGTGGCCGAGGGCTTCATCCGGCTGTCGGTCGGGGTCGAACCGGTCGAGGTGTTGTGGCAGTCCATCGCAGCGGCGCTTATTGCAGAGTGAACCGCACACTCATCCAAGATGAAGCGACTGAACGCGGATGCCTTCTTGGCTGCCTGACCGTCTTCGAATGATTTGGAACAGGCGACCTGATTTTGGTCTGGAGGGCTCTGACTCTGTTGGTTGATGTTATGCTGCCTTGCGCTGATGGATCACGCGCCATTCAGAAACTGAATTGGAGGCCAAAGTCGTGCTGAAAATTGGCCCGGACAAGGTACGCTTTACCGGAGCCGTTTTGTTTGACCCGGTCGATCCGCCGCGCGAATTTCACCTGACAGGCAGTGGCAGCGGGGGGGGCAGCAGGCTTTGCCAAGGCCGGCGCACAGATTACGCTTGAAGAAGATAGCGCGCACACCCTATTGCGTTACACAGCCCGCGCTGACGTCGACGGCAAGCTGGCACAGCTTGGTAGCCGATTGATCATGGGCACAACACGCAAACTGGCGGCGCAGTTTTTTGACAATCTTGCAGCGGAGTTGGCAAACCTTGACGCGGGGCCCCCAAAAGCTGACGCATAGGCGCTTGCAAAAAGGTTGGCGGCATGCAGGCATCTTGAGGAAAATCTGAGAACAGCTCA
>SL_8KL_010_SEDDRAFT_10003919_pt1 | contig 12166 bp, 7 predicted proteins | sample SodLakKL_010_SED_4_FD_11160 | JGI IMG/M metagenome (IMG submission 11160) | reverse complement strand
GTTTTTCAAACAATAAAAGAAATAGACCCCGATGCTTTCATCTCAATGGCTAAAGTAATGGGTGTTTATGGCGAGGGTTTTGATAAGATCAAGTGATAGTCTGTTTAATTATAATTTAAGTTATCCTATAATTACTTTAACATATATACGGTTTCTCAAAATTACTTAATATATCTAAAAAGGTAAAAAAGGCTTATCCATTATGAATAGATAAGCCTTTTTTGATTAAAAAACATTTAAGTTTTTTTCATTATTCAATCTCGCCTGTGCCTTCTTTAAAGTTAAGAATAATATTTTGACCGGCACTTACCGGAACAGCTTCTTGATCATCTCCGGTTCCACGGAACTCAATTTCACCATCAATAATATTAAATTCTGCTTGCCACCAATCGCAATCCAAAGTAGATGCCGCAACATGCATACGTAGGTCACCATCTGCTGGCACACCATCAAAATGAATAACCTCATTATCGTTATCAACGGTAAACAGGTTGTCTTCTACTTCTTCATCCCATGTGTCAAATGCATCACCAATACCATAAACCAATGGATCCGTAACCTGTATGGTTTCGTTGTCAAGGTCAACTACTACCATATAGTATCCTTCAACTCCCGGTACTGGAACATTGTCGCCACCTATATCATATACTCCATCTTCATCGGCTTCTCCTTCTTTACCAAAATCACCGGCCCACTCTCTCTGCGGAGCAAACTTAAATTCTCCTTCTGCATCCATCCAAACAATTTTCCAGAATAAATGGGGGTTAGAGTGTGTAGGCACCATCGGAAGATCAGTTTCATCCCACTCCCAATTTCCTACGCCATCACCAATCATATAAAGTGCTTCGGGATAGTCCGGTTCCTCAATTTCTTGAGTTAACTCCATTGTAACTTCATAACCTTCTTCAAGTGTCCAGTTCATAGCAACATCATAATAACCGGCTTGTTCATTTTCAATATTAGGACCTCCCGGCACCAAATTATCAATGGATTCACCGAAATTAGTATTCACCCATATCTCTGCGTCTTCATGGATAATAGCTTTCCAGTTTCCGGAATACCTGAATTTGTATTCTCCGGTCATTAATTCAGCGTCATCAACTGTAAAACTTATTGACTCAAGGTCAAATTCTTCCATGTGCATTTTTGTATCATCAGCCCATCCACCGGGGGTAGCTCCACCTATTAATCCCCAATATGGGATATAAGCTACATAAGCAATTTCTACTTCAGTATCAATAACTACATGATACAACCCATCTTCAGGAACTGTAAATGGGTCTTCACTTTCAACAAATGAACCTCGCCAGAAATCTTCTACCGGTTCTTCAATGTCACGATCATCTTCCGGTACAAAATCAAAGTCAGTTCCGGGGCCATAATAGTGGGCTTCTCCACCGGCTACCTCTACAATGTTAAAGCCTTCATCGCCGGCTTCAACAGCAACAAAGAGTTCTAAAAGCTCCGGACGATCTTCCTGTGTCCTCTCGTTCTCAGTAACGGTCATTAATCCGGTAAAATCTAGTTCTGTTAGTGCTGTTCCATCACCCTTAACATAAAAACCGTCTTCTACTATGGGATCAGGATCCGGATCCGGATCATCATCGTCTTCGCATGCAGTAAGGCCAATTATGGCAAATGCTGCTAGCATAAAAATGCTGTACTTAAAAAAATTTAATTTTTTCATTGTTTTTTGTTTTTAATTAATAATCGATTTTGTTTTTTTTAATTTTAAATGTTTATATGTAATATATTACGTACGAATGTAATAAAAATTGTTTAATTTTCCAAGTTTGGGTTAGCTTCAACAGCCCATTGTGGTATTGGGAACACTTTTCTGTCGGGTGAGGATTCGGGCTTTTCCCACCATTCTTCATTGAATTTTCCGAAACGAATCAAATCCTGCCTTCTATGTCCTTCCCAAAACATTTCACGACCTCTTTCTTCCAGTAACATATCAAGGTCAACATTATTCCATGAGTCCAGTCCGGCTCTTTGTCTAATAATATTAACATAATCGTCTCCTGCTCCGGGTCCATTTTGTCTTATCAATGCTTCTGCTTTCATTAGTTTAATATCTGCAAGCCTGAATACAGGAAAATGGTTGCTCAAATTATCCGTGGCTCCCATAGGGATTTCAAATTTATTCACCCTGGCGCCTGCAAACTCTATAACAGTAGCTTCTTCGGTTCCGGGGCCCATATTAAGCTGCGGGATTTCCGGATCAAGATAAACGGATTCTCCACTTGAATGAAATAATGAATCACCTGTATGTGAATATTGCTGTCCATATATAAATCCATCAGCACGCCTGTCATTATCCTCATAACTATGAAAGTGTTCTTCCATAACAGCAAAACCATTCCAGGGTTCTACAGCCATGTTAAAGGTTTTGTCATGTTGATAATGCAAGGTACGCATATGCAGGTTATTTCCATGATAGTTATCTTTATGGTAGGGTATTACCCAAATGTTCTCGGGTGAATCCTGGTTTGTGTTTGAAAATGGTGCAAGTGGGTCTGGTTCGAGATTGTAACCCAAATCAAGTACACTGTCGCAATAAGCTTCTGCTTTTTGCCAATATTGTTCATCAGAATCCCCGGTATAAACTTCGGCGTTAAGGTATAATTTAGCCAACAGAGTATATGCCATTGCAGGCGTAACGGAAGTAGTTGAAACCTGGGGGTCTAACATTGCAACACTTTCTTCAACTGTTGCTACCAAATCTTCAAAAATTTCCTCACGCGGGTCTGTTTCCGGATTTTCCGGTGCATCGACATGACTGGTTATATAAGGTACATCGCCATAATTATCAATAAGAAGATAATAATAATAACTTCTAAGAATTTTGGCTTTTGCAATGGCTTCATCAATAACCGGATCTCCGGCCAAAGGTTTTTGTTGCTCTATGAACTCATTAGCTTCACCGGCCCCTTCAAAGTATGTTCCCCACATAGCGCCTATAGCTTCAGTTTCATTATCCCAGTCGTGTTTATGCAAGTCTATCCATTTTCCGCCATCATACCAATGCTCACCTCTAACAGGACAAGTTACACCATCACCTGTTAGTTCCTGGGCAAACCACCAGCCTCCCCAGTCTAAAAGATCTTGCATTGGTTCATATATAGGGCTCATTAACATTGCCGGATCTGCTGTATAATCATCTTCATGGATCCTGTCATACATATCATCATGAAGGTCAGTACAACCAATCATGAAAATCATTACTATTATAAAACTACTTATTATTTTTTTCATAATTACTCTATTTATTTTTTTACAATGATAAATTTACACCAAGGGTGAACGACCTTGTTCTTGGATACACATTAAATTGGTCTAATCCGAAAGAAAGACCGGTAAAATTAACTTCAGGGTCTAATCCTGTATAATTAGTAAGCGTGAAGACGTTGTTTGATGCAAAATATATACGTATGTTATCAATTCCCTGGAAATTTCTAATATTATAACCCAGCGTAAGGTTATCCATTCTTATGAAAGAAGCGTCTTCAAGATAATAACTGCTAAACTGTGGGGAATCTCTCAAGCCATCTTCATAATGATCAACTGCACTTCTTAGGCCGTTCAAATCAGGTAAAAAAGTGGGGTTCCCAAAGATCATTTCGGTTACATTTAAAACCTCATGTCCATATACGCCTCTCAAAGAAAAGCTCAGATCCCAATTTTCATATACTTCAATATTATTGGACCAACCTATTTCAAAATCAGGTTGTGCACTACCTACATTTCTTCTTTCGGCACGCTCAAGAGAACGTGTTACACCACCTTCTTCGGTGTAGAAAAGGAACATACCGTCTTGTGAAAAACCTGCAAACTCAGGCATGTACCAGGTTCCTATTTCCATACCTTCTTCTACGACTTGTGTCCAATTACCTACCATTCCGGGTCCACTTATCCACCCTTCAGTGAGCCTGTCCCACTCATATTGATCGTCGGAAAGAGAAATAACTTCTTGTGTAAAAGTAGAAAAGTTAATTGTTGATTGCCACCTGACATTCTGCATATCAAGTACAATAGATCTTACATCAAACTCAAAACCTTGCACACGGATATTTCCAACATTAGCCCACTTTCGCCCTACGACATTCGGGGGTACCGGTACTGAGTACTCACCCAGAAGATCATATGTGTTTTTTCTAAAAAACTCAAAAGAGCCGGCAAATCGGTCATCAAAGATGCCATAATCAATACCAATGTTTATTTCCATATTCTCCTCCCATTTCAGGTCAGGGTTGGCATCGTGAGCAAACCTGTACAGTATGGCGTCTTCACCGGTTTCAAAGTTAAAAGTGGTGCCATCCGCATAATAATAACGCAATGCCCTGTAATTTCCAAACTCTTGATTTCCTGTAATACCTATTCCTGCTCTTAACCTCAAATTGTTTATAATATGATGATCACTCAGGAAATCTTCGTTAGTCAAGGCCCACATAACCGAGCCTGATGGGAACCATCCCCATTCGTTATGCTTTCCAAACCTGGAAGACCCGTCACGTCGTAGTGTTGCGGTCAGGAAATATGTTTTATCATAGTCGTAAATAGTCCTTCCAAAGAATGAAATTAACCTGTTTGATTCTTTGTAAGAATTAATATCTCCAACTGTTAATCTTTGGAATATTGAGAGATCATGAGGCCCTGTAATATTGTTATAGGGTTCTCTTCCATAAGCTGAAAGTCCGGTTATAAAATCTTCCTGGAATGAATATCCTCCTAAAAATTCAAAGTTGTGAAGATCCAGTTCTGTATTATAATTCAAAGTGGCTTCCAAAACCTTTGATTCATAATTGTGATACGATCTGCTTCCTTGCCCCTCTCGGGTCAATGTTCCTGAAGCTTTGGGTTCAAAATAGGAACTTTCGTGATCATCCCTGGTATAACCAACGTTAACACCGGCAATAAAGTTTTCAAATATTTCTAAGTCTGCATTCAAATAACCGAAATATCTTTTTGCATCCCTTGTATTATGTATATCGTTAACAATTCCAACGGGGTTTCTATAGTTAAATCCTCTTGTGTCTTCATGGTAATCTCCGTCTTCTTCATAGACAGGATCTGTGGGGTTTCTCCTGTAAGTCTGATACATTACATCATTAATACCCCATCCGTCGTAATCAATATAGTCATTGTATTCAAAGGTTCCCGAGATTCCACCGGAAACTTCTAATCTTTCATCCCATGCAGTATGATCAAAATTAAGGCGACCTATTGTTCTTTCTTTTTCACTACCCCTGACGACTCCATCAAATATGTTGTGAGAAATAGATGCCCTGTATGATAACTGCTCCTGGCCGCCTGATACTGCGAGGCTATAATTTTGGGAGGACCCGGTTTTAAAAACTTCATCTTGCCAATCAGTAGTATGACCCGCATCATAGAAACTAATATCATGCTCTGATGCAAAATCTCTTAACTCATCTGCTGAAAGCAAGTCCATGCGGTTTGAAACATTATCTATTGAATAATATGATTCAAAATTGATTCTTGTAGGTTCATCTTCTTTACCTCTCTTTGTTGTAATCATAACTACACCGTGAGCACCTCTTGATCCATAAATTGCAGATGCTGATGCATCTTTTAGCACGTCAAAAGATTCAATGTCATTTGGTGAAATTGTAGAGGGATCAACACCCGGTACACCATCAACTACATATAAGGGCTCTGTGCTGGTGCCTAAAGCAGAAGCTCCTCTAATTCTGACTGAAAAAGCTTCATTAGGATCGCCACCTTGCCTTGAAATTAAAACCCCGGGAGCTTTACCCTGCAATCCTTGTATCGGATCGGTCAATACACCTCTTCCCATTTCTTCAGAAGTTATCCTGGTTATAGAACCTGTCATATCAGACCTCTCCTGTACACCATATCCAATAACTATAAGCTCCTCAAGTACAGCTACATCCGATACAAGTTCAAAATTAACCTCTTTGGTTTCACCCTCTGCTATCGCAATTTCAACTTTCTGCTCTTCGTATCCAAGGAAAGAGCACTTTAGTACTAATTCCTCTGCAGGAACATCAAGTGTATAATAACCTTCTCCATCACTTGTAGCTCCAATTGTTGTACCTTCAACAACTATATTAGCCCCAGGCAAGGATTCACCGGTTTCACTGTCAGTAATGACCCCTGTAACCGTCCCTTGCTGAGCTGCTCCGGTAAAAGCCACTACAACAAGAAATAGTTTGGTTAAAATTAATTTAAAAAAGTTTCTCATTTCTATGAAGTTTAGGTTAAACAAAACATAACTATTATTTGTAACGTGTATATGATCACCCTGAAAAGATTACTAAATCAACAAGACATTAAATTTAGTAAGTCCTTAATATTAAAATATTATTTATAATAAATACTTTTCAAAGTTTCCACATATACATGTTGAATAATTTTTATGTAAAAATATAACAAAATTATGAGATTAATTGCTTTTTTTAAGCAAATAAAATGCAAACGTTTGCGTTATTATAAAGCATTGTATATGCTGTTTTATTTTAATAAATTGTGAAAATTTTAACAATATGCTTTTTAGTTGTTTAATTTTACCACATTTTAATAAATAGACAAAAACTATTATCTGTAATCTAAAAATATAAAATGAATTTTATTAAAACCATTAAAACATCTTAATAACTTCAAGTAATGAAAACCCGTCCTATATCAATCAACGATATTGCCAGGCAGCTTAAAGTTTCTGCATCAACTGTTTCAAGGGCACTAAATGATAACCCGGAAATAAGTTTAAAAACCAAAAAGAAAGTAATAGCTTATGCAAAGAAAGTTGGTTACCGGCCAAATATTTTAGCATTAAGTTTAAAAAGTAAACGGACCTATACTATAGGGCTTATAATACCAGAGATAACACATCATTTTTTTTCGTCTGTAATCAGTGGCGTTGAAGAGATGGCATATGGCAATGGGTACAGGGTAATGATATGCCAATCATCTGAGGATAAGTCACGTGAAGAATTAAACATACAAGCATTACTTGATCACCGTGTTGATGGAATTTTAGTTTCTGTAAGTAAAAACACTTATAATGTCGACCATTTTTCCAGGGCTTTTGAAAATAATATACCTGTTGTCTTTTATGACAGGATTAGTGATGATATGGCTACTGACCGCGTTATAACAGATGATTATGAAGGTTCTCGCTCTGCAGTAAAGCATTTAATAGAACGTGGATACCACAATATTCTTCACCTTGCCGCTCCAGGGCATTTGCTTATCGGCAAAGAACGACATAGAGGATATATCCAGGCACTTAATGAACATAATATTCCCTATAATAAAAACCGGGTTTTGTTCTGTGATACTAGTCTGAAGGTAAGAAAAAACAGGGATCATATACTAAAACTAATAAGAAACGGGGTTGATGGCATTTTTACAGCTAATGATTCTACAGCCACTGCCGTAATGCAACTACTTCAGGCTGAGGGGTATAATATTCCGGCAGATGTTGCTATAGCAGGGTTTGGAGATGATCCTATTGCAATTATTGTTAACCCAGCTTTAACAACAGTAGAACAAAAAGGTTATGCCATGGGAAAGGAAAGTGTTAATTTGCTGATCGAAAGAATTGAAAATCCTGACGAGATCATACCGCCACGAGTAAAAGTTTTTGAAAGTAAGTTAAAAATCCGTGCATCAACATAACAACTTTAACAACTTTAAAAACTTTAAAATAATTTAATCATCTAAATTTGTTTCAACCAGCTTATAGACTTTATCACCCCGTCTTACAAGCTCCGGAACCGGAATAGAGCATTCTTCTCCTTTGCTTGTACGTGTCACAGGCTGGCGCTCTACTCTTATCTCAGGTACATCAAATTCTACCACACCCGTTGTAGGTCCCATTATCATTATACTCTCATCAATTGACAGATCATAAAAATTTCAGCTACCATCAAATTGGAAAAATAATTAGTTACTTTTCCAACATAAACTTTTTTCTTAGTTGCCTGCGAGCCATATCGATCAGTCCACTCTCCCAACTCTTTCCCCAAATAATAGCCATCCCAGAAGCCACGATTAAAAACAGACTTCAGCCTTTTTTCCCATTCTTCAATCTTTTCTTTACTGTATGAACCATCTTTTACAGCATTAATAGCTTCTTTATAACATTGCGTAACTGTTTTCACATAGTCGGCCGAACGTCCTCTGCCTTCAATTTTAAGCACTTTTACACCGGATGCCATGATTTTATCAAGAAAACCTATAGTACACAAGTCTTTTGGTGACATTATGTATTGGTTGTCAATTTCCAACTCAAACCCTTCTTCTTTGTCGGTAACTATATATGATCTCCTGCAAAGCTGCAGGCATGCGCCCCGATTGGCGCTATAATTCATATTGTCAAGGCTTAAATAACATTTACCACTGATGGCCATGCATAAAGCTCCATGACAAAATATCTCTATCTTTACCAAATTACCGGAGGGACCTGTGATCTTTTGCTCTTCTATTTGTTTAGTTATTTCAGACACCTGGCGGAGAGATAGTTCCCTGGCCATAACCATAACATCACCATACTTGGACCAAAATTTTACCGATTCTATATTGGTTATATTACATTGAGTGGATATATGTGCCGGCATACCTTGATTGTATGAATACTCCATAACACCAGGGTCAAATGCAATTATTGCAGATATACCTGCACTATGGGCACTATCAATTATCTCTTTTATTTCATCGATTTCATTATCAAAAACCACTGTGTTGAGAGTAAGATAAGTTTTGACATTTTGCTCTCTGCAGATTTTGGAAATTTTTTGCAGATCATCCAGGCTAAAATTAGAAGAAGAGCGCGAACGCATATTCAACCTGCCAACACCAAAATATACAGAATCAGCTCCTGCCCGGAGAGCCGCTCTTAATGATTCAAAAGTGCCGGCAGGAGACATTAACTCAATGTGGTTATTTTTGTTTATGTTATTGGACTTCATAAGTTATAATAAAGTGAAAAACTGAAAGTTAAAAACTGAAAGTGAAAAACTAAAAGTTAAAAACTGAAAGTGAAAAACTGAAAGTTAAAAACTAAAAGTTGAAAGCTGAAAGTTAAACTGTTTTGGAATAATTTAGCTAAAAGTTATAATTTAGCAACTTAAAAATTTTTGTAAAATTAACCAAATATTTGCAATTCTGTATAGATTGTAAATATAAGGTTTATGAAGCATTGCAGAAAACATGAAGATTTTATGGGAATTGAACAAAAAAAAGTTTATTTACGAAATTATGTAAATTGTTGTAAAAAAGACTAGCTTTCAGCTTCTTACGCAATTATGTAAATTGCTGTAAAAAAGACTAGCTTTGAGCTTTTAACTTTTAGTTTTTCATTTTTAACTTTTAGTTTTTCACTAAATCATTGTTAATCAGATTAATAACTTTAAAATATACAGATGAACAATAAAAATCGCGAAGTTTTGTTTCGCAACATTGGTTACAAAGATTATAAGGAAACCTGGGATTTCCAGGAAGAATTATTTAATGATATACTAAAAACAAAAACAGAGAACAGGTCATTATCTGAAGAATCAAAAAAGCCTACATCCAATTACCTTTTGTTTGTAGAACATCCCCATGTATATACACTTGGCAAGAGTGGTTCTGACAATAACCTTTTGCTAAACATGATCGAGCTTAAAGCCAAAAATGCCTCATTTTACAAGATTGACCGTGGTGGGGATATTACCTATCACGGACCTGGCCAGATTGTAGGTTATCCTGTTTTTGATCTTGAAAACTTCTCCCTTGGATTACATAAATATGTTTATAACCTGGAAGAAGCTATAATTAGAACACTGAAAGATTATAATATAGACGCAAAGCGTTATGAAGGCGCTACAGGTGTATGGCTTGATCCTGAAAACCCGCATTACGCAAGAAAGATATGTGCCATTGGAATTCGCACAAGCCGGTGGGTATCAATGCACGGCTTTGCTTTTAACATTAACACCCAGCTAGAATATTTTGACTATATAAATCCATGCGGATTTACTGATAAAAAAGCTACTTCCATGCAGAAAGAGCTTGGCAGGGAAGTAGATATGGACGAAGTAAGGGATAAGCTCAAAGCTAACCTTGCTAATATTTTTGATTTTAAATTAGTTGATTGGTAGAGTTATTTTTTCGGAATATTTTTTAATATTTCCAGGGTTAATTCCCAAAATTTAGGCACTGTATCTATTTCCAAACTTTCGTCAGGAGAATGGGCTCCTTTTATGGTAGGCCCATAAGATATCATATCCATACCGGGATATTTTTCACCAATCAGTCCACATTCAAGTCCGGCATGAATAGTAAGAACTTTGGGTTCAGTTTTGAACAAATCATTATATGCATTCCTGGTAATCTCAAGAATTTCTGAGTCCATATTTGGAGTCCAGCCCGGGTAGCCATCTCCATGTTTTACTTTAGCACTTGCCAAGTGAAAAACACTAGCCACCATGTTTGCTATATCTTTCTTTGATGACTCAAAAGAACTACGCTGGCTTGTATTAACAATAATTTCATTGGAGGTCATTTTTACCGAGGCAAGATTTGTTGATGTTTCCACCAAACCAGGCATGTCGGGCGACATTGCCATAACTCCATGCGGGCATGCGTAAATGGCATTCAAAAGATCATTTTGCGTTTTTTTATCAATAATAAAATCAGGCTTTTCAACTTGATCCAATAAAATTTCAAGATCCGGTTCTTTGATGCTGAATTCGGTTTTCAGTTCTGCTATAAAATGTTTAACAAGCTCAACAAAATCTTTTTCATATTTTGATGGTACTGTAAGGGTTGCAAAAGCTTCACGTGGAATGGCATTATGAAGATTACCACCATCAAACTTCGATAATCTGATCTCAAACATTCTCTCACAATCCCACAAAATACGGTTTAATATTTTGTTAGCATTACCACGGTGTTTATGTATGTCATCTCCGGAATGACCGCCTTTAAGGCCGGTAACTGATATTTTATAGGTTTTATGATAAGTTTCGGGTTCGTTCTTTTTATATTTGAATGTTGCAAGGGTATCAATTCCGCCGGCACACCCTATGAAGAGCTCTCCTTCATCTTCCGAATCGAGATTAAGTAAGATCCTGCCTTCCAGGAGATCTTTTTCCAATGAAAATGCGCCGGTTAAACCGGTTTCTTCGTCAACAGTGAATAAAAATTCAATTGGGCCATGTTCAATTGAGTCAGATTCAAGTATAGCAAGCTGTGCCGCAACACCAATACCGTTATCGGCACCCAAAGTTGTACCTGTTGCCTTTACCCAACCATTTTCAATACGTGGCCGTATTGGATCATTGTTAAAGTCGTGATCTACATCACTGTTCTTTTCACATACCATATCTATATGGCACTGTATAACAACAGTTTTAAGGTTCTCTTTACCTTTACTTGCAGGCTTGCGTATTACAATGTTGCCGGTTTTATCCTGCCTTGATTCAAGATTATACTTGCTTGCAAAATCAAGAATATATTTTGCGATTTTATACTCCTTCTTTGAAGGCCGGGGAATCTGGCATATCTCTTCAAAAATTTCCCATATTCTTTTGGGCTCCAAATGTCCTAATACTTTTCCCATTTTTAATAATTTTTATGTTTATATGCAATATTTCTTTAACAATTAATATACGCCAATTGTTTAGTTCTTTGTAACAGAGAAATGGCAATTAGCAATTGAAATACAACCTATAACTTTTTAGCAATGACTAACGAGCAATATAAATCCATGCATTAATATTAAAACTAAATGCCAAAATAATATTTTTTTCAAAAACTTCATNNATTTTATTTCATAAAACTGTTTTTTAGTATTGATGTTTTTAACTTTGTTATTTTACTTTATTAAANGTTTTGAGGAAGATTTGCTTTATAAATTTTNAAACAAGCTCACTAATCGGGGGAAGAATTAATCTTGCCACCAAGACTAATAATAAAAAGAGTTCTGAAAAACTTGCATCGAGAGCCAGTTCCCCCTTTCAGGAAGTTAGGGATGTTATAATAATATACCCCCCAGCCCCCTAAAAGGGGGAGTTCGCTCAGTGCAGCTTGAGCGATTATTTGGTTAATTTTAAAAAAGTAAAACATAGATACGAATAAAAAGAGTTCTGAAAAACTTGCATCGAGAGCCAGTTCCCCCTTTAGGGGGTTAGGG
>SL_8KL_010_SEDDRAFT_10003915_pt1 | contig 12167 bp, 10 predicted proteins | sample SodLakKL_010_SED_4_FD_11160 | JGI IMG/M metagenome (IMG submission 11160) | reverse complement strand
ATACAGTACGGTGCAGCTTCCCCCGTTTGAAGTATTTCAGGAAGCCGGACGCATGGCCGACGAAGCCCGGCTCTGGAAACAGGACTACCGCGAGGGGAAGCGTCTGATGGAGTACGATGCGGATCTGGAGAAGGCGCTTGAACTATTGACGCGATCGGTTCGTTCCTTTCCTGACTCCTGGGTGGCCGGAAGCGCACATGCCGCCCGGGCAGACATCCTTGAGCGTCTCGGCAGAAAAGAGGAAGCCGAGACAATACGCCTGCGTGTTGCCGAGTTTTATGTAGTACCATGATTTCTCACTGCCGGAAGGCTGAAACCGGATCCTGAAAGTGGTCACGAGGGCCTGAAAGTACACGCACGAGCCGGAAGGTTGTTGTCGGAAAAAATCCCCTTTTTTTGTAATTTCCATTCTTATGAGCAAGAAACCTAAAAAACAGCACATGAATAAAAGATTCGCACTTTGGGGCGGACTCGTTCTGGCGATGGCCGTTGTAGCCTTTGCCATGGTTCAGTTAGCGAGCGAAGATCCATCCGTCCCGCAGCCCAATCTGGCCGCTGTCAACTCGGATGCCGGCACAGGTGTGAACAGTGCCAGCAGTGGCAACGACGACATACTCGCGCCAAGGGATAACGACTGGAAAAAAGGGAATCCCGATGCCGGTGTGATTGTCGTCAAGTACAGTGATTTCCAGTGTCCGGCCTGCCGTTTTTATGCCTCGATGGATGACCAGCTCAGCCAGGAGCTCGCAGAAGACGCACTGTTTATCTATCGCCATTTCCCGTTACGGAATTTCCAGCACTCCCGACTTGCTGCCAGATACAGCGAAGCGGCAGGCCGGCAGGGTGAATTCTGGAAAATGCACGACCTTATCTACATCAACCAGCAGCGCTGGTCGCGCGGTGATGCGGAATCGATCTTCCGGGTTTTCGCAGAGTCTCTGGAGCTGGATATGGAGCAGCTGGACCGTGACCTTGAGGATCCCGAACTCATGGAGCGGATTGAATCGGATTACCGTGACGGGCAGCGCCTTGGGGTTCGCGCGGTCCCGACCATTTACATAAACGGCGAACATGCCCAGGGAATCAACTCCCTGGAGGCCTATCGCGACCTGATCCTCTCCAAGAAATAATGTTCGTTTCTGTTACGGAGCGCGCGTGACAAGCTGCTTTGGTACAGAGTTGATGCCATGCCGCCGAGCGCATCCACCCGGCAAATATTTGACACGGTAATCATTACCATTTTGCTAATCAGTCTGTTATAAAAGGACATGTCACAGCCATCATCACCCCTGAAGTGGGTTGTCGCATTTATCGTAATTGCCTTCATCGGATTCGCCGATGCCATGTATCTTACGGCGTCACATTATGTCGGTGCGCTGCCCACATGTACCATAGTGGCCGGCTGCGACGAAGTGGCGCTCAGCGAGTACTCCACCATCGGTCCCGTCCCCGTGGCCCTGTTCGGCGTGCTCTTCTACGCCGTCATGCTTGTGGCCTCTTTTATCTGGGTGGATATGCGCAAAGCCGCCGCCCTGCGCTACCTGCCTTTTCTCACCATCCCCGCTTTCCTGTTTTCAATGTGGCTGGTATACCTGATGATCTTTGTGATCGAGGCCATCTGTATCTACTGTTTCGTTTCCGCCGGTACGACCACGCTGCTGATGCTGCTGTCTATCTACCTTTCCGTGCACCTTGAAAAGCCTGCTATGCAGTAAACGCCAGAACAAGTACATCTTTCGTCAAAAAATTGCGTGATGGAAGATTCCTGGCAAAAAAAACCATGAATGCCGTTAAGCATCAAAACCTTTTCAGCTCTGACCCATCGATGAGTGCTTGCAAAAGTTTGGTTTATTGGTACTCAAATGGTAATATAAAAGTCTGTATCTCTTTTTCTTGCAAGAGAAAAGCGATCCTGAACGTAATATGATAAATACCTGGGCATGTACAGGTTTTTCATTAATAATGACATTCTATATCAACTGGTTACTTATGAATCGCTTCGCATCACTGTCTAAAATAATCTCCGTACTTCTGTTAGTTGTATTCAGCGTAACGGCCTGTAATTCACAGGAAGAGGATATCCCGCAAAACATCATATTCCTTATCGGTGACGGTATGGGAATGGCCCAAATTACCGCAGGTTTTTATGAGTTCGAAGGATTGAATATGAAGAGTATGCCGTACTCCGGCATAGCGCTCACCCATGCGGCCAACAGGAGGGTCACCGATTCAGCGGCCAGTGGAACAGCTCTGGCGGCCGGCTACAAAACCAACAACGGGATGCTGGGCCAGCTGCCCGATGGTACTCCTGTCCAGTCCATAGCTCATTACGCTGCCGAGCTCGGCAAACGAACCGCTATCATTGCTAACTGCGCTATCACACATGCCACACCTGCCAGTTTTATCGTACACCATCACGCCCGGGGCGATGCATTCATCATAGCCGATCAAATCGCCGAATCCAATATCGATATGCTTCTCGGATCCGGATACCGATTTTTTTTACCGGAAAGTGAAGGGGGAGGTCGAACGGATAATCGAAATCTGATCACGGAAATGAAAGAGAGGGGATATGTTTTTATAAATGATGAGAATGAAATGGATCGAATGGCCGGTCAAGATAAAGTTTTGGCCTTTTTTGGAGCAAACCATCTGGAACGTTATCCGGAAAGAGGGGATGTAATGAACAGACTGACTGCAAAGGCCCTTGATCAGCTTTCCCAAAACAAAGATGGTTTTTTTATGATGATAGAGGGTGCCATGATCGACTGGGGCGGCCATGCCAACGACCCGGATTATATGCTTCAGGAATTAGAGGATTTTGACAATGTGATCGGCAATGTGCTGGAATTCGCCAGAAATGACGGCAATACACTGGTTGTGGTGACGGCCGATCATGAAACGGGCGGGCTTACCCTGACCAGTGCCGGTGAAGATATGAATTATGAATGGTCCACCGGCGGCCACTCGGCCTCCGTTGTCCCGATCTTCAGTTACGGTCCCGGTGCCGAGCGATTCTCAGGTATGATGGACAATACCGAAATCGCCCGGATTATGTTCGAGCTCTGGGGCGGCGAACCTAAAACCTTGTAGGACCGGCCTTTGCATGATGAATCTTTAAAGGCAAAAAAAAGCAGGAAGGTGGCCCATGAAAAAGTCACTGATGATGCCTATATTACAGTGTTGAACAACCAAACAGGTTGGGGGTGCTTGTACGCACGGGCTGAGATCATACCCCGATCACCTGAACCGGGTAATACCGGCGTAGGGAAACCTTGCCGATCCAGATAAACGGTGCTCATTGCGCCTGATAAACGATCGGAAACAGCTCATCTGATGTACAGCGCCTTCAAATTGATGAATCACAAAATTTGGAGGAGCTATGAAATCCATACTACCATTTTTTTTCACGATACTGCTGGCAGCAAGCCTCGGTGAAGCATCGGCACAGGCCATCAGCGGCGTGGTCCGGGATGCCCAGACCCGCGAGCCGCTGCCCGGCGCCACCGTCATTCAGGTCGGGACCGAACACGGAACCACTTCGGATGCCAACGGCATGTATGAACTACGCCTCATCGACCGTACTCCCGCGGAAGTGGAGTTCCGCTTTCTCGGCTACGAATCGCACCGGCTCCGCGTGAACTGGAGCGGCGAACGCCAGGAAAACGTGAGCCTCATCCCGACCACTATCGTCAGCGAAGATGTACTGGTGGAAGCTTTCCGGGTGGATGAGCGAAGTCCGGTAACCTATACCAACGTGACCCGGGAAGAGATCGAACAACGGAATTTCGGTCAGGATATCCCGGTGCTGCTGGAAATGAGCCCCTCGGTGATCAGCAGCTCCGATGCCGGTGCCGGTATCGGGTACACCGGCCTGCGCATCCGCGGGGTCGATCCGCAACGAATTAACGTCACCGTCAACGGTATTCCGTTGAACGATTCGGAGTCCCACGGTGTCTTCTGGGTCAACATGCCCGATTTCGCATCCTCCCTGGACCTGGTCCAGATCCAGCGCGGTGTCGGCACCTCCGCTCACGGTCCGGCTGCCTTCGGGGCCACCGTCAACCTGCAGACAACAACCCTGCAGGCCGACCCCTACGGTGAGATCAATACAAGCGGCGGTTCGTTCAATACGTTCAAAAGCAACATCCTCGTGGGAACCGGACTCATGTCCAACGGCTGGGCTTTTGACGGACGCCTTTCCTACATCACGTCGGACGGATACATCGATCGCGCCTCATCCGACCTGCGCTCGTTTTTCATATCCGGAACGCGTCACACGGACGACGGCCTGCTCAAATTGAATGTGTTTTCGGGGCAGGAGGTGACCTACCAGGCCTGGTACGGCGTCGACCGCGACCAGATACAGGAAAACCGCCGTTTCAATCCCGCAGGGATGTATACCGATCCGGAAGGACAGGTACGCTTCTACGACAATCAAACCGACAATTACACGCAGACGCACTATCAGCTTCACTATTCGCGGCGCCTGAACCAGCGGCTGTCCGGCAACCTGTCGCTGCACTATACGCGCGGTGCGGGTTACTACGAGGAGTACCGCCAGAACAATGCCCTCTCTGCCTACGGTTTCGATCCGGTTCTCATCGGCTCGGAGGTCATCACTCGGACGGACCTGGTCCGCCAGCGCTGGCTGGACAACCACTTTGGCGGAGTTACCTTCTCGACCGATTACCAGGGCGGCGACAACTGGCAGCTGACTTTCGGCGGCGGGTTGAACTACTACGACGGCGACCACTTCGGTGAGATTGTCTGGACCCGCGTGGCGAGTCCCGCCGAACTGGGCGACCGCTATTACGACAACAAGGGCACAAAGTGGGATGGCAATTTTTATACCAAGGCGATGGTTGACCTGTCGGAGCGGCTGAGCGTCCTTGCCGATCTCCAGGTGCGCCATATCGACTACACACTGGACGGCATCAACAACGATCAGCGCGTACTGGACGACAAACACCAGTTTACCTTCGTCAATCCCAAGGCGGGCCTGAGCTATTTGCTCAGTGACATCGGGCGTATCTACGGTTATTTCGGCGTGTCCAGCAAGGAGCCGGTGCGACGTGATTTCACCGATGCGACCGAAACCTATATGCCGAGCCACGAAACGCTCTACAATGTGGAGGCCGGTTATCGCGGCGGATGGGAGAGAGTGCGGCTCGGGGTCAATGCCTACTACATGCGATACGACAATCAGCTTATCAACACCGGTGATATCAATGATGTCGGGGATCCGGTGCGGACCAACGTGCCGGACAGCTACCGGGCGGGTGTAGAGCTGGAGGCGTCGGCGCGGATTACAGCCGCCATCCACTGGAACGGAAATGTGACCCTGAGCAGGAACCGTATCCCGGAGTTTGTGGAGCGCATCGACCGGTACGATGAAAACTGGGCATTTGCCGGTCAGGAGGAGATCCTCCATGAAAACACCACCATTGCGTTTTCGCCATCGGTAACTTCAGCGTCGCAGCTGAGCTGGCAGTACGACAATGTCCGTGTGGACTGGTACTCGCGCTACGTCGGGCGGCAATACCTGGACAACACATCGAACCCCGACCGTTCGCTGGATCCGTGGTGGATCAATGATTTTCGCCTCTCATGGGACTGGGGTGGACTGCAGTATGTCCGCAACGTCCGCCTGCAGGTTATGGTCAATAATATTTTCGACCACATGTACGAGTCGAATGGCTATACGTTCGGCTATTTTGCCGGCAGTCGGGAGGTCCGGGAAAACTACTACTATCCGCAGGCCGGGCGGCATGTGCTGGGTGGCCTTTCCATATCGTTCTGAGAAATCATGCGGGGGTTGCGTTCGCATCCCCCGCAGCATACCCTTTTGCTCAAGATTGCCAATGGAAAGCTGGCGCAGGATTCCTATATTTTTAAGATAAAAACGGAATTCCTACGGATTTATCCTTTCAATGCCAGAGCAAGAACTTTATACCGTATTTCAGACACTGGGCATTTCGCTGCTTATGGGACTTTTGGTCGGGATGCAGCGGGAGCTTCAGGACACCACCATTGCGGGGTTTCGCACCTTTGCGATCGTGACGGTTTTCGGGACCATCTGCGGTTTTTTGAGCCAGTTCTACAGCCCGCTCATACTTGGTTTCGGGCTGCTTGGTGTGATTGCCATCATCGTGGTGGGTAATATGATGAAGATGAAGGGCGGCAGTACGGAGTTTGGCATGACCACGGAGATTTCCATCCTGCTGATGTACGGTGTCGGGGCGTACATCACTGTCGGGCCATGGGTTATAGGAGCCGCCGTAGCCGGAAGCACGGCCATCCTGCTTCAGCTGAAACCGCAATTCCGGGGCGCGCTGGCGCGGCTGGAAAGCAAGGATATCAAGGCGATAATGCAATTTGTGCTGATCACCTTCATCATCCTCCCGATTCTTCCAAATCAGACATTCGGGCCGTTCGATGTGTTCAATCCGTATCGCACCTGGCTGCTGGTGGTGCTGATCACGGGTATCAGCCTCGGTGGTTATCTCATCTACAAGTTTATGGGCGACCGGGCCGGTACGGCGCTTGGCGGCATGCTGGGAGGGATCATATCCAGTACGGCGACCACGGTCAGTTATGCACGCATAACGGCACAGACGCCAACGGCGGGATTCCACGCGGCCGTGGTGATCATCATTGCATCCGCCATGGTCTATCCCAGGGTGGCCATTGAAATTGGTGTCATGGCTCCGGACTATTTTTACCAGATGATCTGGCCCGTGGCAGTGATGTTTGCAGTCAACATCGTCGTGGCCTGGTATGCCTACCGGCAGGTCAAAAAAAGCGAGCATGAAATGCCAGAACAGCGCAACCCGAGTGAGCTGCGCACGGCGCTTACCTTCGGCGTTGTGTATGTAGCCATTCTGTTTGTTATTGCGGCCACCACGGAATACCTCGACCCGGAAGTGCTCTATATTGTTGCGGGGATCTCCGGTCTTGCAGATATGGATGCCATTACGCTTTCCGTCTCCCAAAAAGTGCAGGCCGGTACCATTGCCTACACCCTGGGCTGGAAGCTGATCCTGACGGCCCTTATCTCCAATACCATATTCAAATATCTGCTGATCCGGTTCATTGGCGGCAATGCCGTGGCAAACAGGGTTATTCCTGCCTTTTCGGTGGTCATCGTTGCTGCCCTGCTGCTAATTATCCTTGTATGACGGAGGCCGTGTTGCTTCCTTGCGGATTTTCCTTCTCCGAAACCCGATATCCAAAAGCCATGAAGACAAGACAGATACGAAGGTTCCTGATCCTGGGAGTGATCCTGATGCTGCCACTGTCCGGAAACGCGCAGAAAAAGGCGGGAGATTCCGAAATAGGGCTGGGGGTGGCTTACGGATTCGATGTTGGCGCGGACGGGGAGATGGGCATGAATGTCAACTTATACCGTTCCCTGACGGACGGCATCCGCATCGGCGCCGATTTCATCTACTACCTGCTGAACGATCCCCAGTTTCAGAACCCCCGCTTTATTGAACTGAATGGAAATGCCAATTACCATCTGGTCAATCAGGAAATGTTCCGGATGTATGTGCTGGTGGGGGTGCACTTTGCCGGTTACCGGTACAATCGTCCGGTAACCGGACCGGATTCCGAGGAATCAAAAAATGAATTCGGCTTGAATGCCGGAGGAGGAACGGAATTTGATCTGGAAGGAATCATTCTCTTTGTAGAATCCAAACGGAGCTTTGGCGGATTTGACCAGTACAGCATTACCTTCGGCGGGAGATTCATCTTCTGAGTTCCCTTCGGTTGCATTGCCTTGCGGCCATTTCCGCTCGCGGCACGTGCCGGGTTCGCTGTCGCATATCAAATGCCGGCCGGGTACCGGATCGATGTAACGAACATGACCGTCTCCGGATGACATACAGGAGCATGATTACATCCTGTCATGTGAGATCATTCTTGCCGCATGAATCGAAATGATATAAACAGATGAACCGCAGGTCACGAAGTGCCCGGTGAAATGCGTAAGCGAAATCGAAATGATATGAACAGATCAAAAAAAAAGCGCAAGGGAAGCAGAAGACATCCGATGCGCTTTTAATAAAGGAGAATTGGTGAATCGGGTGGGGCTCGAACCCACGACCCACGGCTTAAAAGGCCGTTGCTATGCCATTCTTAACTATTATTTTTTGTTCCTAAAAAGCACGCTATCTCATTGTTATACAATTAATAAAGATTTATATTTACTATCAATCGTTCTTGATGGTGCTAATATATTCATTGTAACCGCATTGTAACCAGATGAGTTCATGGCAAACCGAAAAAAGCTGACAGACACCTACATTAGTAGCCTGAAAACAGACAAGCGTATTGAGATATACGACGACACGAAGGGAGCAGGCGGCCTCGTGTTGAGAGCCACACCTACCGGCCACAAATCATTCGCCTTTAGATATTGGTATCAGGGGCAATCCCGCCAATACACAATCGGCAGGTATGGGACATGGAGCCTGAAGGATGCGCGTGATGAGGTGAAGGAATTAAAGAAACTCATTGACAGGGGCATTGATCCGGTACAGAGGAAACAGACAGAAAGAGAGGCAAGGCCAATGACCTTTGGTGGAGTTATCGAACGTTACAAGGCCGATCATCTGCAAACATTGCGTGAATCGACACGAATAGATCGCTTGAGGCGGTTAAAGGTTATCGAAAAGGAAATAGGAGCCAAGAGATACGTAAAGGATATGAAACGAGGTGATATAGTCGGTTTTCTGGACAATGCGAAACGACGTGCTCCGGTCAATGCTCAAAAATTACAAGTCATCCTGTCGAGCATGTTCAATTATGCTGTTGACCGGGAGTGGATGAAGGTAAACATTGCCGCGGGAATCAGCGTTAAACGGCCACAAGGGAAAACTGAATGGGAAAACGTTGCTTATGACAATGAGGAAATAAAAAAGTTATGGAGAATCTTCTCCGATCATGTCGAGCCTGTTGGTAGCTTCTTTCGCTTTCTAATGGTAACCGGACAACGCGCCGGGGAAACACGCCTTGCCGAATGGAAGGACATTGATCTTGACAAGTGCACGTGGACTATTCCGGCAGAAAACGCCAAGAATAAATCAGAACACCATGTTCCCTTATCTGACAAAGCAATCGAGATTTTGCTGGAATTGAAGCAATGGACTAAGGGATATGTTTTTGAGTCACTTGTCCAGCCAGGTCAGCCTATAACACATCCAAGCAAAGCTGCGCAACGCATAAAGGAGCTGACAAAAAGAACCAAGAAGAAAATTGACTTCAATACCCATTCATTGCGCACCACCTTTGCCACGAGGCAGGCCGGACTGGGTACTCCGCCACAAGTATTGTCAAAACTCCTGAACCATAAGAAGTCAGGAGCTGGATCGGATATAACAGCACTGTATAATCGCTATGACTATGACGAGGAAAAACGCCTTGCCATGCAGAAATGGAGTCGGGAATTACACCGAATATTAACTGGTGAAACAGCGGAAATATACGTAATGAAAAAAAGCTCTTGATATATATCATACATATCCATATCTTATCAAACATATGATATGCTTAACAAGGTATATTATATAGCATAATTGTTCTTTTAAAAATAAAGCACTTTTCTACAGAAAAGCCGCTTAACGACACAACAATAAGTTGAGATCACTTCAGGGGTGAACCGACTTCCGTGTATCGTTAAGTGGCTTTTTTTTTTGACCAAAACACAAACCAAGAAAAATCATGGAAAACTCAAACATTCAAATTATTCGACCTAAACAGCTCTGCAAGATGCTGGGGATTTCCATTCCCACACTTTTCCGATGGCATGCCGAGGGGCATATTCCAATACAGAAAGTACGTTTCGGAAAAGCAGCCGTCGGGTATCGTCTTTCTGATGTTGAACGGTGGCTGGAAGATAGTCAGAACGACGGTTCTAAAGCTTAGAGGGTCGGAATGAAGAGTTTCAGTGACAACCTGACACCTGGTCAAATTCAACAGATACTGGATGAGCTACAAATCCCGTGGAGAGATTACAAGCCCAATGCGGATGGATGGATTGATCTTTCGATTGACGATCACGTCTACATAGATTTTCACAGCACGTGTGGAATCAACATATACCACGGCGGTTTCAAGTATCACTATATGGGAAATAAATCGGAGGGCAGTGCGGATATTGTTAAGTTTGTCGCTATGATTCAGAACGGAATCAGTGATACCACGGCCATTAATAAGCAGGACGTGCTGAATGCCATGAACTGGATTCTGGATTTGTTAGGCATTCAAAAAGGTGTGAAGCCGCCGGACGTGCCGGATAATTTTCAATTTGCCAACCAGTATTTCGAGCCAAAAGATAAAAACTTTGTTCGCCTGCCTATTGAGATTTTGAAAAGCCGATTAGGCGGCAACGATAAAATCGTTTGGTCTGCCATATACAACCGGGTGGGCAATGACAAAATCTATTCATTTGCAGGTACCCGAAAATTGTGTGAGGATACCGGGCTTACACGGCCAAGTGTTTCGAGGGCGATTCTAAACCTTAAGCGTTACGGTCTAATTATTGAGAAGTCAAGAGGCCATGGCAAACCACCAGCAAGGTTCCCATTAGTGGCAGATACCTCAACAATTAATAGTAAAATTGATGCTCACGTAAAAAGTGGTGGTAAAGAAGTTTTACCAGGGGTGGTAAAGAATCGTTCAAGGGGTGGTAAAGAACCTTTACCGAAATTAGACCCATGTAACTATACCCATAAACAATACCCAGAAGCTAAGGTCGAAAACGAAAAAACCCCGTTTTACGACGCTATCTCTTTTTCAATGTTTTATCTGACATCTAAAAAGAACATAGACCATTATTCAAAATTTGAAGCCTTACCAGAAGCCGTAAAAGCGAACTGGAAACCTGAATGGAGGTATGATTCAGAATCCAGCCAGTGGCTTAACAGTGGTAGTACCCGGTGGTGTAGTGTCAAGCCACAGTAACAACTGAAACCCATAACAGCGACGGTATGAGTAATCCATCGAAGAAAAGGAAATAGATTTGAACATGAACGGTTCCATCAGGCATGGCTACCGGAATACCTGCTCAAAGGGCATACGATTCTAATGGTCAAAGTATTGGAATGTTAGCGGATGTCTCGAAAAGTTGAACCTACCCATTAAAACAAGCACATATGGCAAAACTAAAAAAAGAATTCAAACTTAAGATTATCAGGATGTTGGCTGGTTTTTCAACATCGAGGGAGGTTCAAGACCATTTCAGGGATAACCTTGGGCTGGAATTGAGTTATAGCCAAATAAGCCACTACAATCCGGAACGGGTAGAAGGGTCTCAGCTATCCAGAGAACTGCGGGAACTCTTCCACCAAGAGAGGACGAGATTTTTAAATAGCATTGATGATCAGGCCTACACGCATCAAGCATACCGGCTCAGAAGACTATGTGAAATGGCCGAGAGGTATCGTAGAAATGGGGAGGATCAGAAAGAGATAAGGATAATACTTGCCATCGAGAAGATCATGCACGAAAGAGAGGTGAAAAAGAGCTGGGAAGCAGAGGAAGAGATTCCGCCAACGCTGCAGAAGATCAATAATTATATATACTTCGATAAGTAAGCGAAATGAATCTGTTTCTTGCGTGACACAGGTCAAGTTTATGAAGAGGCCTGCTTGCCATTCTCCCTTAACAACAAGCAATCATCCAGGTAGATGTTAACTGTATGGATACCACCGTCTAATTCATGGTCGATACTGGTGACCTGGCATAGTGAGCCTCCAATCTCATCTTTAACGAAACTGATATCAAAACGATCACCAACTCTTGGCAGCAGCTTAAGCCCTTTCAGACCAATAACCCAATGATCGTTCAATGTCCTGATGATTAGCAGGATCGTCGTTTTAGATATTGGATACCTTTCATCATTGCATAGAGCCATTTTGAAGTCGCGGTAGAGGTCATTCAACAGGACCATGAGGGCGTCTCTGGTAATGTTCAGTTGCTTTAAAAGATCCTTCTGGTACGGCGCATTGTCATATGTTTCGAGATGCTGCTTCAGAACCCCCAGAATGCGCTGATATTTATCCTCATCCTGAAAATGTTGCAGGAATAGTGACCACTCTCCTACGATGGCATGCATCAAGTCCCGGTATTTCAGTTTTGGAGGTTTCATAACCACCACCTTA
>SL_8KL_010_SEDDRAFT_10003913_pt1 | contig 12170 bp, 8 predicted proteins | sample SodLakKL_010_SED_4_FD_11160 | JGI IMG/M metagenome (IMG submission 11160) | reverse complement strand
GTCTCCTTAGCAATCCAAGGTTTCATAGGGATGCCACTAGCTTCTAACATTCTAAAAAAACGTGCATCTAAGGTTAAGAGAAGCTCTAGTTTGCTGGATGAATGCGAAGAGCAATCTAGTGAAATACAGAACAAAAGAGGGATAATCTCTCTTATTCCAGATAAGTACTTCTCCAACATAATAATACTGCTTTTCGTTATAACTGGTGGAACTGCAGCCGTCTATTTGGAGGGCTTCACAAAAGGTATGATAGATGCTAGCATATTTGCCTTAGCTATAGGGATTATAGGATCTTATTTTGGTTTTTTTCACAGAAAGATACTCGATAAGAGCAATTCGTTTGGGATCACCATGTTACTGCTCCTTGTCTACGTTTTACCGATGATGATGAATAGGGTGACTCCCGAGATGTTCACTACCATGATTGGAAGAGTCATAATCTTGATGGTATTGGGAAGCGTAGGGATGATCGCTGGGAGTTTTACAGTAGGAAGATTAGTGGGCTGGGATTGGTCTTTGAGCATTCCCGTTGCTAGTACAGCTTTCTATGGTTTTCCTGGAAACTATTTATTGTGCAAGGAGGTAGCTAGAACTGTCGGAAAAGACAAAGAACATGAAAAAGAGATCATGAATGATTTACTCTCTCCGATGCTTGTCGGTGGTTACTCAACTATCACTACATCCTCAATAGTCATCGCCTCCATTTTAGTTGGTACTTTGTAAGCGATTCTCATCTAATACCGAAACAGAACTACGATTTTTTCAGATAAACGTTTGATTCACTCCTAAAAAACTATTTACCCGATAAATCTTCCTTACCCAATCATGTCGATCTCTATCGATATAGGCGGGACCTTCACCGATTTCGTAGTTATAGACAAAAAGATCAAACACTTCAAAGTTCCTTCCACTCCAAAACATCCTGAAAAAGCGATAAAAGAGGCTCTAAAAAAGGAAAACATCAAGGTTGAAGGAGACATATTTCACGGTACTACTGTAGCTACCAACGCCTTCATAGAGAAAAAAGGAGTAGAATCAGCTTTTCTCACCAATGAAGGCTTTGAAGATTTACTGTATATAGGAAGACAAACTAGACCTAAACTGTACGAACTTGATATACATAAGCCCAAACCTCCACTCGAGGAAGAAAATATATTCGGGATTTCAGGCAGAACTGGACCGAACGGTCAAATAATAAAGAAAATAAAGAGAGAAGAAGTCGAGAAAATAGCGGAAGAATTAAACAAAAAAAATCTATCCGCAGCTGTCTGTCTGCTCCATTCCTACAAAAATCCAAAGCAGGAAGAAAAGATAGGAAAAATTCTAGACGATCACAACATAGACTATTCTCTTTCTCATAAAGTAACTGGAGAGTTCAGAGAGTACGAAAGAGGATTGACCACTCTTTTAGACTCCTATCTTGGTCCTCTAGTCGAAGATTACTTTGGCTCTCTTACTGACATATTTGGAAAGGAGCCTTACATAATGAAGTCCGGGGGTGGTTTAGAGAAATGTTCCAAAGTCGATGCTGTAGATTGTCTATATTCCGGCCCAGCGGGAGGTGTGGCGGGAGGAGCATTCATCGCTCAAAAACTGGACATGCCTAACATAGTCACATTTGACATGGGCGGAACTAGTGCTGACATGGCCACAGTGGTGAACGGCGAAATATCATGGAAAGATCATGGAGAGATCGAAGGTTTTCCCATCCAATCGAAGATGGTGGATATAGTAACTATAGGATCAGGTGGAGGAAGTATTGCTAGATGTGATGAAGGAGGAGCCTTAAGAGTAGGACCAGAAAGTGCGGGAGCTAGACCTGGACCCGTATGCTATGGGAGAGGTGGAGAAAAACCGACGGTAACTGATGCGCTTTTGCTCATGGGTTACATAGACCCTGACTATTTCCTGGGCGGGGAGATGGAACTCGATTATGATAAAGCTAAAAAATCCATAAAAAGACTATCTGAAGATTTGGAAATGAGCTACGAGGAAACTCTGAGAGGAGTTTTCAGAGTGGCGAATTCAAAGATGTCTAGGACCATGAAAAGGATCACAGTTGAAAGAGGTGTAGATCCTGAAGACTTCGCTATACTTGCTTTTGGAGGTGCAGGACCTCTTCACGCCGCATCTATAGCTGAAGAACTCGGTATAGAGAGAGTCCTAATACCTCCTATGGCTGGAGTTTTTTCCGCGTTAGGCATGGTAACTGGCGATATAGTTCACGATCACAGCAGGACGTTATTGACCTCTTTAGATGACAAAAAAGTTATTAAAGATACAATCGACCATATGAGAGCGGAGATAGTAGAAGAAGGCGAGGAAAGAATACTTTTAGGTCTTAGATACAAAGGTCAAAGCTATCATATCAATATTCCTTACTTTGGCTCAGAGGAAGATATCTCTACAAGATTTCATAAGGAACATGAGAGAAAATACGGATACGCCAACAAAGACGAGAATATAGAAGTCGTTAGAGTCCATATCGAGATAGTAAAGGAAAGGGAAGTAGAAGAACTTACGTTTGGTTCTAAGTCCGGGAAACATCCCGAGGATCGAGAATGTCTCTTTTCTGAGGGAAGTGAAGAGACTTCCATTTACCTGAAAAATCATCTTTCAGAAGGGCAGAAAGGTGAAGGTCCAAGCGTGATAGAAGGGGTTAATTCGACGATCCTCGTTCCCCCAGATTGGCGATGGACCAATAGATATTCAGGCGTGATAGATATGGAGGTGAATGGATGAGGCAATTGAAACCTACTGAACTCGAAGTGATGAAGCACGCTTTTACCGCCATTCCAGAACAGATGGGTGCCGCTCTTCAGAGGAGTGCATACTCACCTAATATAAAAGAGAGGAAGGACGAGTCCTGCGCCCTTTTCACCGCAGAGGAAGAGATGATAGCACAGGCGGAACACATACCCGTACATTTGGGAGCGATGCCCAACGCTTTGAAAAACGCCGTATCTACCTGTCAACCAGAAAAAGGAGATCAGGTGATCTTGAATGATCCTTATTCAGGAGGTACACATCTTCCAGATATAACAGTGATAAAACCCGTTTTTCTTCAGGACCAATTACTGGGTTACGTTGTGAACCGAGCACATCATTCAGATATAGGAGGAGAAACGCCAGGATCTATGCCTGGTGATAGTGAAATTCTGAAAGAAGAAGGCATCATCATATCTCCAAAACTTTTGGTAGATGCGGGAAAAATAAATCAGGAGATCATCGATTTACTTCGAAGGTCTCGTTCTTCTAAAGAGAGGATAGGCGATATAAGAGCACAGATAGGAGCTAACGAAAGGGGAGCTAGAGAGTTCAAGAAGACGGTGGAAAAATTCGGTCTAGAAGATTATCATGCCTTCAAAAACCAAGTGATGAGATACTCGGAGAAGAGGACTAGAAAAATGATAAAAGAGCTTCCAGACACAATTGTCGATTCTGAAGATTTCATGGAATGGAAGAGAGATGTGAAGTTGAAAGTGCAGATCGAGATAGATGATGATGAGATGAAGTTTGACTTTTCAGGTACTGATCCTCAGGTGAAGGGGAATATAAACGCTCCTAAACCCGTGACTTATTCCGCAGTATATTATATTCTGAGATGCCTTTTGCCTGAAGATGTTCCAGTCAACAACGGATGCTACAGGCCTGTCAAAGTGCAGATACCTGAAGGGAGCGTCTTGAATCCTGAAGCCCCGGCCGCTGTCTCTGCCGGGAACGTAGAGACTTCCCAAAGAGTGGTAGAACTCATATTGAGAGGTCTGTTCGAAATCATACCCGAGAGGATACCAGCGGAAGGTCAAGGAACCATGAACAATCTTATCATAGGTAGTGAAGATTTCACCTATTACGAGACCATTGGAGGAGGTGCTGGAGCCTCTTCTTCAAACAAGGGAGAAAGTGGTGTACACGTTCACATGACAAATACAAAAAATACACCTATAGAATCGATCGAGAATGATTACCCCTTGAGGGTCAGAGCGTATAAGCTTAGAAAGGGATCTGGAGGGAAAGGTAGAAATCCAGGTGGAGAGGGGATCGTAAGAGAGATAGAACTGTTAGATGACGCTGAAGTTTCCATCCAATCTGAAAGACGCAGGAGACCGCCTAAAGGAGTGAAAGGAGGAAGAAACGGCTCGGTCGGACGAAATTTGAAGATCTCTAAAAACAAAATAGAAGAACTAGATGGCAAGATAACCCTCCAAGTTGATGCATATGAATCGATAAGGATAGAAACTCCAGGTGGGGGAGGCTGGGGAGAACCTTAGAAAAATTTAAGTTGGTTCAATCATTAGGGGGGTTGAAAGGAGATAGATAGCATGGCAGACAAGACGGATTATTTGATGGAAAAGTACGAGGAAATGAAAGAAGAGGGATTGACCTGGACCATAAGAAATCTAGAGGGACCTTCGAAGCCCCACGTTACGGTGGACGGAAAAGAATGCATAATGTTAGCTTCTAACAATTATCTTGACCTGGCTAATCATCCTAGGCTGAGAGAAGCCGGTAAGAAGGCCATTGAAGATTATGGAGCCGGTGCCGGTTCGGACTGGTCCATTGCAGGGACCATGGACATTCACGAAGAACTGTGGGATAAGATAGCGGAGTTCAAAGAGACGGAATCTGGTATGACTTATCAGACTGGATTTGCGGTCAATGCTGGTCTGGTTCCGCAGTTGGCAGGAAAAGGAGACGTTTTGATCTCTGATGAACTTAATCACGGCAGTATAATAGACGGGATCATGATAGCTCAGAGGATGTTCAAAGCCGATAAGATGATCTACAGCCATTCAGATATGGGCGAACTGGAAGAATGCCTGAAGAAAGCGGAAGAGGAAGGCTATGACAAGAAGATCGTTCTCACAGATGGCGTATTCAGTATGGACGGCGATATAGCTAAGATGGACGAGATTCAGAAGCTAGCGGATGAATACGGCGCTCTAACTTATGTCGATGATGCCCACGGAGAAGGTGTCCTCGGAGGGGGTCACGGCATAGCTAAAGAATTCGATGTCGAAGACAAGATCGACATCCAGATGGGGACGTTCTCTAAAGCATTCGGTGGCTTCGGTGGAATGTTAGCAGGAACTGAGGGATTGATAAAGTACGCTTACAACACATCCCGTTCCTGGCTGTTGAGTGCCGCTTTCCCACCTCACGTAGCAGCGATAAATATAGAAGCTTTGGATGTGGTAGAAGAGGAGAAAGACAGAGTCAAAAAACTGTGGGATCTTACAGAATACTTCAAGAGCGAGATGGAGAGCATGGGATTCGATACTGGTTTCAGTGAGACACCGATCGTTCCCGCGATGGTTGGGGATAGCAAGAAGTGTCAAAAATTAGCCGATCGGTTATACGAAGAGGGCATATTTGGACTCGCTATCGTCTATCCAATGGTAGCTAAAGGCAAAGCGAGGATCAGAAACCAGATAAACGCTGGATTGACAAAAGACGATCTTAATGAAGTCCTACGAATCTACGAAAAACTCGGAAAAGAATTAGATCTTATCTAGAAACCAAAACTTCTTTCCTTTTTTTAAAAAAGCTGAGATTACTAGAAAATTATTGGAGGTGATCCGGGAGCCCCGGGTTAAATCCTTTCCCAGGACCCCCGTTCCTCCCTCCCTATTTTTGCCTGGTTAGGTCAAATCTTGATGGATACGACCGGTTTCCGATATCCTGTTATAGATTACCTTTTAAACCAGAGATACAGATGTATATGATTAAAAGCATTATAAAAAGGATGCTCAGATAAATTGTCTTTTTTCGGGGTCTTTTAAATAGGGGTTATTTATTTTCTTTTTCTCATTTAAACAACTTTCTTAACAAAATGCTTTTATCTGAATAATCCTATTACACCCATGTTATAATGAAAATCGTGGTTCGGATATATTATCACGTGATAACATGAATTGGAGAGGCCATGTAGGGTTATCGCTTTTGATATTTTCACTATTGATGATACCCTTTGGGTTGAATGTCTTCACTCTAGGATTTATAATCATCACAGTTTTGTTTTCTTCTTTACCAGATACGGACCTTATAAGGTTTCTTCCCTTTGAGCATAGAGATTTCACTCATAATGTTGGATTCGGGATGATCTTTGCGGCAGTTCTTGCTAGCGTATTCGGTTTTTTGGTCGGAATATACTTTTCGGATGTGCTAGGAGGGTTAGTTGCGATAGGGATATTTCTAGCGATAACTGGAGGTGTGCTCTCTCATCTACTCGGCGATATAATAGCGGGCCTACGTTATGACAGTACTCCGTGGAAAATAAAGCCTATTCGACCATTTTCTCATAAATCGATAGGTTATGGAATCTTTTTAGCTACTGATCAGAAAGTAAATAATATCTTTTTGAAGGTAGGTTTTTTGAGTTTTCTTTTTTACGTCACTTTTGGTATATTTATGATTTACAGCGGTTAATATGGATTCCGTGCCTATTTTCTGATCCTATCTTACATGATATTATGCAAGAAATACCGATGTTTCAGTAAAGTTTAGTTTTAACATAGACTTAAGAAAATAGTGTCGAAGCTCTCGGATATCCAATTCCTCCAAAAGGCCAAAGGACATCCATATCCCTATAGGGAAAAATAAAAATACTCGATGAACGATGTCATTAGCATGATAGTCTACATGATAATAGTGATCTTTGGAATCGCTATATTACTACCGATCTTATTCCTAGTTTATCTTGAATTATCTTCTCCTGCTCCTCCCACCACCACCGGAACGACTTTGAAAGATCGTGAAGGAGTCGTGATAAAAGACATCAAGCCTGAGAATATATCAGGTAAGGTAAAAATAAAAAATAGTAGTCAGATTTGGAGTGCTACTGCTACTAAAGAAATAGAGGAGGGCGCAGAAGTAAAGATAAATGAGGTCGAAGGAGTGCATTTAAAAGTAGAGAAAATATTTGAGGAGAAGATAGATGTACCAGAGGCACCAGAAGAAATACCAGAAGAGGTACCGAAACCACATGAAGAAGTACCGGAGTGGAAAGAAGAGGTACCGGAACCACCTGAAGAGATAACAAAGCCACTAGAGGAAGAAGAGATGATGGTATCGGAGGAGGAAGAACTAGTAGAACTCGAGAGCGATGTCAGTGAGAGCCAAGTTTGTCCGAGTTGTGAGACAATCATTACTTTATATGTTGAAAGATGTCCCATATGCGATGAAGAACTAGAGACCGATGAAGATTTAGAAGGAAAGGGATTTTTTCGGTTTTTTGACAACATGATCGGTTCTTTACGAGGATAATTTACCATATCTTCTACTCTTTTAACAAACTCTCTAATATTAATTAATAAGCCTTATAAACTATATGTCATATGATATGACTACGCAAAATAGGAGGAATCGGAATTGAAGAATAAAATACTTGTTTTTGCGATGAGCCTTCTACTGATATTAAGCTGCTTGACTATAGCAGTACAAGGTTATAATGGTACCATTGAAAGAAAAGAAAACAATACCCAGTCTAATCAAGACGTCGACGATAGGGGCGACCCTAACCGATCTTTGAGAAACAATAATATCTATTCTGAGAAGGAACAGGATGACTACAACAGGAGAGAATATTGCCAAAACAGCGTCTTGGTCCAGATAGAACCATCGACCGAAAACTTATTGAGAAAAACCGACAGTGAAAAGATCCTACAGACTCAAGTCAACGATCTTCTAAATCTGGTTCAGGGAAGTACATACCGCTTGTATCCTTCGTTCAACATGGCCGAGATAGTTTTTGATGAAGGTACAGACGTTATGAACGCTGTAGAATTGCTGTCAAGGAGAGAAGAAGTCGTTCATGCTGAACCAAATTATCAGATAGAGGCTGCAAATATCCCTAATGATCCCTACTACGATTCTCTTTGGGCTATGGATAAGATAGATGCTCCAAAAGCCTGGGATATAACTACAGGAAGTGAAGAAGTCGTTGTCGCGGTGATTGATTCAGGTATCGATTACAACCATCCTGATCTCAAAGACAATATGTGGACAAGCGACGAGGGATATCATGGATACGATGCTGTTAACGACACTTATGATCCCATGGATGATAACGGCCACGGAACACATGTGGCAGGAACCATAGGTGCCGTCGGAGACAACGACTTGGGAGTAGTAGGAGTGAACTGGAATATCAGTTTGATGAGTATTAAAATTCTTGATTCTGAAGGTGAGGGAAATATAGGGAATGCTATAGCCGCTCTTGAATATAGTTTGGAAAGAAAAAGAGACGGCGAAAATATAGTTGCGACTTCTAACAGTTGGGGCGGATCTGGATACAGCGAACTGTTATACGAAGCGATCGAACGACACCAAGAGGAAGATATTCTTTTCGTTACAGCTGCTGGTAATGAAGGCTTGAGCAATGGTGAAACACCTCATTATCCAGCTAATTATGATCTAACAAATATCATATCAGTAGCCGCTACGGACCAAAACGATAATTTGGCGGGCTTCTCGAATTACGGCAAGCGAAGTGTCCATGTTGGAGCACCAGGTGTAGATATATACAGTACCTTACCAAATGGGCAATATGGTCATATGAGCGGTACTTCGATGGCGGTGCCCCACGTATCTGGTTTGGCAGCGTTGATAGCTTCTCATGATTCCTCTTATGATCATACTAACTTAAAAAACATCATCCTTTCATCAGTTGATGACCTCGATTCTCTCCAAGGTCAAACCTTAGTTGGCGGCCGGATAAACGCTTTCAATTCCCTTGAACAATCTCCCGACCCTGATAATATACGGTTTTGGGTTCACAAACCTTTTACCTCTACTCAATGGGGAGAACAAACCAGTATAATGATATCACTCAACGATGGAGTAAATCCAGTACATGGAGCAGAAGTGAGAGTCGAATTCAGCACAGGAGATGACCCAATCTCTCTTGAGGATGATGGCTCTAGAGGAGACCAAGCCGGAGACGGTTATTATACTGGTGAATGGAGACCCACAGACGTGGGAGAAGTAGAACTCTACATCACTGTTGAGTTGGAGGAAAATGAAGAGATGAGTAAAACCATAACAGTCAATGTGAGAAGGGTTCACCCAGAAACTGTTCAGAGGGTTATCAGAGGAATATTCAGTATTTTAAGAAATTTGATCGGACTTTTTAGAGATTTGATAGGGAACCTTCTCGTCGAGCCCAACCTTTCTTTCGAATCAACTTACCAAAATAGGAAGTGTTTTCCTGTGAAATAGTAAAATCTATATCAACTTTCGATGGTCTTCTTCCCTCTACTTTATAAAGTAAATAGTCGATATTCCTGCTCAGATTATATTTCTGTCGGCGATCTCCTACTAGTCACCATAATACCTAGTTTGACTGCAGGAAGAGCTAGTAGAGCAGATAGGAACAGACTCAGACCTTATGAAAAGTAAGATAGTCGATTTATCCGGGGAAGGTATCCTGGATATCGCCTATACTGCCACCCCGCTCCTCCGGTCTTTCCTGACCTTTGGTGTAGATGGGACTTCTAGTCCTCCTACTATCTTTTGGTGGAGCCTGTTTCTCTCTTTCACTACTTGGCCACCGCCAGATCCTACTAGTATGTTCTACCCTGATGTAAACTTCTTCAAGATTAACCTTTGTCCAATCGATGAAACCCACCTTTTGACCATCTTCTATTCGCTTTTTTACCTCATCGGTCTCTGAAGATACTTCTTTCCAATCTATCTCTGTACAGGGCGCCTGATAAACCTCTTTCAATACCAAGGTTTTTTTATCGAATTCAACGAGCTTCCCCAAAAATCCGATACCGTCATCCATAACCACGAGGATGTCCTCATTCTTCAACCCCTTCAACTTTTTTTCCAACAATTCATCTAACATAGTTTCTCCCTTAAACAGTAATAGAAAAGTGCGAGTACAAAAACTTTATGACAGTATTTCAATTTATTTTTCATTTAGGGTAACAACAAGCAGCTATTGAACCAAAAGCTATCGCTCTTTCCTCAGATGTAGTGATCTCCTCTGCGATTTCACAAGCCTTTTCTTTGAGCCCCACATCTATCAGAACATCTACAAGTTCTACCTTAACGGTTTCACTTTTGGATTTGGTCATCATCTCTTTTGCTTTTACAGCGAGTTCTTCTGCTCTCTGATGATCCTCATCTTGGAGAAATGAAAGAGCTAGTTCCTTGTATGCGAGTGATTTCATTTCTTCACTCCTTATCTCATCCAGATATATCCTTGCCTTTTTCCGGTCTTCTTCGGCAAAATGGCTTACTAGATTTTTGAGAAGAAGGTCAGTTTCAAATTCATCCTCGATCTTTTCCTTGAGCTCTAAAGCCTCATCAATGAACTTTCTATTTACTAGGTCTGCTGCGACCATGCCCATCAAAGAATCTCTCAGATCTTGGTTCTTAACATGATCTTTGAGTTCAAGTGCTCTTTCGGTCTGGCCCTCATTAGAGAGTAACGCCGCCACTTCTACCAACTGGATATCGCTATCTTCAAGAGGAATGAGATCACCCATCAGCTGCATCGACTTTTCGTGTCTCCCGATCCTGGAAAAAGCTTTAGCTACGGAACTTATGATCCATCTCCGATCACCTTTTGATTCTGAACATTGGGCGAATTCAAGAACCTTCTCACAGAGGTCCTCCGCTTTTTCCTTCCTGATCTTAGCCATCGTTTCAGTCGTCATTGCGAGAGGAACTATCTTGTTCTCCTTCTCTGCAAGATTCAGAGCTGTAGGCAGTATCTTATCCAAGTTATTCTCCGCTTTTTCATAAAGTCCCTTTTCCAGCTGATCTTCGATTATGGAGAGGAAGACTTGGATCCTTTTTCCTCTATCTTCAACAGTTTTGGCTTCATTCCAAGCACTTTTGAATATTTTACTAGAAATCTTATAAAATTGGTGTTCTGCGAACACGGAAGCTAATCTAGAGAGTGTTTTTGCTTTCTCTGCCGTGATTTTGATCTCCTTGGTTGAGGTGAAAGCCTTCTCTCCAAACCTCTTAGCCAGATATATGAGGTCAGAGTTTAAAAGAATCTCTGTTATCTCGACCAGAACTAGAGCTTTGCTGTTATCCGAAGGCAGAGAATTTACTGATTCTAGACTCTCTTCTAAAGCTTCACCTACAGACTCCTTACCATCTTCACTAGCAAGATCTTCTGTTATCTTTCTTACAGGTATTAGGTCCTCTTCAAATACATTTAAGCTTTTCTCCATCTTCAATCTATTATAATCTATCTAGTGGTTAAAGATTGTTTGCTTCATTCTAGTATAGATGAAATAGGTAATTTTATTAAGCAACTCTCTATTTTCCCACAATATGTCAACTTATGAAGATATGCTCGAGATTTCTGAACAACTCAGGAACATACAGAGAGCTCTCTATCTCCTAGCATGGGACGAAAGGACCTACATGCCCGAAGGAGGGATAGAAGGACGTTCCGAGAGTAAAGCTGAACTGTCACAGATATATCACCAAAAATTGACCTCGGAAAAAACGAAGAAGATTATAGATGAATTGAATAAAGAATCAGCACAGGCAGAGATGGATGAGGTGCAGAAAGCTTCCGTGAGAGAGATGACGAGGGACTTCGAGAGGAGATATAAAGTACCGGACGAGCTGATAAAAAAAATGTCTAAAATTTCTACAAAAGCTCAATCTGCTTGGGAAAAAGCTAGGGAAAAATCGGATTTTGAATTGTTTTTACCACATTTAGAGAAACAAATAGAGGTCAAAAAAGAGGTCGCTGAATATATCGGTTATGAAAACGAACCATACGATGCACATGTCGAGGAATTTGAACCAGGATTCACCGCAGAGAAGATAGAAAGGATCTTTAAGCCCATGAAAAAAGAACTGAGCTCGATGGCTAGTGATATATTTTCTAAAGATATGCAGCCCGGCGAGGATGTCTTCGAGGGTAAAAAATTCGACATCGAGAAACAGAAGGAAATCGGACGAGAGATCGCTGAAGAATTCGGATACGGGTTCGATCATGGAAGATTAGATGAAGCGGTCCATCCTTTTACGATAGGTATGGATGACGATGTAAGGATAACCAACAGATATAACGAGGAAAATCTCACCTCTCTCTTCAGTTTGATGCACGAAACCGGACACGCTCTTTATGAGCAGGGATTACCATCAGAATGGTACGGTCATCCTCTAGGGAGAAGGATCTCCAGCGGCTA
>SL_8KL_010_SEDDRAFT_10003912_pt1 | contig 12170 bp, 15 predicted proteins | sample SodLakKL_010_SED_4_FD_11160 | JGI IMG/M metagenome (IMG submission 11160) | reverse complement strand
AACGTCACCTATAAAGTCAACCGATGATCGGGATATCCCTTCCACATCGTGGACATTTACCGTCTTCTAGATTCGGTTCACCCGATGAAAAATAAGACCGTTTTATGATAGCTTTTCCACAGTTCGGGCACCTCGTATCATTGTCAGCAGGAAGGTTCCCCAGATAGACGAAATTCAATCCCACATCTTCAGCGATCTTCCTGGCCTGCTCCATCTTACTAGAAGGAGTAGCTGGAACGTTCTTCATCTTATGCGAAGGGTGGAATTTGGAGAGATGTGTGACGGTATCCTCACCTAGATTATCCCTTACCCATTTTGAGAACTCCCGGAGTTCTTCTTCACTGTCGTTGTGTTCCGGGATCACCAGGTAAGTGACTTCGATATGGATACCCAACTCTCTTGCCTTCACAGCCGTATCCAGTACCTTCTGAACTTTACCACCGACGATCTCTCTATAGAACCTATCACTCATGGCCTTGATATCGATGTTCATTGCATCTAGATACGGTGAGATCTTCTCAAGAGGTTCGTTTTCTATGAAGCCGTTTGTCACATATACAACATAACCCCCACCTTCCTCTTTGTACTTTTTAGAAACGTCGTAGGAGAATTCGAAATCGATAGCCGGTTCGTTGTATGTCCAAGCGATGCCGTCGAAATCCAGCGCTTTTTTGACCAGTTCATCGACGGTGAGATCATTAAGGTAAGGACTGTCCGGACTGCTGCAGGATAGGGAGGCGTTCTGACAGAAAGTGCACCTGAAATTACATCCAACCGTACCAAAAGAAAGCACTTTGGATCTAGGTTTAAAATGATAAAGGGGTTTCTTCTCTATAGGATCGATAGCCACCGATGCGATCTTACCGTAAACCAAGGAGTACAATTTTCCTTCACGATTCTCTCTAACACTGCATATACCTCTCTTCCCTTCTTTGATAATGCAGTGGTGTCCACACAAGTGACACTGGACCGTCTTTCCGTCTCCCTTCTCCCAGAACATGGCCTCTTTCATGATACCTAGGACGATATCGTTATCAATCTACAAATATGTTTTGCAAAGTAGGTCACTGTTCGGTCACATCTGGAGGCGGGGGTGGAGGAACGTTTCTCTCCTGTCCGCGTCTATCGTATTTTCGTGAACGACCATTTAAGTAATGAACAGTGATACATATCCCGAGGAAACTCAAAGCTATTATACTGAATATACCTGTGATTATAGGCGACAGTATGATATAAGTGAGTGAGAATAGTTCAAGATCCATGAAGAATGATATTACCGTATACAATATTCCACCGACCATACTGATAAGGATCACCACAACTACCAAAACTATGGTGAACTTGATCGTTTCGTTATCTTTAGCGAAATCCTTACTCGATGACAAGGCTCCAAAGATGTTCTTACCTTCTATGACTATCACTGGGATGGCGAATAACCACCAGTAGCATAAAAGGAAACCAGGGATCAGGCATAGCAGTACGCCGAGGTTCACCCCTATCGTGATGATTATGCTGACACCGATTATACCCATTGGGTGTTTCTTCAAGGCTTGAAAACCAGTCATGTATGATGTCTTACCGGTTTCGTAGGCTTCTTTTGCCATCCCTACGACACCTCCGATAAAGGTTACCTGAAGTATCGTTATTATCAGTGACATAGGGACCATCAGTACCAACATATCAAACAGGTAATCAAAAACCACACTGGGATCCGTTGTTTCCTCCATGGCGGTTACGATATCCATCAAAAAATACTGTTGTAATATACTAAGAGAGATGATCAAGATTATGGGGATCAACCAGTAGATGAGAATAGAACCGATATTATTTGAGAGTATCTCGAAGCCCTTTTGGAGGGTATCCGATGTTCTCGGTTTAGGTTTGTAATCGTACCAATCATCCCATGTTGGGTTCTCCCATGTAGGGATACGGTCCTTATCTGGAACTATTTCTGCACCGCAGTAAGGACAGAATTCACCCTTCTCCTCCTCAGGTATCTTTGACTTACAATTCGAACATCTCATGACAGAATTCACCTTGCTACTGCAAATGATAGGATATAAATAATATTTTTGTAATAAACTTATCCTACTTTAATATCCGCAACCACATGAAAAACGTGTGGTGCGTATGATTTTATCTTGTAGATCTTCATTATCTCATGCCTCTCATCAACATTATTTGAGATCTCCCTCTCAACTTTGCCTGGAAATTCTTTATCAGCCACTCTAGTATGGTAATGGATAAATCCCTGTTCTTTCAAAAATTCCAAAGCTTTAGGTAAGAATCTATGGGTATCATGCAGGTATCCCATGACGATCCTATCTGCGATATCTGTTTTGGAAAAATCCCTATTATCTCCTAGACATGTTTCAACGATATCCTCTACACGGTTCGATCTCACGTTTTCTTTTAGATATCTATATGCCACTGGATTGATCTCCAGGGAGTATATCTTGTCCGGTTTGGAATGTACGGCCAGAGGGAGAGTAAAATAACCTATACCTGCGAACATGTCCACGATGACCTCGTCCTCATCAGCGACTTCGGCCATCCTTACACGTTCATCTATGTTCCCGCTGGAGAACATCAATTTAGAAAGATCTAGTTTGAATTTTATACCGTTCTCTAGGTGGACAGTATCAGTTTCTTCTCCATAGATAACCTCTACATTTGGTTCTCTCTTTATCCCCTGGATATCCTTCTGTATCAAAACGGTCTTTGCGTTCAAAACTTCGGCATATACTTCACCTATTAGTTCTTTTTTTGAGTACAATCTATCGGGTAATTTGATAAGCACTACATCTCCCACCTTCTCCCATCGGTCGGGTAGATGTTCTTCCATCTTTTTCGGAAGGTCGATCTTGTTCAATATCCTCTCGAAGGGTGTTGGTTTGATTCTTCTTTTTTTTTTAACCTGTAGTTTTCATCACCACCCTCCTTAACTGGGATGTACAGCATATCCCCTTTCTGTTCTATGACCCTTCGTCCATCCAGCATATCGTTCGTTTTAAGCTTCTTTAAGGTTTCCTCGCCTCTTTTCTTATTGACTTTGACGACGGGTCCTTCCTCGGAACTCATAGGTAAACCTTTATATCTTATCGCATAAGTATTTTATACACAATATGGATTTAGAAGGCATGATGGACAAAAGACCGTTGGTGATATTCTCGGTCATCCTTATATTGTTCCCCACTTTTTATCTGGGGGTCGCTTCAGCACAGGTGACAGAAGTCTCAGACCCAGGTCTGGCAAACAAGATAATGAGTGACTTCTCGACACCTATCATCCGTCCCGGTCAGGATGGTTATCTTGAGTTCAACCTTACCAATCCTTATGAATTTGATATAGACGAAGTGGTATTGACTGCGGAGATCTACGGTTACGCTGACCTGGACGAGGAGAAAGACATAATCGAGATCGACGACCCGCCGATATTCCAATTCACCAGCGAAACGTCTAGAAGATTAAGACGGGAAGTGATCTCATCAGAGATGACTATCCCTCAGCGTTTCACTATAAGCACTTCAAGCGATACTGAAGAAGGTGTGTACTTCCTTCGATTCCAGATGGAGTTCTCTTATTCCGAAGATGATAATGAAAGTCTGATGAAATCTAAAGGTTATTTCTCTGATTCAGAATGGGAGAACGCTACTAAAAGACCCGGTAGAACCGATGAACCGTACTATTCCGGCAGTATCAACATAACCAAACTCGGTGTCAACGGTATTTTGCCGGATAGCAGTTTCACCGTAAAAACCCCTATCCCTAGATGGCCACAGTACTTATTGGGTGGTTTTGCAGCCTTCTTCGGCATATTAGCGGTGATGCTGTATATGCAGGAAGAGTACAATTCCTTCCCCTGGCTAGAAGATATTCTTGATCATTGGTCCGGCAAATTTAATCAGTTTAGGAGACGCCTTAAGCACCGGCTTCGCAAGCGTTGACGGATAATCGATATCCCCAACGATCTCTACGACCCTTTTTACCTTTTCATTTTTTAGAGATCCTAGTATCTTACTTAGGTCCTCATCGGACATATTCTTGAAGATCCTTCTCATCCACATCCCTTTTGATATCTCTGAACCTATATCACTCTGCCATCTATCATGATACTCTTGAAGCCGTTCTTTAGATGTGTCATTATCTTCTAATGCACTTATGGCCACTTCAGCACATATATCGGCGGAATGTAATCCAGGATATAGACCCCCTCCTGAGAGTGGTTTCACCTGGCAGGAGGCATCACCTACGAGCATCAACCCATCTCTAACACTCTCTCTCATACGCCCTAACGGGATCGTTCCGGCTGAGTAACCCAAAATATCGTTTTCGAATCCCCTTCTCTTTATCAATCTTTTAAGATGTTCATAGGCATGCCCATCACTGCTTCCGACCCCTACAAGCGAACCGGAGGTATGTGGTAGTTCGTATCCGAAAAAATCCGGCGATACATCGTTTCCTAAAAAGATCGAAATATCTTTGACGTCTTCAGCGACTATTGCCTGCATACCGACGAGTAATTCTTTAGGCCCGGGCAGTGAGGTCGTCTTTCTCATTATCGAATGGGGCCCATCTGCACCGATAACTAGATCAGATAAAACATGTTTCTCTTTTCCTTCCTGTTGATATCTTAATTTCCTTCTACTGCTGAAGACTGTATCTAAGACTTTAGCATCCAGTTCTATGTGTGCACCGGCATTTGATGCTTTTTCAGCCATCTCTCTATCGAACCTACCCCTATCGATCACATACGCCTTTTCTTCTGGCGCATCCAGTACAAGGGGCTCTCCTTGTGGTGGATGGATTATGGCTTTACTAGCTTTCATGATGGTACTATCCGTGTCGGTCTTAGAAACTACCCTCGGACTGACTAAACCTGCGCACCGAACTGGCCTACCGATCTTCCGGTCTTCTTCTAGTACAGTCGTTTCGAATCCAGCTTCAGCTATCTGTTTAGCGACCCACATCCCTACGGGTCCACCACCGACTACCGTGACATCCATAACATCTTCGAAGAATGTAAAACCATCTTCTTTTTATTTTTATCCCTTAGTTAGACACATCAAATCTGTAAAAATCCTTCGAAGACTTTATAAACCTTATATAGATTCGGTATTTAAACGATCAATAAGAAGTGATAATGATGGAAGGACTAAAGATAGAAAACGTTGTAGCATCATCTTCTATGGAGAGGAATTTAGACCTAGAAGAAGCATCAAGAGTACTCGACGGATCCGAATACGATCCTGAGAAATTCCCCGGGCTAGTTTACAGGGTGAGTGAACCGAAAACCGCCATCTTGCTTTTCACCAGTGGAAAAGTGGTATGTACCGGCGGTAAAACGGTCGAGGAAGCAAGGACAAGTGTCAATAAAGTAAAAACATTATTGAATGAAAGAGGTATCGAAACCGCCGAGGATATCGACGTTACTGTTCAGAACATAGTGGCATCTTACGGTTTGGGAGCGGATCTCAATCTCAATTCGGTAGCCATCACACTCGGCCTGGAAAGGGTAGAATACGAACCGGAGCAGTTCCCTGGATTGGTGTATAGGCTTAGAGAATCAGATGTTGTTCTGCTGCTTTTCGGTTCTGGTAATATGGTATGTACCGGTGCTAAAGAGATCAGGGACCTCGAAGAGGCCGTCGATCACATAAAAGACGAATTGAAAGGTGCGGGATTGATCCATTAGAGAGATACCCATATTTGATAACCACATCCATCTCCAGGAACGCGGAGATAATGTAGATGCGGTAAAGAGATTTCAAAAAGCTGGAGGAACACATCTTGTTCTGTCCCATCTTCCATATCATGATCTTAGGAAATGGGATGAAAAAGGTTATGACCCGATCTATGAACGTACCCTGAGTTTAGCAGAAAAAGCCGAAGAGGCCACCGATGTTGAAGTTTATGTGACCCTTGGCCCATATCCAGTCGATCTGGTGAACTTAAAGGATAAAGTGGGTTTGGAGAGAGGTAAAGAGATCCTTATGGATGGCATGAAGTTAGCAGCCGACTATGTTGAAGAGGGCAGAGCAGTTGCCCTCGGGGAGATAGGAAGGCCTCACTTTGAAGTGAGCGATAAGATGAAGGACGCATCTAACGATATAATGAGGTACGGTATGGAGTTAGCCGCCGATATCGGATGCCCTGTAGTTCTACATACTGAAAGCACTGATCCTGAGACATGTGAGGAATTCGGCGACATGGCCGATCAAGCAGGTTTGAGTCGAGATAAGGTAGTCAAACACTACAGTCCTCCGCTGATAACTTACGAAGAGAATAAGGGATTATTTCCGTCGGTTCTCGCTAGTGAGAAAAATTTGAGAGCCGCTGCTGAGAAAGGGGATCGTTTTGTCATGGAAACAGATTATATCGATGACCCCAATAGACCTGGTGCTGTTTTAGGTATCAAAAATGTTCCTAGGAAGACAAAAAAACTACTAGATGAAGGAGTATTCACGGAAGAACAAGCCTGGAAGATCCATAAGGAAAATCCAGAGGATATTTATGGGGTAGATATAGAGTTATGACTCGAGCTCTTCCTTGATGGATAAAGCCAATTCTTCCATACACTTCTCACAGATGGCCTTATCACCGATCCTCTTATATTCTTTTGTCCAATTCCTGCAGAAATGACACCTATCTGAATCTATTGACATACATTTCACCTCATGACTGAGACACGGTTGTTGCCAGCATCGTGCAGGCCCTGAAGACCTTATAGTTAGTTTCTATATCCCCGGTATCGACGATAAATTCCTTCGGCCCACTTCTTTCTATGGATGGTAATAGTTCACAGTTATCCAATTTACCGGCGTCCTTGAACCTTACATGGAATGTGGAATTTTCAGGATGTATGACCTTACCCTTTTTCCTTTTTATTGCCTTCTTGACGGTTTCCTTGATCTCCTTTCTGACAACTTTAGGATGTCTGCATTTGGCACTGTATCGTCCGGTGGGTGTTTTGGTAACAACATGTGGAATATCGGGATACAGCTCTTTTGCCTCCTTGATGATCTCAGTGTCACCTGCTAAAAAGAAAACGGGTACATCATATTTTGCTGCTAGATACGAATTCATAGCGAATTCACTAACGCTTCTACCGCCGATCTTCAGATCATCCACTACAGAACCATAGTAGGTATGTGAAAGAGTTCCTCTAGAATGGGCTGAACTATGATATCCTACATAACCCACGGCTTCGATATCATCTTCGGTCAACCCCTCCATCTGGGATAATATCTTAGGTCTACCGCTGAACAGTTCTACTCTTTCATCCAGATCCTCTATGATTATGTTCCTCATCTTCCATCGGTCATGTACACTTTTTCCTCACCTGCATCGAATGCTCCCTTGGTGGCAGCATCGGCTTCTTTTGTCATGAGCTCCCTCGCTCTATCGTATTCCTTTGAATCCATGGAACCCTGCTTGGCCGAAACTACTCCCGAGATCCCTTCTATATCGACTGAGAATAGATATGTCATCTTTATACCTCTTTATTGAGAATGTTTAGTTTCTAAATAAAGGTTTTGAAAACGGTCCTAGATATCGTCTAATACATCTTTGATGCGTGTGATCCTGTTCCTATATCTCCGTGTGAGCACTCTACCCGCCCCTTCTTCAGGTAGCTCTTTGAAACCTTCATTGCTATTGTAAAGATAGCTCTCGATCACATTTCCAGCAGCCACAAGACCAATGAAGAATACGATAGCGTAGGGGAAAAGTTCGGGGTCGAAAGTATAGTCTTGAAGTGAGATCGGATAATAGAGCATGACTGGTGGTTCACCGGTGAACGTGTCCATGATCAGATGACTTAGTGCAACGAGTAGGACCAATATGGACATCCTAGTGATAATACTTGTTTTTTTATTACGTTCGTATAGATGAGCACCTATCAGTATCAATATCGGGATATATAGCATCCCTATACCGGTGTGGAAGTATCTAAGTTCCATCAACCCTAATTCAACAAAGACATAATCCAGGTCGATGATCCCGTTGACGCCTACAGCACCCACTAACACGATCAGATATTTTCTCTTAGAATGTAAGCCGATCCCGATACCTATGAGTAAAGATACGGCTACATGTATCACGGGGTGCATATTTATATCCAGGTCTAGTTATACATAAAAACTTTTTGTAAATATACCACACCTTTCTTTGGAAAATTATTTATCAACGATACATTATCTTCTCCCCGTCAGATCAGATATGGAACAAAATCATAATGAAGGAAGGTTTTCGTCCCTGATAAAAAAGAGCGATGATCATGTATCTATTAATGAGGCCGGTTTTTTTTCTAGATTCATCGCCTTCTTCATAGATGCGCTGATAATCTTCAGAGGTCTCATATTTGTCGTATTTATTTTATCAGCCATTATGGGACTGACCTCCTTTGAACTTGCATTCGAGGTATTCTGGCTCCGTTCAAATGTTTATGAGAACATGTCGTTCTTTGCACTTTTCACATCCAGTCGGGATCTTCAGATCCACATAGCTATCAGCATCGCTCTGATACTTTATTTTGTTATTCTAGAATCTAAGTATGTCTGGGGTACCACGCCTGGTAAAAGGATATTGAAGATATCAGTGATCGATGATAAGACGGACAAGTTGACCTTAAAAGAATCTTTTTTAAGGAATTCCACAAAGTACTTTCTTCGGTTACCTGTCGTAGGTATAATCTTCGGTTTTTTGGAGATCTTTCTAATGATGTTCTATTCTAAACGTACGGGAGATATCATAGCCAACACCTTCGTCGCTCGCTCTTTCCATAAGGGACATTACTCGGAAGATTAAGATAGAGGTGATCTCACGGTTCCCACATCGGACTACCCAGTGGTAAAATCTCTTTTTGAGCCATACTGTTCAAAAGAACGGCTGCTGCTGCGTAGAAAGAGAGTGCTGAAGTGATCAGTAAAAACACCCCTGCATATACTGCTGATAGATCATACAGGTAATGAGCCATGAGTAGCGGAAGTGCGATATCAACGGCCACTACGATGGTGAAAAGTACCTTGTTGGTCATCATCGATGCGAATGTGACTATTATCAAAAAAACCATCACCGCAACTAGTCCTGCCACATAGTGGTTCATATCTACCGTAACATCGGTGAATGTGTTGATGTAGCCGGTTAAAGCTATCGAATACATAGCCAGGGAAAAGAAAGTGAAAACAGTAGCACCGAATATATTGTTACGTTTGAACTCCATGATACCCGCTACGAACTGTGCCGTAGCACCAAAGAACAGTATCCACGGTATCATCAGGGCGCTGTTCTCTGCCGATGCTAGTCCTAAGTCAGTAACCGCCAATAATAGAGCGGCCACAGCTAACCCGAAAAGCCCTAAAGCAGCCGGTTCAGTCGATAACTCTGGTAATTCTTTGATGAATATATCCCTAGATCGATTATCATCTGTCATGAATCTGGATTATTAAGGGGTCATATTTAGTAATGACGCTCTACTTTTAGTTATTCAATTATATTATATAGAGGAACAACCATATCTAATGCTGTTTAAAAGGGTGAGACCATGGAAATTATATTGAAAGAGGGGCAGTTAGATCTTCCCAAGTTAAAAGGATTGTCCGGTAAACCTTCTTTATTCGAGCCTGGAGACGGTGAGATATGGACCGATGAACACATCTCCGAGTATCTTCTTAGAGCACATCTCGACCCTGAACGTGATATGGCCAGCCGCAGGAACCAGACCATAAAGCAGTCATGCCAGTGGATCGTATCTAGATGTGGATTAGGTGAAGGTTCGAAAGTTATCGACCTGGGCTGCGGTCCTGGACTTTACTGCACTGAACTGAGTCGATATGGTCTGGATGTTACAGGTGTTGATTTTTCTAAGAGATCTATAGAATATGCTAAAGAGCATCGTGATCCCGACATAGAATTCATACACGGCAACTATTTGGACGTCGAGATCTCTGGAAATTACGATGCCGCGTTGGTGATCTACTATGATTTCGGTGTATTATCTGAAGATGATCAAGATCGATTACTGGAACGTGTAAGTTCATTGCTAAAAGAAGGCGGTTATTTCGTGTTCGACGTTCTAACACCTTCACATCCTGAAGCCGGTGATGAAACTACTCGATGGACGGTCAAAGAAGATGGTGGATTCTGGAGTTCTGATAGTTACGTGGAATTGTTCAACCGATATTATTATCCTGATGATCAGGTGAAGTTGGATCAGTACATAATCATAAATAAAAATGGAGAGGCCGATGTTTACCGTATTTGGCATCGATTCTTTACAGCTTCTCAGATCTCAGCATTACTCAAAAAACATGGTTTCGTGATCGAAGATTTCTATGGTGAGTTGATCGGTACCCCCAACGAGTCCGGAGCAGAGGCTATGGGAATAGTTGCTAGGAAGGATTAGATTAGTTTCAGAGTTTCTCTCATGAACGCCGGTAGATCCCCGGGATGTCTAGACGTGACCAATTTACCATCGACTACGACTTCTTCATCTAAGAATTTAGCTCCAGCATTCTCCATATCCGTTTTAACAGAATAATAGCAGGTCGCTTTTTTACCTTCTAAAAGGTCCGTTTCTATAAGCAGTTGTAAGCCATGACATATGGAAGCGATCACTAGATCGTTGTCAACAGCATCCTGAGCCAGCTTTACCAATGGTTCTTTGATCCTCATCTTGTCAGGTGCTCTTCCCCCAGGTATCACTAAGAGTTCGTAATCCGATACGTCGATGTTTTCAGCCACTTCATGGGACTTCATTTTTTGTCCATTCTTACTCTCGTAAATCTCATCTTTTTTTTCGGCAACGAGATCTACTTCTAAACCGGCTTCCTGCAGTCTGAAGTAGGGATATGTCAATTCGGTATCTTCAAAACCATTTTCCAATAAAATTATAGCTTTCGACATGGTATCACGATATTTTATCTCGATCAATCCATTTCAATTTTTCCTATGACCGATGGGATATGAAAACAAAACAAAAAAAAGGGAGGGAGGGTGATTATCGTGATATATGATTCCCTAACCGTTAAAGTGTAATTAAAAAGGTAGTAGTTAAATTTTTCGCTTCTTTTGGAATTCTTTAGTGTTATACCATGATATCTGGTTAAATCACACTATATAATCGGTTGATTTTACTGCTTTTCAAAGTTTACTATTAAAATATAGTAAATATTCCCCCATCTCACTTATTAGATCGGATGAAAGTTGCTAAAAATAAAACAATCGTCTCATTAGAGGAGATATTGTTGAACATTTGAAGATACTAGCGAGATTTTGAAAAAAGATCTTTTAGAAGCGGTCTTAAAAAAATTAAAATATAATCAAACTATATCTTTTTTAATGAGGGATTAATATGAAGGCATTCAATGATGTAAAAGGTAAAGAAGTTTTGAGCAGTGACGGTCGATATATGGGTAAATTGGTTGATTTGACTTATGATGGGGATTTTAAGATAGATGAACTCGTGACCAAGATGAACAAAGAAGTGATCGACGATCTAGGAGAGGATAAACCATTATTGTCCTCCTTGAAGCTAGGGATAGGGGTAGAACACGTTAAAGCATTTACAGATAATATAGTTTTAAAAGAATCCTTTGATAATCTACACCTTCACTTCCAAGACATCTCCGATAAAGATGTGATATCGTCTTTCGTCGGTATGGAGATATCCGCGAGCCACGGGAATTATGTCGGTAAAGTAGATGACATCTTGATCGACACAGAGTCTTTGGGTACCCTTTCCATGCTGGTCAAGGTGAACAAAGAGATCTTACAAACCTTAGATCTGGAGAAATCTTTACTGTCGAAAACAAGGCTAGGGATATCCATGGAACACGTGACAAACATCGGGGATAAGATCATGTTGGATACGTCTTTAGAGGGCATGGGAAAGATCATACAAAAAGAGCCTATTAAGAAGATGTGAAAGCTCATCTTAACTTTTTTTATTTTTTAATTCAATCCTTGTCTTTTTGACCCAAAGGATCAAATCTATCTTTTCAAACAAATCTAGGGCCTTTTTTAGGAATTTTTCACCCTTTTCCCCTTTTAAAAACACACCATATTCGTAATAAGTCCTTGATAAATACCGTGTATCTCCCGTTGTTTTAAAGACATCGATAGCCTTTTCAAAATTATCGATAGCCCTTTCCTCTACTTCAAGATCTGCA
>SL_8KL_010_SEDDRAFT_10003909_pt1 | contig 12178 bp, 9 predicted proteins | sample SodLakKL_010_SED_4_FD_11160 | JGI IMG/M metagenome (IMG submission 11160) | reverse complement strand
GGTGGGCTGATTACACCGTCCCCGGTGGTCACCCCCGCATATCGGCGTTTTCGGTGTATAAGGGCACGCCGAACGCCCCGGTTAGACCTAGCAAGGACTAGTTACTAGGATGTGATATATAAATTCAATCCTCAAAATCTGCTGGAAGTAAAAAATATTAAAGAGGTTGTGACCTTTTTGTAATCTAAATTCGGGTGGGTAAGTTTTTAATAGGGGAGATATTATGAACTGAATCACTATGAAGAAACCCCGTAAAATCAAGGATTACTGTCCGTCTTGCGACACTCATACCGAGATGGAGATAACAAGAGGTAAGAATAGACCAGGTAGTGAACTCAGAAAAGGCCAGCGAAGGTTTAGAAGGGTAACGTCTGGATATGGCGGCTTCCCATGGTCAAAACCATCAGGAGCTGGAAAGCCAGTGAAGCGAGTTTACCTAAAATACACTTGTACAGAGTGCGGCAAAACTTGGCAGAAAGAATGTCAGAGATCTGGAAGATTTGAATTTAAAGAGTGAACAGAGTTGATATCATGACGGAAAAAAAGAAGTTCGTTAAGATAAAATGTTCGGACTGTGAGAACGAACAAGTCACCTTCAAGCACGTCTCTTCTGAAGTCGAGTGTATGGTCTGTGGAGCTCCTTTGGCAAAACCCACTGGTGGCTATTCTGAATTCAAGGGAGAGATTCTTGAAGAACTGGGAGTCTCAGAAGAGGGTGAATAATGTCTGAAGGTGAAAAATACGAATGGCCGAGTGAAGGAGAACTCGTTATATGTAATGTTAAGACTGTCAAGGATTTTGGTGCCTTTCTTGAGCCGGAGGAATACGCAGGGAAGGAAGGCTTCGTACACATTTCTGAAATATCCTCAGGATGGGTAAAAAGGATACAGGATCATATCCAGGAGGGCGAAAAAAGAGTCTGCAAAGTTCTAAGGGTTGATAAAGATAAAGGTCATATCGATCTTTCTCTCAAACAAGTCAACGATCATCAAAGGAGGGAAAAACTCCAGGCTTGGAAAAATCAAAAAAAAGCGGATAATCTGCTCAATATCGTATCAGAAAGATACGGGAAAGAACTTGAAGAATGTTACGAAGAATTTGGATTTGAATTAAGTGATAAATTTGGTAGTCTTTATAAAGCGTTTGAAGAAGTTTCTATGAGCTCAGATATTTTAGAAGAAAAAGGATTTGAAGGGGATTGGATCGAGCATTTCGTTGATGTAGCGCAGGAAAATATATCTCCTCCCTATGTTAGCATTACAGGTTTTGTAGAACTTTCCTCCACGAATCCTGATGGGATAGAAGATATAAAAGACGCTTTATCTGCCTTCGAGGACACGGATGACTCACAGGTTGAGATAAGCTACTTAGCTGCTCCTAAATACAAAGTTGAGATTAGATCGGAGGATTATAAAATAGCAGAGGAAGTTTTCGAGGAACAGGCTAGAAATGCTATACATAAAATCGAAGGATACGGCGGAAAGGGCGAATATTACAGGAAAGAATAATAGAATATTGGATTTATTTTGACAGATCTTTTTGGTATCTTTCTTTTTCACTGAATATGCATCCACAATATCCCTGCTTGTAAAGACTCATTTCGTTGGCTAGCTCGTGATGTTTTTCAAACCCATCTCTCATATCTTTATAGATGAACTTTATTCCTTCTCTTTCACCTATTTTTTGTCCAATTTTTTTTATCAATTCATGGTCTTGATATGGAGATATTGTCAATGTCGTAGAGAAATGATCGAAACCTCTTTCTTGGGCAATTTCTGCTGTTTTACCCAATCTCAATTCGTAACAGAACTTGCATCTAGGATCCGATTCTATCGCTCCCTTTACAAAAGACTCTACTCTGTAATCATCCAAATAAATAATGTCGATTTCTGTTTTATTATCATATTTTTCTAAAGATTTGTACCGTTTTTCATATTCTTTAAAGGGATGTATATTTGGATTGAACCAAAGAGCCGTTACATTTTCATATTGCTGCTTGAATACCTTAGCTGAATAAGTTAGACAGGGGGCGCAACAGGTGTGCAATAATAAATCCAAGAAAAAATCCTCCTATATGTCTAATGGAACTCGTTTTCTCTTTTTCTTTTCTCTCTCTTCCTTTTCAGTTTTAAGTCGAGTTTCACAATTCTTACATTTCTTTATGTCCTCTCCGCAGGAGAGTTCGTATATTTTTCCACAACTACAGTGGATCATTTTTTCTCCCTCTTTGATTTTGTCTCCACAATAATCACACGTTTTTTCTTCACCTATTTTCTTTATCTTAGAGCCCTTACTTATCTTCAGTTCATGTTCATCTTCAAATACTTCATCATCAAATATTCTAAAAACCTTTGCGAGGATCATTGCGTTCTCTTTCTCAGGATAGATTTCAACTTCGATATCTATTTCCTCACCTGCCTTCAATTTTCCTCCTTGGCTGAAGTTTTTTAATTCCCCTCCTCTGAGTTCTATCTGAAGGTTCTTTCCTAATGCTTCTCCTTTATTTTTAAGGTAGATATTAGTAGGATTCCATTCGTTCATGGTAAGTGTGTCTGACACTTTCACATGAGGTTTTGGACTATAGTTCTCCAAAACTTCTTCGATCATTTTATGTGCATGTTCGATCTTATCATAAGCCTCATCGAGGTCCTCACTTTTTTTCTTATTTTTTGCTTCTTGAACTCTCTTTTCAATGTTTTCGACAGAGGCCCCAAACTTTTTAGCATTCTTTATTGAGTACTGAACTTGCTTCATAAGAGTATCATATTTCTTCAGCTTTTTTAGTCCCGATAACTCTTTAGCTTCATCGATATTTTTTAGAGCTTTAACCGTATTTTTCCAGTTTATCAAAAATTTTGCCTTTTCTAGTTTTTCAATAGCTTCATCGACGTTTTTTATCCCTTTTTCTTCAACCCTCTTCACAACATTAGATATGATATCTTTCAAATAATCTTCATTTTCACTAAGTATTTCTTCTATATTTTTCATGTGGACTATAGCTTGCTGGTATTTCCCATTTTTGTAATTTTCTTCTATCTCTTCCTTTTCTTCTAAAAGTTCGGAAATGTTTACTTTATCATCTTCTTCGAATTCGTCAATAATACCATCTATACTTTTTAAAAATGATTTTAAACGATTATAGGTTTGAAAGATATTACTTAACTCTTCGGCGGTTTTCAAGGAATTTTTAACCGATTTTGGATAAAAACCGTTTTCATAAGTCTGTTCAGATTTTTGGAAAATCTCTTTAGCTTCATCGATGAATACTCCTTTGTCTTGGACCTCTTCTAACAATTTTTTTGTTCTAGAGATTATGTTTCCAGCAATTATTTTCTGATTATTTATTTTTTCAAGTTCCCCCTCGCTTTGCATAGCGAATCTTATCGCTTCTATATAATTTCCTTCATTTTTGGCATCTTTAGCTTTTTGTATTTTATTCTCAGCTAGAGTAGTATCTACATCCCTATTCTTCAACTTCTTTATTTTTTGGTTAAAATTTTCTAGAATACTTTCAACTCTCTTTTTCTGAGCATTTTTTATCTTACTTTCAGCTTGTTTAGCTTTTTTGAGACTCTCTTCAAATTTGTCTTCTTCAAGTTTTTTTTGCGCCTCTTCTAAGAGTTTTTCTAACCCACTTGTGTTAACACCCATAATTTCTGCCTTTCTCAATAATGCCATCAGATCTTCGATTTTCTCTCTTGCAATCTTACCTGCACCTTTTATATTCTTTAACTCTTCTTCAATTTGTTCTAGATATATCAACGCATCTAGTGATTTTTCTTGATTTACTAACGATTTTGTTCTATCGAGTTGATCTTTGTAATCCTCTATATTAAATCCCATAATCCCAGAATCCTCTATAAAATCCTCGATCTCCTCTCTCTTTTCTTTTACTACTTCACTTAGAAGTTCTTCAAGCTCTTTGTGTTTCTCATCTAGTTTATCCTGTGCACCTGCTATTCCTATCTCATCACTCATTCTATCTATTTTTTCGAGCTCAGGATCAAAGTTTTTTATCTTTCCAATAAATTCTTCCATTTTTTTTGCTTTTCTAAATCTATCCTCCAACTGCTTTCTTTTGTCTAGGAATCTGCTCTTTGTTTCTAGATTTTTAAGTGAATCTAAGGCATCGTCAGCCTTTTGTATGGCCTCTGAGTAATTTTCTTTTTTAAAATTTTCTTTAGCTCCTTCTAAAAGTTTTCTTATCGAATCACCATTTTCAAGCTTATTTTTTTTCTTTAATTCAGAAATCTTAGAACTACCATCGTATATTTTTTCATAGGCTTCTTTTCTCATTTTACGGTTATCTTTTGCTTCACTCATCACCCCTATTGATGATTCGATAGATTCAATGTTATCGCCCTCATTCATCATATCTGCAGAGTTTTGCAATTCTTTTTTCAGATTTTTTACACCCACTCCAGTTTTCTCTGCCTTTTCCACTTCTTTTTTGGACAATGTATGAACCTCTTTAGAAAATTCTGATAGAAAATCAATTAAAAAATCTAAGGCCTCAGAATACATCTCTTTATTCAAAGAACTTTCAGCTCTCCCGATATTTTCTTTATAGGGCTCTAACTCTATTGACTCTTCAGCTATCTCTTCAATTTGGGATAAAAATTGCGAAGTCTTTTCTATGAGGTTCTCTGTAGTCTCTATTTTAGCTTTTTCAAAGATTTTTTCTGCTTCTTTGAGTTTATCTACCCCTAGGATATAGTCTCCTTCATTTATTTTCTCCTCACCTTTCTCAATGAGCTCATCTATTTTTGTTTTAACCTCATCGTCTATCTTTCTGAATTCCTTCAAACTTTGTTGTATCTCTTGTTTTTTTTCGTCTAACTTATCCTCTATGCTTTGTTTGATGTTCTCTTTACCCCTTTGTACAATTCTTCCACTCTCAACAAATTCTGAAGATTCGACCTTTCTCTTAGAGTCTTCTTTTTGCTTAGAAAATTCATCAATATCTATGCTTAGTTTTTCAGCAGCTTGGTTCAATCTGTCAAAATCATCAATCAGGTTTAAAATATCGTCACGAACTTCTTTTTCAATCTTTTCATCAACTTTGGCTAGTATAGATATAGCTTCTTCGGCTTTCTTCTCTTCTAGTTTTTTCTCTGATTCATCGATTAATTCTCTAAGATTTGAAAAGTCTCCTTCTAAGATCTTTTTTAACTCGTTCACCTCTTTACGCTTTTCATTTAAATCTTTTTTTGCTTTTTCTAATTTTTTTGTGAGATTTTGGACCTCTTCTCTACCCTTTCTAGCCCAATCTAAAGCCTCTTTATAATTGTCATTTTTCAAAGAATTTCTAGCACTCTTCAATAGTTCCATGGGTTTTTCTATATTCGCTCCCATCTCTTTAGCCTTGATAAAATCTTCTCTAGATTCTGCAATGGTGTTCAGTACTTTATCAAATTTCGCTTCTTCGACCTCTTCGAAGGCATCTTTCAATCGACTTTCTGCTTTTTCTATATCGTTTTCCTCTTGAAGTTTTTCGGCCTCTTCACGAATTTTTTTAACTGCCTCCGTTTCGGCTCCTATATCTTCCCCTTCATTGATCTCATGTGTCAGTTCATTGAATTTATCTCTAAGGATCTCCTCCCCGTAAAGCGGATATATTTTGCTTTTACTTTTTTCGATTGAATTAAAGGCGTCTATGTATTGACCTTCATCTATTTTTTTTCTAGCACTCTTTAGCCATTTCTCCGAATTTGGGACTTTGATCCCTTGTTCCTCTAACTCAATCTCCCTTTCCCTTAAAATGTCTATTTTTTCGTATAAAATATTTTTTACATCGTCACCAAATGCTTCTTTAGTATTTCTTATGAGCGATAGAGTCCTACTATAATCATCGGCTTCTAGTGAATACTCTGCTTTTGAAATAAATTCGCCGATTTTTTCTTTTACATCCTTTGAATCGTTTATCATCTCAAAGATCGAGTTAAGTTTTTTCAACTCTTCCTTCAACTTTTTGTTTATAATGTCATCGGATTTATCCTCAATTTCAAAGGCTTTATCAAAAGCTTCTTTAAGCTTTCCTTCCTGAATGAGATTTCTGCTTTCATCTATTTCTTCTTTTAGAGATACTAGATCTATATCGTCACTAGCTTCTTCTAATAATCTTTCAATAGGATCGATGATATCATCGTGTTTTGCGACACTTCTACTTTTTATCTCTTCTATGATCTCTCTAAAAGTATCGAACGAATTTTCAAAATTCTTTTTATCTAACTCGTCTTGACCTTTTTCTAATTTTTCCTCTAAGTCATCCAAATCTACATCTATATCGAGGGAGTTGACAATCTCAAGAGACTCTTCGGCTTTCTCTTTTTTACTCTTAGCTTCCTTTTTCTTTTCGGCAGTTTTCTTCGCCTTTTTCTCCATCTCCTTCGCTAGTTGTCTAGCCTTGAGGTATTTACCGGACACTTATTTCACCCTCGAGATTGAAAGTTATTTTGGAAAGTGTTGGTTTCATATATATCATCAGGCAGCCTTCAATTATACTATAGGAATGAGGTTTATTGTTTTTTCTATTTTTTTGCAGCAAGGAACAAGAGTTTGTGAAAGATATACAATAAGTTTATGGGGATTATTTAATAAGGTGTTAGGGATTAATATTTTTTTGGGTTTTTTATCTAAACTAGGTGTTATTCTGTAATTATATGGTGAAAATTATATATTTTATTATTTTACTTTACCATACTGTTATAATTTTAGTTGTCAGAATCTCAGAGATTAAATAATAATCTAAAGCTATTTTGAAATAAAAATAAGTTATTTTTTAAGCGACCCTCCCAAATCTTTTTATCTCTCATATATTTCTCGATATAGATATCGGAGGATAAAATGAAATTAGTAGAATGCGTACCTAATTTCTCAGAAGGACGCGATAAAAGTGTGATAGATGATATCACTGATGAGATCGAATCAGTAGACGAAGTAGAGGTTAAGGATATCGATATGGGAGAAGACACCAACAGAACCGTAGTAACCTTTGTCGGATCCCCTGAAGGAGTTAAGAAGGGTGCATTTAGAGGTATCAAAAAGGCATCGGAACTCATAGATATGAGTCAGCACGAAGGAAGTCATCCGAGGATGGGCGCAACTGATGTATGTCCTTTTGTCCCGGTCAAAAACATAACAATGGAAGAATGTGTAAAAATCGCAAAAGAGGTTGGAGAAAAAGTAGGCAAAGAATTAGGTATACCTATTTATCTTTACGAAGAAGCCGCTACTGACCTAAAGAGGCAAAATTTAGCAACTATTAGAAGTGGGGAATACGAAGCATTAGATGAAAAACTTGTCGATCCACAATGGAAACCCGACTATGGGCCGGCTGAATGGAACGAGAGGGTTAAGAAGACAGGAGCTACCGTCATCGGTGCGCGGGAATTTCTAATAGCTTATAACATAAATCTTAACACTAAAAACAAAAAGATCGCATGGGATATAGCGTTAGAGATGAGGAGGAGAGGAAGAGCTAAGAGGAAGGACAGTCCTGACCAGCACTACTGGAAAGGGAAAATAGTTAGATACAGTGAGGAAGAATTCCCGTGCGGTGAGTGCGACTTTGTAGGAGAGACTTTCCAAGAGGTAAAGGAACACACTGAGGAAGAACACGGTTATGATCTGCAGGAATTCCTCAAAAAAGAATACGATTATGACGTAAACGACTTGGATGGAAAAGCTGTAAAACAGAGAGGTCAATTCGATCACTGCAAAGCAATAGGTTGGTATGTAGATGAGTATGAACGGGCCCAGATCTCTATTAATCTGACGAATTTTAAGGAAACCAGCCTCCACGATGTATACGAATTCGCTAGAGATAGAGCGAGAAGAATGGGTGCTAGAGTAACAGGTAGCGAGATAGTGGGATTAGCTCCTTACGAAGCCCTACTAAGGACAGGTAAGTATTACCTTGAGAAGATGAATCAACCCAAAGGGATACCTGAAGAAGATATAATAGAGACCGCTATACAGTCACTTGGTCTAAGAGATGTTGCTGAATTCGATGCTGATGAGAAGCTGATAGGAGGACCGATAAAACCGGACGATGCTCTCGTAGACATGGATGTGAAAGATTTCGTCAACGAAGTATCTAGAGATTCCTCAACGCCTGGTGGTGGAAGCATAGCTGCGCTTTCTGGCTCTATAGGAGCCGCTCTTTCCTCGATGGTTTCCAATCTTAGCACAGGAGGAAGAGGGACCGCTGATGTTGATCCGATTTTAATGCCTGTAGCGGAAGAGGCGCAGGAATTGAAGGACGATCTTTTAAGGGCGGTGGATGAAGATACCAATGCTTTCGACAAGTACATGGAAGCGAAGCGGATGCCTAAATCTACTGAAGAAGAAAGAAAAAAGAGAAAGAAGGCCATGCAGGAAGGTCTCAAACATGCGGTCGAAGTCCCCATGGATACGGCTAGAACTTCATGCGAAAGTGATAGATCTTGCTGAAAAAGCGGCTGAACACGGGAAAAAAGACGCTGTCAGCGATGCTTTAGTCGCGGCACAGATGGCCTATTCCGGCGTTTTAGGAGGGGTAGCGAACGTCAANATCAATCTTGAGGATGTAGATGACCAGGAATTCGTGGANGAGATGCTCGAAGAATGTCGAAAGTTAAAAGAGGAATACAGAAAGAAGAAGGAAGAGGTCATTAAAAAAGCTGAAGATAGATTAGGCACGGATTAAAATATTATTTCAAACTCTTTCTATAATTTTTCTATTTAAGAAAGCTTTTTAATCTTTATTGGCTCTATATCTAAGCGATGTTAGAAGGAGAACTTAAGAGGATAAACTCAGAAAATGTCGCGGAGGTGATATGCTGTCCCGGAGGCCTCGAAGTCGAACACAAAGGTTTCAAATGTGATATCTCTCCCGTTTTGAAGTGGAGGAAAGAGATGCTTGAATCCGGGATGGGCGGTTTCATCTTATATCAAAAAGGAAAGCCTACCGGTTTTATAGAGTACATGCCCGTAGAAAATGCACCTTACCCTATAGACGGCGAGAAAATAGCTGTAATAATGTGCTTTCACTGGGCGTCTCGAGGAGATGATGATGAACATCACACTGTAGAAAAAGAGTTGTTGAGGACAGTTGTAGAAGAGATGAAAAGTGAGTTTGAAGGCGCTGCCGCATTAGCATGGGACCATCCTATTCACTTTCCTATAAAGATGTTCGAAGATGTAGGATTTTCTGAAGTGAGTTCTCAAGACTACATCTCGTTGATATGGATGCCTTTCGACTCAAAAGTAAAAAAACCGGAGTTGTTGGGACCGAACTTCGAGTCCGAAGACCTTTCAGAAGAGGGAAAATTAGCCGTAGAACTCGGCTACAGCAACAGATGTCCTTACAGTATCAACGATCATGAAAAGGTGAAGGAAGCCGTCAGAGAACTAGACGACGAAAGGATCGTATTCAGACCGCATAGGATGGACACTAAAAAAGAAGCGGTAGAGTTTTCAAAATACGCGTGGAATTGGAACTGGCTCTTCTTGAATGGAGAGGAGATCGAACACATGAGAAAAAGCAAGGAAGAACTGATAGAGATCATCAAGAATAAACTTGAAAAATTGGATTGAAGTAACCAACAACATACAAATAAGGATATCTATATTATATTGAGACGATGAACACAATTGACAAGATACTAGAGGAAGGGATCGGTAAAGTCTCTGAAGCTGAGTATCTTGGTCTGATCAATAAGGCAAGAGAAACATTAGAAAACAAAAATCTGGTTAAAAAGAATGAAACCGAATTTTTTGTAGTAGGAGATACTCACGGAAATTTAGAAGCTGCGAGGAAACCAGCTGAACGTGCTCTCGGATATAAAGTTCCAATCGTTTTCCTGGGAGATTACGTAGATAGAGGTGAAAAGCAGCTCGAGAATCTAGCCTATGTTCTGTCTCTCAAAATCGACCGACCTGAAAGAGTTATCTTGTTGAGAGGAAATCACGAAACTGAGAGTATGAATCACAGATATGGTTTTTATGAAGTAGTAAATAAAAGGTATTCCAACTCACTTTACAATAAGATAGTAAAGCTTTACAAAAGTATGCCTGTGGCCGCTGTATTCGATGATAATTACTTTTTAGTCCACGGTGGTATTCCTAAAGGCGTAACTTCTTTGGAAAGTATAGATAAGTTGAACAATGATAAAGAGGCCTACCAAGAACTATTTTGGAACGACCCTAGCGAGAATATAAATGGATATGAACCCAACATTCAAAGAGGAGGTTTTCATCTTTACGGTAAAGAAGCGGTCGAGCACTTTTTGAAAGAAAACCGCCTGAAAAAGATCATCAGAGCTCATGAGGTGTATCAAGCCGGTTATAGGTATTATTTCGGCGGAAAACTACTCTCGATATTTTCTGTATCTGATTACAGAGGAGGAAATCAAGGAAAATATGCCCACGTGAAAGGAACAGATATCGATTTAATAGATAACTGAACAGTCTGGTGATCCTTACAATATTTTAAGCAGTTCTCTAAGATCGTTCAATCCATTTTCTTTATCATCTCGGTTCAAAAAATATGATTTCATTCCGGCCTTTTTCGATGATATATAATCGTTCTCTTTATCGTCTCCAACATGTATCGTTTTGTTAGACTTTACATTTATCTCTTTACAGATTTCTTTATATAAGTACGGGGTTTTGCTGCTCATCCCAAAATCCGATACTGAAGAGTAGATCCCAGTAAAATAGGTCTGGTATTCTCCAAGCCCCACTTCTATGAACATCTTGATCCCATTTGAGATTATGATCAACTTGTATTCCTGGTGAAGCCTCTTTATGACTTCCTTTGCATCATCATAAAGATCATATTTGGTTCTAAGTTCTTCAAGTACATCTCTTGGTTTCTGTTCAAACTCATATTTTGAGAACCAATACCCGGGTTCGTACCACCTAATATCGTCTTTGCCCATTTCATCGTACTCTTTCATTAACCTTTCTTGAGCTGTATCTTTAGATAGACCTGTCTTTTGAGAGTACAACTCAGGTATTTTTACCAACCAGAATTCGTCTGCAAATTCTTTGGGAATTAAAGTCCCATCCATGTCGAACGAAACGACTTCAATCTCCTTTTCTTCACTAATTTGATCACCTTCTGTATTTTTAGCCCCTTCATCTTTAGATAATAAGAGATCCAACATCAGATAGAGATTCAATCATCCTTTTCCATCATAGGCATGTTGATCTGATTTTTTCTTGCGAAATCTATAGCTTTCCCATAACCTGCGTCGGCATGTCTGACCACACCTATACCTGGATCTGTTCTAAATACTCTTTCTATATTTTCATTTGATTTTTTAGTGCCGTCAGCAACAACCACCATCCCCGCATGAGTGGAAAGTCCAATTCCAACACCTCCACCGTTATGGATCGAGACGCTGTCGGCTCCTGCACTAGTATTCAAAAGTGCGTTCAACAACGGCCAATCCGCTACTGCGTCACTCCCGTCTTTCATCTTCTCTGTTTCTCTATTAGGGCTTGCCACACTTCCTGTATCGAGATGATCCCTCGTTATAGATATAGGCGCCTTCAACTCTCCGTCTTTTACCATTTCGTTTATCCGTTTTGCAAATTTTTCTCTTTCTCCATAGCCTAGCCAACACACTCTAGCGGGAAGACCTTCCCATGGCAAGTGCTCCTCTGCTAAGTCGATCCAATTAACCAATTGTTCGTTTTCGGGGAATAGTTCCTTGATAACGTCATCGGTCTTAAGTATGTCTTCTGGATCACCAGATAGGGCTATCCACCTGAATGGGCCTCTACCTTCGCAGAACATAGGTCTGATGTAAGCGGGAACGAAACCAGGATATTCGAAAGCTTTTTCGAAACCTGCCTCATATGCCTGTCCTCTAAGATTGTTTCCATAATCGAAAACTATAGAGCCCTTTTCCTGCATCTTGACCATAATCTTACAGTGAAGTTTCATAGATTCCATACTTCTTTCTTTGTATTCTTCAGGATCAGTTTCTTTCAGGTCAAGTGCTTCTTCAAAAGTCATGTCCTTTGGGAAATAGGACATCGCATCGTGAGCGCTTGTCTGATCAGTCACCATATCTGGTTTTATTTCTCTTTCGAGTATTTCTGGATGTGTTTCAGCAGTATTCCCGATGAGACCTACTGCTTTGGCTTTTTCTTCTTCTTTGGCGTTATTACACACCTCTAGAGC
>SL_8KL_010_SEDDRAFT_10003906_pt1 | contig 12181 bp, 11 predicted proteins | sample SodLakKL_010_SED_4_FD_11160 | JGI IMG/M metagenome (IMG submission 11160) | reverse complement strand
CATCCGTCTAAAGCGGTGGCAAAACAACCTCCCACCCGNGGCAGGCGGAATTTTTTTGCCCTGTTTAGGTTCATGGTCTGGAAAAAAATCCGAATCTGGAAGCCCGAAGTCAGGCCCCGGCTCAGAAGGCGGATGACTCGAATATCCATATCCAGGGGAAATCCCACTCCCTCGGCGGTATGGACCAGTCCCAGCCCCTTATCCGCCATTTTATTTACTGCTTCCAGAATCTGGGGCCCCAGTTTTCTTAATGAAACCTGCCTGGTAATGTGGCTGGTAGCCTGGAGAAAAGCTTCCCGGGTTAACAGCCCTTTTTCTCTATCAAAACCGGGCAGTTTTCTTATGGCCGGGGGAAGCATATTGATCATGGCCGAATTGATGATGCAGGCATGCCCGTCATACTTTACTATCATTAAAGCCCGGTCCAGGGAAAAAGAGTCCAGGTCTTGTCGGGTTATCAGCCTTTGCTCGGCCACGTTATGGGGGGAAACACCGAAACCCAGGACGAATTGTCCTGGATTCTGGCGGAGATAATCTCCAATAAGGGACCCTATTTCTTCCAGGCTTCCTGCTTCCCGTATATCCAGGGAATGGGCCAGGAGGGCATGGGAAGAAAGATGAATGTGAGTATCGGAAAAAGCGGGCAGAAGAGCCCTTCCTTCCAGGTTTCGGCGGGGCTGCCCTTTATATTGCTGAGGCAGATTATTCCCGACATATTCAATATTCCCGTCCCTTTCCACCAGGAACTGAAAAACATTATCTCGCCCATCACAGGTTAATATATTGCCCTGGAAGATTTGCACGGCAGCGCCTCCTTTCCCTGAACCATAAAACTTAAAATTCAGGGGCCCGCCCGGGTTGACCTATCAGGCGCAGGTCAATAACGAATTCGAAAAAGTACTCCCGGATCTCCGCCCCGATTTGCACCGGGAGCAATAATTTTATGGATTGGCCCTGGTACTCCCGGACATGAGAATAAAGGGGGTTATCGGTGACAACTATTGGAAATGAACGGTAGCTGCGGGCCTGGAGGTTGTAATAAATGTTTTCCCGGGGGATCAATTTTTGTTCTATGATTTCTCCTGGTTCTAAAAGGGAGGGCTTCGCGGTTAGCTCGGGAGATATTTCTTCATCCCTCAGAGGAATCAGGGGCAAATCCAGCCCACTGGGATCAGTCAGCAGGGCCTCCTCCCAGATAATTTTGATATTTTCCTGGCTGAGGTTTTGAATCTTACAGTTCAGACTATCACTGATGAAAGGGGCAAAAGCAATTTGCAGGGTATCATCTTGAAAAGAAAGCCCATTCTGGGGCTTCGATCATTTCCAGTCGAGCATTATAAAGACCTGAACAACCGCCGGACAAAAACAATAAACAGAGGAAAAGACAGGTGATTTTTTTCAATGCATCTACTCCTTTCCGGCTTTTTTATTGTTGAAACAAATTTAACTGTGGGGAAGAGTCCGATTTCTTAACCTGATATTCCTCCTTAATCCTACCGAGTCCTTTTTTGCAAACTAAAACTACAGGGGGAAAAAATTACCCATTGGGGTAATTATTTTTCTTTAGTGATGTGATATATTCCTGGTACACCTTCTCCGCTGTCGGAAATAATCAGGTCAGAATCGCGAGGTGAATACAGTCGACAATAAAAGAGAAACAAAACTGGAGTTAAAGTTGCTGGCAGCAGTGCTGCCCCGGGCGATNTTTTCTAAAGAACAGGGTTCTGCNGGANANGTGCAGGGGATTCTTTTTCAGGAGGGAGCCACCGGTGGTTTTCCCGCTGGCCTGAATGTTCAGTTCAGCATTGATTATAATTCTTTTCTGCAGAGCAGGGTCTGTACAGAAGAGAAAAGGGAAGGTCAAAAGTTTTTATCCCCCCCAAAAACCCCCTTTCAGGGATATACCGCCCGGGTTGAAATAGCCCAAAACAGGGAGAAACAGTGCAGAGAGGTTTTTTTGAGGGAAATTAAAAAGTTTTTCTGAGATAAATTAAATTGGTTCTTAAGCTATTCACGAGTCAGGGGTGAGAAGGGAAAGCTTCCAGCGGTACCAGGCAGACCGCTGGAGCTTTTCCATTTTCGGGTTTGGAAGGAATAATAATTGGGGTAAAAGGAAAACAAAAAACCGCCACAGGCTGGCGGTGATAAGAAATAAATAAAAGGTAATGGAAAAGGATTACAGGTTGTTGCTCAGTCGGGAGATCAGCTGAGATTTACTGTTGACCTCGCATTTTTCATAGATATTATGGAGATGTTTTTTTACGGTGTTGACAGAAATAAAGAGTTGATCGGCAATTTTTTTATTGGTGGCCCCCTGGGTTAATAGTTCCACTATATCGCATTCCCGGGTGGTCAGGGCAAAATTATCCGTCCAGAGCTGATATTTTTTTAGCCCGAAAAAATTGGCCAGGTGAATGGCGAAATGGGGGGACAGATTTTTTAGGATCAAAAGATCCTTATCGTCAAAATCATACTCTCCCTTTTCCCGGATTAAAGTCAGGGTGGCCATCAGGTGTTCAGAATAGATTATATCTACCCCGCACAGGAAATAAAAGTTATTGGGGGCCAGGAAATCGGTAAAGTACTCGGTGTTTTTCCACCTGTTATAATCCATTACCCGGGTGCTTTTTATTGGGGAAGCCTGATTAAAGGTCAGGCGGCGAATATCGTCCAGACCCTTATAATAAGAATTGTAGCTGATAAAAGTCTGCTCGCTGATTTCCAGGTCATAATAATTCAGGGGGATCTGCTTGTGCATTTGATGGAAAAATAAATGACCGCAGCTATAACGGACCAATCGACTCATCCGCTCCAGGAGAATAGAGCTGTAGCGGTTGATGCTGGTCTCATCGCCCAGGGACAATAGCAGGCTGTTAATTTCCAGCCATTCAGCCGGGGTGATTGTTTTTTCAGTCATAAAAAGGCCCCCTTTATAATAATTTAATTCGTTAAGATGAGTTTTTTCCCTGCAGAAAGAATTGTTTTTCCGAAATTTCAGGTTTAAAACGGGTCAGGGTCGGAAAAAAGGAAAGGACCGGGGGAGGAGAGAACGAATTTAATAGTTTAAGGGTATTGTTAAGCACAAGGAGAAGGGGGCGATACCAGTGAATATAGGGAAGATTTATCGGTTTTTGGTGATTTGCTTTGGTCTCAGCTGGTTCCTGGCCCTATTATTTTTCCTTTTGCCCCTGGACTGGCAGGGACTGGAAGGGGGGATTTTTGGACTAATTTACATGTTCATGCCCGCCCTGGCAGTGGTCCTGGTCCAGAGAATGGAAGGACGTCCTCCTCTCCAGTCCATGGGATTTAAGTGGAAGATAAACTGGTGGTGGTTGCTTTCTCTCCTGCTGCCGGTGGTCCTGGCTTTCCTGGCCCTGGGGGTGTCCCTGATTTTTCCGGGGGTGGAGTTTTCGCCAGAAATGGCGGGACTCATGGAACGCTTTGCAGTCCTGCTGGCCCCGGAAGAAATTGAACAGATTGAGGGAGGCTTCCTCAGGCCGCTACTATTAATTTTGGTGCAGACTCTTCTTTTTGGACTGACTCTTAATGCGGTGGCAGGGTTCGGTGAAGAGCTGGGCTGGAGGGGTTTTCTGCAGCGGGAAATGGAAAATGCAGGTTTCTGGATATCGTCCCTGATAATTGGTTTTATCTGGGGTTTATGGCATGCTCCCCTGATATTACAGGGCCATAATTATCCCACCTATCCCTTCCTGGGAGTCATTATGATGATCCTGTGGTGCATGCTCCTGGCCCCCCTCTTTGGATATATTCGCCTTCGGGCCGGTTCGGTAATTGCTCCCAGTATAATGCACGGTTCCCTCAATGCCAGCGTGGGTCTTTCTACCATGTATGTTCGGGGCGGCAGCGAACTCACAGTGGGTCTTCCCGGCCTGGCTGGTTTTATAGTGCTGCTTATAATCAATATCCTTCTTTATTTCCGGGATCCTGACCCAGGAAAACTGGAAAGAGAAAGCCGGTAGGCTGATATGTTGGGCAGATGTTTTTTCTGGAAATTATAGTGCTCTACCTTCAGCAAGAGAATAGTTCAATAAGAAAATTTCCTGCACTGTAACCGGTCAATATTTTTTAGCAGGGGTGTAGCGGAAGGGGAGGAATAGCCGATGCTGGAAGAATACTTGCAGTTAAAGCAGAATACCTACGAAGTTAGATTCAGGGAAGAGGATCGCTCTTATGCTCGGCTGACCCTGGAGAATTTGCTCCAGGCAGCAGGTTCCCTGGGGGAATATCTGGGGATAGAAAAGCCCGCTGGTCTGCGGGCTGTTATTGCTCCGGATCGGAAAGAATATGAGAAACTGGTTGTAAAATGGCTGGGGGTTGATATTGAAATCCCCTCCAACCCGGGCCGGATTGCCCAGCCTCAGAGAAAAGACCTGGTTTTTCTCTCGCCCCGGGCTTACCGGGAACAGTCTACTTTTGAGTATCATCCCGAGGAATATGAACGATTGATTTTTCACGAGGTCACCCACGTATTGGAAGAACTCCTTTCTCCCGGGATTGAGTTTATACCCCGCTGGTGGAGCGAAGGCCTGGCTGTTTATTTATCCGGGCACTGGCGCTATTCCGATCAGTTTAATTTTCGCCAGCCGGTGGTGCAGGGTATCAGGAAAGGGAAAATTCCAACCTTTCCGGAGGTTGCCCGGCGGGTGGATCTTTCCTATGAATGGGGCTGGACCATGGTTATGTTTATAGAAAAGACCCGGGGCCGGGAGATTATACCGACAATAATCCGGGAGTGTAGTGATGGTAATATCCTGGAATTATTGAAAATAAGTGAGCAGGAATTTTCCCGGGAATGGCAGCAATGGCTGCTGGGGGCAGGTAAAGAGATGATAATCAGGGGTTGAACTATGGAATAAAGAAAAAGCCCGCGAATTTTTTCGCGGGCTAAAACAGGTGTTATTATAATCCAAAGGCCATCTGCTCCAGTATTTTTAACATATCGTCCGTAGCCTGAGCCGCATTATGGAAAGTTGTTAAAATGGCCAGCCCATCACCATGATAAAAGTGAACCAGGAGTGGACTGTCTTTTACTGTATCCCCGTAAGTTTGAATATCTCCAGTGATATCAATATTGACATCAGCGGCCACGGTGTCAATTACATTCCAGCCGGGAGAATCAGTGTAATCCAGGGTCACGGTATTTTTTCCCAGGACAGCGATTAAATCAGAATTGAGGACAGTTCCCTGAACACCGCTGACTCCTGAGCCAACCTTACCCAGCAAGTCCACTTTATCCGGGAAAACAGCCGCGGGCACATCCAGGGCATAGTCAGAAGCATAAATTACTCCACCATTGGCAATAAAAGCTTTTAAATTGTCAGCCCGGGTTGTTCCCTCCCCGATTGAGAGGCCACCACATTCAAAGAAAAGAATAGCGAATTCAGACAGTTCACCTGGATTATCCAGGAGGGCTCCGGTAAAAAATTCGTACTCAATTCCCAGGTCATCCAGGATGGAAGCAATATCATCAAAAGAACCAGCATTAACTCCGATTTTTCCAGTGGCAACCAGGTTTTTGTCCCCGGCATTGACTGTGGTTCCCTCGGTTACGGTAACGGTAAATTCAATGCGGAAAGCTCCCTTAAAAGCAATAATATTTTGATTTCCAGTGGGAACTTCGGTAAGCTGATAATAACCCTCCTGATTGGTTGTGGTAGCCAGGTCGGTGTTTTCAACTGTTACATTAACTCCAACTATGGCAGTTTTTCCGTCCGGGGCAAAGATGTAACCCTCTACTGTTCCTACTTCACCCGGGATCAGGTCATCAACTATCCCGCAACCATTTATACCCGCCAGCAGAAGAACCATAATACTCAAAACCAAAAATTTACGCATAAGCACTCCTCCTAATTTTTTTAGCCCAGAAAAAAAGTTTAAGCCAAGCCGGCGGTTTCACCTCCTTTTCAGGAATTAAAAACGGGAGAATAAAGGTGAAAGCGGAAAAAATTAATTAAGAGATGAAAAAATATTTAAGTATTATTTCGTCGTAATATTCAAAAAACCTTTTTAGTTTTAAAAAATTAAACTGGAGAAACTGGGAAAAATTGAGGGGGAAAAATGGTTTTTAGATTTAAAGGAATAAACAAACTGGGGGCGAAATTCAAATTATTGATATTTATGCAGGGGGAGAAGAGAGACGGCTGGGTTCAATTGATCCACCACCCCATTGAAGGAGGTCTGATAGTATGGAATACAGTCTCACTGCTGCCACCTGGTTCTGGTTTCTGGTACCCATGCCGCTGCTGATTGTCTGGGCGGTAATAAGCTATTTCCGGGAAGGGAGGGACTGATTTTTGACTGCTACTTATACTACCTTTTTAATTTATCTGGCCGGGATGTTTATTGTAGGGGTAATTACCTACCGGATGACCCATACCATTTCCGACTATATTATAGCCGGACGGGGCCTGAATAAGTGGGTGGCAGCATTATCCGCCCAGGCCAGCGATATGAGCGGCTGGCTGCTTTTAGGGCTTCCCGGGGCGGCTTATGCTTCGGGTATGGGGGCCTGGAGTATCTGGATTGCCATTGGACTGGCTTTAGGGACCATGCTCAACTGGAGATTTGTGGCCTCGAGGCTTCGTTGTTTTACCGAAGTATTCGGTGATTCCATTACCATTTCCGAGTATTTGACCAACCGCTTCCGGGATAATACCCATATTCTCCGGGTAATTTCTGCGCTATTTATTTTGATTTTTTTCCTGTTTTATACTGCCTCGGGACTGGTGGCAGGGGGCAAACTGTTTGAAGCCACTTTCGGCATTGATTATACCCTGGCCCTGCTCATTGGAGCCCTGGTTATCGTGGCCTATACCTTCCTGGGTGGTTTTATTGCGGTCAGCTGGAGTGATTTTTTCCAGGGGGCGCTGATGTTCCTGGCCCTGATTATCACTCCCATCCTGGCGGTTCGTTATGTAGGGGGGCTGAATGCCCTTTTTGGAACCATCGCTTCCATTAATCCCGATCTGCTGGATATAACCAGGGATGTCAGCTACAGTGCCGGGGGAGGGGGCAGCTGGTCCTCGGCGGGAATGATTGGGGCCACCGGCATTATTTCCGCGGTAGCCTGGGGCCTGGGTTATTTTGGACAGCCCCATATTCTGGCTCGCTTTATGGCCATAAAATCGCTGAAGGATATTAAAACCTCCCGCTTGATTTCCATGGTCTGGGTGGTTTTGACCCTGTACGGGGCGGTTCTGGTGGGTTTTGTAGGCATTGCAGTATTCGGAACCGGGCAGGGCTTACCCGATCCCGAATGGGTTTTCATGGAACTGGTGCAGCTGGTGTTTAATCCCTGGATTGCGGGGGTACTTCTGGCGGCAGTCCTGGCAGCAATAATGAGCACAATTGATTCCCAACTGCTGGTGTCCTCCAGTGCCCTGACCGAGGATTTCTACCGGGCTTTTCTCAAAAAGGATGCCACTGAAAAAGAGCTGGTCTGGGTCGGTCGCTTTGCAGTTTTATTCATCTCCTTTATTGCAGTTATCCTGGCCTGGAGGGAGGGACAGGTCCTGGAACTGGTGGCCTATGCCTGGGCGGGTTTTGGGGCCGCCTTTGGGCCCACCCTGCTATTGTCGCTTTTCTGGCGCAGGATGACTACTCCCGGAGCCCTGGCGGGGATAGTTGCCGGGGGCCTGACGGTAATACTCTGGGAATATACCGGGTCGGACCTGTATGAGATTGTGCCTGGCTTTATCCTGTCGGGGGCGGCCATTATTGGGGTCAGCCTGCTGACCAGGGAACCGGAGCCGGAAGTGCTCCAGGAATTTGATCGGGCCACCGAACAGGTAGAAAATATATACAGGTAAAAGAAGGCGGGTGAACCCGCCTTCTTCCACTATCCGGGAGTAAATCCCGGGCCGATTTGAGGTGGGTAATCATGGGTAAAGAAGGTTGGAAAAAAGCCCTGCAGCTGGAACAGTTTCCCCGGGCAGCCAGGTATGATCCGGAATGGATGGTGCAGAATGAGATGGGCCCCAGTTCCCTCTGGTTGATGGAATTTTTGATTGAAAATATGACCCTGAAACCGGGGATGAAGGTCCTGGATCTGGGCTGTGGGAAGGCAGGCAGTTCAATTTTCCTGGCCCGGGAATTCGGGGTTCAGGTCTGGGCCCTGGATCTCTGGATTGATCCGGGACAGAACTGGGAGAGGATAAAGGAAGCCGGCCAGGAGGACCTGATCTACCCTCTGCAGGGGGAGGCTCATGCCCTGCCCTTTGCCCCCTATTTTTTTGATGCCATTGTCAGTGCTGATGCCTACCACTATTTTGGGACCTGCCAATTATATTTGCATTATATAATAAAATTCCTCCGTCCCGGCGGGCAGATAGGAATAGTGGTTCCGGGCTTAATTAAGGATATGGAAGAGGGCCCTCCACCCCACCTGGAACCGCACTGGGAGAGCGAGTTTTACACGTTTCACACCCCGGCCTGGTGGGCCCGATTGTGGAGCAGATCCGGCCTGATACAGGTGGAGGTGGTGGATAATATGCCCCGGGGCTGGGAAGTATGGTTGAGATGGGAGCAGAATGCCCTGGCTTCCGGTTTAATTCAACGGGAGGGAGATCTGGAGCTATTACAGGCCGATGGTGGGGAATACCTGGGTTTCAGCCGCATTATTGGCAGGAGGAAAGAGGGTTAACCGCGGGGAGCAGGTCCTGGGGCCAGAAAAACGGATAATAAGAGGGTGATAGAAAATGGTTGGCGCCCATCATTCAGTTCGGGAAATGTGGGAATCTCTGCGCCAGGAAAGGAACCTGGACCACAATAATTTCACGTCCTGGCATTTTGCGGATAATAAAGAGGCTGCTGATGAGCTTTTGCAACTGGTTTTAAAAGGAGAAAAAAGGGCCACCGCTTCCCTGTACCTGGTGTACCAGTTCATTGAAGAACCCCTGCCCCGGGTGGGTGACTTCAGTGTGGTTACGGACTGGGAGGGGTGGGCCGGCTGTATAATTGAGGTCACCCGGGTGGAAATAGTGCCCTTTAATAAGGTTTCTGCTGAATTTGCCTGTAAAGAAGGGGAGGGAGACAAGTCTCTGAGCTACTGGCGCCGGGTGCATCGTGATTTTTTCAGCAGGGACCTGGAACAGACAGCGGGACAAAAATTCCAGGAGGATATGCTGGTGGTCTGCGAGGAGTTTGAGGTGGTTTTTCCAGACTGAATGAAATTTTTAATCTCCGGGTAAAGGAGCAGGGAAGATAATAAAAGCAGTTCAATTCCAGGAGTTCCTCCCTTTATGGATATGCAAGGGGAGCCTTAATTCCCTTTGATCAGCAGCATCAAATGAGGTATTATAACCTGACCCGAATCAGCCCCCGGAACAGGTAGAAAAAAGAATTGCCATCGGGGGTAAAAAAGTTTAACCTGATGGACTTATACCTTTTACAGGTTGATGATTTCGGGAACTATTAGATTTGTACCCAGGCCCGGCAAAAAATAGTTTTCTTCTTTTACCTGGAAAGGGGAAAGAGAGAAGCCCCATTTCTGGCGAAGGTTGATGGGTGCANNGGTGCAGTTAGAGCCCGTTCACTTAACTAAATCCTACAGTTACGGTCTAAAAACCGAAACAATAAGCCCGGTAGTTCCCCGGGCCAGGGGAATATTGCCGGCCTTTTTAATGCCTGATTTTCAGAGAGAAAAACCGCCAGGTTCGGGAAGGAAAGAAGACATGGAATAGATTTGAAGCCGATTTTTTTGGGGGAGATTTCAGGAAGAGATAGAATACTGAGGCCGGTTTTTTTTAATGGAAAGACCCCCCACTGGAAGGAACTATTAATAATGATTCTTAAAAGTGGACTTTTATTTGCAGGATATTTAAAAAGAAGATAGAATTCTTTCAGTGGAAGTGAATTGCAGGAAATAAGGCGATGCTGATTTCGTTTTAAAAATTAATTCCGGCTGGAACCTGAATTCTGGCCGGAAAAAATTCAGGAGGGGGTTTTGTGATGAAATCAATGCAGAGGGTTTTCTTGATCGGGATAGTAACTGCTTTGCTTTTTGCTGGTTTTTCGGTAACGGTAGTTGCCGGATCGGACTTAATAATTTTACACACCAATGACATTCACGGACGGATAGAAATGGATGAAGGCCTGCTGGGGATGCCCTATATCGCGTCAATTATTGAGGATTATCGGGAGCGTTATGATCATGTCCTGGTGATGGATGCCGGGGATACCATTCACGGGCGGCCCATAACCAATACTCTCTATGGCGAAAGTGCTGTTAATACCATGAACGCTGCGGGTTATGACATAATGGTTCCGGGTAATCATGATTTTAACTTTGGTTATGAGCGCCTGCTGGAACTGGAGGAAGAAATGGAATTTGACCTCATAGCGGCCAATGTATTCAAAGAGGGAGAACTACTTTTTAATCCCTATGTTATAAGGGAGGTGGGAGAATATAAAATTGGGGTTTTTGGCCTGGCCACTCCTGATACCTATTCTACCACCCATCCCGACAATATTGTGGGCATTGAGTTTGGAGATATGGCTGAAGCAGCGGAGAAGTACGTTAATATTCTCCGCAATGATTATGAAGTTGACCTGGTAGTGGCCCTGGGACACGTGGGTTTTGGCCGCAACTATCATTCTCCCGATGTTGCTCAAGAAGTGGAAGGTATTGACCTGTTTGTTGACGGCCACAGTCACCATCGCCTACCCGAAGGGGAATGGCATTATGGAACCCTTTTTGTCCAGGCCTACGAATATACTAAATATCTGGGGCGGGTTCAAATTGACCTTTCCGGCGAGGAACCTGTTATGGAGGCTTCCCTGCTCTCCCCCGATGATGTAGAACACCTGGAGCCCAGTCAAGAACTAATCAAACTCCTGGAGGAGGCCCGGGATGAAGCTCGGGCCAAAATGCTGGGACTCTAAGCTGAAAATATTATTAACCGGTTTCTATCCCGGAAACGGGATAAAAAATAAAGCAGGAGGGATTTAGTTGAAAAAGAACAGGTTACAGGTATTAATGATGGTGGTGCTGACTCTGTCTCTGATTTTTTCTGCTTCCCAGGTTCTGGCCCTGGACACGGTAATTGGAGAAACCCTGATCCGACTGGTGGGAGATCGGGAGCATGTCCGGACCCAGGAAACCAATCTTGGTAACCTGGTAAATGACATGATCAGGGAATACACCGGAGCCGATGTAGCCGTCTACAACGGAGGTGGTATTCGCGACGCTGCGGAAATGGGGGACCTGACCCTGGAGGACGCGATGGACATTATGGCCTTTGCCAATCAGGCGGTTACCCTGGAGATTTCTGGGGCGGACATAATCGCTGCCCTGGAACGGGGGGTATCCTCCTATCCAGAAGCATCCGGTGCTTTTCCTGCAGGTCAGCGGTATGAGATACTATTTTAATCCCCATAATGAACCTGGAGATAGGATTGTAAAAGTCTATATTGGCGGCGAACCCATTGATGAAGAAGCCATGTATACCCTGGCCACCAACGACTTCCTGGCTGCTGGTGGAGATGACTATACCATGTTTGAAGAAGCGGAACAGATTGATGAGCACGAATTGAACGATCAGGAAATGTTCATCCAGTACATCCAGGAGAATTCTCCTTTATTCCCCAAGGTGGAAGGAAGGATTGTTGTTGTGCACTAGATCCATAGAAAAAAAGCACCTCCCGTCGGTTGCGGGAGGTGTTTTTTTTGATCGGAAAAAATGGAGAGAAAAAGTGAAAAAGGCCAATAAAAACTCTCCGATCAATGTCAAGGAGGGAAATATGTTATCCTGACATAATAGCCCTGTTTTTCGATAAACTCTGCAGATTTGACAGGAAGGACTGTATTTAATACAATATAATGGAGAGGAAATTTAAAATTATATTTCGAACTTGCTCTGGAGACGGCTTGCTTTCTCCATATTTTATTCTTCAGGATCCGGTAGGGCAGAAGAAGCAAAAATATGAGGAGGTGATCCGGGTATGCTGAGTCTCGAAAAAGCAAAAGGTTTCCTTGGTGAACAGGTATTTAACCGGGCCCTGGACTATATAGAGCAGGATGCAAGCAAGAATGTGGATCAGCTTTTTAACCTCATAAAAAAGGCCCCTCTGCTCCCCGGACACCGGGAGCAACTGGAGGCAATCCATGATGGCTATAAAAATAATCCTAATATTCAAAGAATTATCAGCCGCCTGATCAAAG
>SL_8KL_010_SEDDRAFT_10003905_pt1 | contig 12183 bp, 14 predicted proteins | sample SodLakKL_010_SED_4_FD_11160 | JGI IMG/M metagenome (IMG submission 11160) | reverse complement strand
CCTGTCAATATGCCTTTTACTGGATGGACTGGCCTGCAGTAATTGAATCTAGTCACCAAAATGCCTTTCTCTGTTTCCTGGATCATTTCTTCCTGTGAATAATCCCCTGTATCCATAAGTAAATTCATTGCTAAAGGACTCATAGGACTGGGCATTGGTAAAGCATGGCCTGTAGATTCCTTGTCATCCTCTCTTCCTGCAGTATAGGAATCGTAAACCACTTCGTTCGCCACGCCGTTTTTGATGATATCTACTCTCTGTTTGGGGACTCCTTCATAGTCAAAGGGATAACCTATCATGTCAGCATCAGCTACATCGTCATAGATATTGACTCGTTCGTCCATTATCTGTTCACCNAATTTCCCTTTCATAAAACTTCTTTCTTCCTGCACTTTTTTAGCGCTGAATCCCATCATGTCTAGGTACATCAAGATGCTNTGTACAGCTAGAGGTTCTAGTACAACATCGTATTCTCCGAGTTCTATTTTTTTCGTATTTAGGTTATTCAGACCTTTATCAATTGCAGTTTTCCCAACTTTCATATGATCTATGTCTTTAACGTTTGCTGAGCAGCTTTCGCCCCATCCAAATCCTTGGTCATTATCCCAATCTACGATAGCAGTTGTCGTAAGATTAGAAGAAGTAAATCTAGAGAATTTATTTATACCGTTCGAGTTAGCTACAAAGAGATTCTGGGATTCCGTTGTGAAAGCACCGTATACCCTGTCAACGCCTTCGTTCTTAGCCATCTCTATTATTTCCTTTACTTTCTGGGCTCTTTGATCAGGGGTAAAGTTTGCAGTGTCTTTTACGTAGTTTTCTTTAAAGTTCTTTAGCTCCCTTGGTTCCGGTAGACCTTTAAAATCTGGATCACCTTGCTGGTTTTTTGCTATCTTCTCGGCTTTAGACAGGCATTTTTTTAACGAATCTAGTTCAAGAGAGTTTGTACTAGCCGCTCCGGTTTTATTGTCGAAAACCGCTCTTATCGAAACATCTAAATCCTCTTGGCCGATATTTTGATGGATTTGAGAATTGGCGTATCTAGTCAATGCTGTATCGCTTTTTATGATTCTGATCTCGATTTCATCTGATTTTGTTTCTTTTTCNAGTTTTTCTGAAATCCTTTCAAAGTCTTGTTTGGAGCCTACCATTTTCCCACCCCCACTCTGATATCTCTAAATCGAGATGGTGCACAACCGTGACCTACTTGCATAGTCTGAGGTGGTTCACCTTTTCCACAGTTCGGTACTCCATGTAAGATCCAATCTTCTTTTCCTGCGATCGCATCACAGTTTCTCCAGAACTCATAGGTTATACCGGTGTAAGTGGGATTTTTGATTAATTCGGTAATTTCACCGTCTTCGACTAGATAGCCAGCTTCTGTTCCGAACTGGAAGTTGAGTCTTTTATCATCTATACTCCAACTTTTTATCCCGTCGAATATTATCCCTTTATCTGTTTCTTCTATAATCTCTTTCTTTGACCAATCACCAGGCTCAAGATTGATATTGGTCATCCTCACAAGAGGGAGGTTTTTCCAACCGTCAGCTCTCATACTTCCGCTTACTTCTGTTCCAACTTTTGCTGCTCCTTCTCTTGAAGCTTGATATCCTACAAACATTCCATCTTTAATTAGATCTACTTTTTTAGCTTTGACACCTTCGTCGTCATAACCAAAAGTTCCTAACCCACCTTCAGCAGTAGGATCTGAAACTATATTTACTATATCGGACCCATATCTAAGATCATTGAGTTTATCTGGCGTCATGAAGCTTGTACCTGCATAGCTAGCTTCAGTTCCTAGGGCTCTGTCGAGTTCTGTGGGATGCCCACAACTCTCGTGAACTTGCAAAGCCAATTGGTTTGTGTTCAATATGATATCCATCTTACCCTCAGGACACTGTTCTGCATCAAGAAGATCAACACCCTCTTTGGCTGTCTCTTCAGCATGTTCTAGGATCTCTAGATTTTCAAAGAATTCATAACCTCTAGAATTGTAATCTCCACCGAATGAGTTCGGATAGCTTCTTGTCTGAGTGTCTTCACCATCGGAGACGTTCACGCTTAGCCCACCTCCAGTCTTGATTAGGTCTTGTTCTATTCTAGCACCTTCAGTACTTGCGAAGAACTTTTTATTTTTCCAAGCATTGAAGTTGCATTTTCTCACTTTAATTTTATCGTCTATATCCATTCTTTCGTCCACGTCCATCAAGTATTCTAGCTTTTCTTCTAAATCGACTTTGAATGGATCTTTTTTGTAATGTGTAGTGTAATTGTCCTGGTGAATATCTATTTCTTTTAGTTCAATCACCTCAGAAGCTTTGGAAGAAGCTTTAGCGATCTTTCTAGCTCTTTTTATTGTCTTTTTAATTCCCTGCTCTGTAAGGTTAGCAGAAGAAGCGAAACCCCAACCACCGTCTATGACTCTTATACCGTAGCCTTTACTTTCGCTGCTTTTGATCGCTTCTACAGTCCCATTCTTCACATTTATGACTTCCGTATTTATTTCTGACAACCGAAAATCTCCGTATTGAATATCTTTTTTTTTCAATTCATCGATACCAAATTCGAATAGCTCTCGCATGTTTGCACCGTCGTACAAACAAATTTCTAATATAAATATATTGGCTTTCATTTACGGAAAATATTTAAAGGCGCATCTTGGTAATCAATTTGATAACATGATGGAAGAAAATTTAGATGAATTTAGCTTCAAGGAATTGATGGCTTATTCTATANAAGCAGAGAAAGAAGCCAAAAAATTCTATTCTGATTTTGCTGAAGCCGCTTTAGGGGCTTTAGTTAAGGAACGTTTTAAAAGTCTAGCAAATGATGAAGAGATACACAAGGAGGAATTATTGAAGCGGTATGAAGAGAAATTTGGAACAAGAGATTATGAAGTCCAGATTCTGATAAATTACCTCCTCATGAGACATCTTACGATTTTTCTAACGCTAGAAATGTCATAGATGCCCTTGAAAAAGGTATAAAAAATGAAGAGAATGCGAGAATAATTTACAATTATATGGGGAGGAGATTTGACAATTACTCTTCTTTCTTTGGGTATTTGGCCCTGATGGAAAAAGGACACTATGAATCGCTAATTGAAGAACTAGCACTGATGCAGGGAGAAATCGAAAAAGGTGAAAAGGGTGATAAAGAGGCAGTTAGAAACTTTTGGGGTGGTATGGGAAGCGAACAAGACTCGGCATTTGGTGATAGGGAACATATGAGATGAAACTTCTAAGGTAAAAATTGAAGAAAAGGGATTACTTATTCCTTCTAACATCTTTTTTTTCTAATTTTTTAATTACAAGTTCGCCTCTTTTGCCGTCCCAATTTTTCTCTTTTTCACTCGTCTTGAAATTTTGGTTATAGTTAGGTGCTTCTAAAACAAGGGTTTCGTATTCACCACCTTCTCCGGAGATGTTTATACCGTATTTTTCTTGTAAATTTTTTAAATCTTGAACACATTTTTCATCAATCGTTCTTCCAAGCCATTCTTCGTCAAAGCCATAAGCGGACACGCTAACGATAATGCTTCGGAAACCATTCTTCAAAAGATCTTCTAACAGCTCAGATTGATTCATCTTCCATATTGGGGCAAACACATCGAGCGAAAGTTTCCTCGAGATATTTTCTATCCTCTGCATTTGATAATTCGAAGCTACAGCACCTGTGATAACCCCATTTATTTTCAGTTTTCTAAGCCCATCTTCAAGGTCCTCTAATTCCTTTTCTTTTTCCCCAATAGTTCTAATCTTTACAAGTTCTATATCTAACGATTCCGCTAGTTTTGGGACGAGATGGAGATTTGGCTTATGGAACATATAAGAGTCTATCTTTCTCGGATATACTGTTACCAAATAATCTACTGAGAGACCCAATGATTGGGCTTTCCAAAGAGCTAGTGAAGAATCCTTTCCTCCGGAGAACAGAGCAGCATATCCCATGTGAACAGATTATCTTTCTTCTGAAATGATCTTCTGATATTTTGGATGCTTCCGGCTGTCGACTCTTTTCTCTTTATCCTGATAGATTCTTTTTCTCAGACTTTCAAGAGCCTCGTCGAGAGCGCTCATCATATTCCAGTCGAATTTTTTAGCATAGAACATGCCGAAATCTGTTGATAGTCGGAGTCTTACGCTGTATTTAGCCTGATTTCCTTCTTTCTGGTGAGTAACGACATGGACGTTCAAAACTAAAGGTTTTAGCACTTTATTTATCTTTTTGAGGTAGCTTTGGATCAGATTGTACATCTGGTTATAAACTTCTGGCCTCTCCTCTAGACCAGTTATTTGGACGTATACTTGCTCTTCTTCTCTAAAACTAGTTAACATTTCTATTAGATCGTATTGAGTTAGAATACCTTTTATTTCATCTCCGTCGGTTGCAACGAGAGTAGATATTTGATGTTCGTTCATCTTCGCTGCAGCATCATATATGTACGAATTTGGTTGTGTAGTTATAGGTGGTTCTGACATTATACTTTGTATCTCTATCTCTCTGTAAGGAGAATCTCTTTCTCCAGTTTTATCTCCTTTTTCTTCTCTAGTTACAGGTCGGGCGATTTCTTCTAAAATATCTTGTATTCCTATCATCCCTCTTAGCTTCCCGTAGTTATCAACTACCGGTAGAACTCTAACGTCATATCTTTTCATCATCGCCCTAGCTTTACTGATATTTTCCTTTTCTTTAATGGTTGCAGGAGAAGGCGTCATAAATTCTTTAACTCTTGTCTTTTTGAGTTCTTCTAACGAGGGGATCACCTCGATTATATTTTTTCTAGTTAGGAAACCAACATAATCTCCAGAGTTTGAAATCACCGGGACTCCACGATAATCTGAGGATAATAACATCTCGCTCACCTCTACTATAGAATCATTTTCTTTCACTTCTGGTCCCCGATGAACAATATGTTTGAGTTTAGTAGAAAAAGGAAGACTTCTCTTTTCTATGAAGGTCGTATCGCTGATTACTCCCACAACGTGGTCGTCTTGCACAACAGGGACCTCCTCCATGTTATGTTTTCTCATTAACCCTATAGCATCAGAGACAGTATCGTTAGGTCTAGCATAGGGTACCTTTTCGCTCATTATATCCTTTGCTTCAAAATCTTCCATTTTTGCCATGCTCACACCCGTCATATTTTTTGTTTCTACCTTTCCTCCCAATCATAGGAACTAAATTAAATGGTTTTCCCTCTATACTCGATTATTTAAACACAGTGTACAATAAACCCTGTAAAACTATAAAAAAGTATTGAGGATACTGTAAGCAATATTGTATAAACAGAAATTAGCCGGATAGAAAAAATCGTGAAAGATTACAAAACGATTTAATATGTAGTCTTTAATTCTCTCTTAAGGTGTAAAGATGAAAGAAGATGCAGATTACATATATGAACAAGCCAAAAAGCACACTGAGTGGTTCTCTAAATCACTACCTATGATCGCCTCGGAGAACATAATAAGTCCGATGGCAAGAGATTTGATGCTCTCGGAACTACAGGACAAATATGCAGAGGGAGCGCCAGGAGATAGATATTATGAAGGTAATATTTATGTAGACAATATAGAACTGAAGGTCCAAGAACTCGCTAGGGATTTGTTCGGAGTTGATTACGCCGATGTTAGACCGATCTCTGGTACTAATGCTAACCAAGCCGTCTTGATGGCCCTAGGAGGTCCTGACAAAACTATAACTTCTGTTGACGTTTCAGACGGTGCACATATTAGCAGTGCAGTATTTGGCTCGGTAGGTCTCCGAGGGATGAAACCGAAGACTTATCCCTTCGATGTAGATGAGATGAACATCGATGTTGAGGGAACTAAAAAATTAATCAAAGAAGAGAAACCAGATATTGCCCTATTCGGAAGATCCGTATTCATGTTTCCTCCACCACTTGAAGAACTACAAGAAGTCTTTGAGGAAGTAGGGGTGCCACGTTTGGTACGACGCTGCACATGTTCTCGGTTTGATAGCCGCAGGAGAATTTCAACAGCCAATGGAAAATGGTGTAGAAGTTATGACTGGAAGTACGCACAAGACTTTACCAGGGCCTCAGAGAGGTATAATACTCTCAAATCCAAGAGATGAACAGATGGAGGAAAGTCTCTTCTTTGGTATGTTCCCGGGAGTTGTTTCAAATCACCATCTTCATTCGATGGCGGCTCTAGGAGTCGCATTAGCAGAACATCATAAATTTGGTGAAGAATATGCGGCTCAAATAATAAAGAACGCTCAAGCGTTAGGTCAGGCACTTTATGAGAGAGGCATAAAAGTTCTCTGTGAACACAAGGGCTTTACCAAATCTCATACACTTGCTATCGATGTGCAAGACCAGGGAGGAGGAGAGACTCTTGTAGAAGCGATGGAGGACGCAAATATCATCGCTAACAAGAACTTGATGCCTTGGGACGACGTGGACAGTGCTAGCGAGCCAAGCGGGATAAGATTGGGCAGTCAAGCTTTGACCCGTTTAGGAATGAAGGAAAATCATATGGCTGAGGTGGCTGACNTCATCAAACGTATAATAATAGATGATGAGGATCCAGAGAAAGTTAAACAGGATGTAGTTGCATTCCGAGAGGACTTCCAGAAAATAAAATTCTGCTTCCACGATGATTTCCCGGCACACAAGCATTTCAGCATCTTAGACCGAGACTAAACCCCTTTCTCCTTTATATTTTAAATATATAAAAAATAAAAAAGTTCATTCAGTTTCTTGTTTATATTCTTCTGGATTGAGCAAAGCGTCTAATTCTGTTTCATCACTGATTTCTATTAAAACAATCCATCCATCACCATATGGCTCATCATTTATCAACTCAGGAGCTGCTTCAAGTTCTTCGTTTACCTTTTCGATTTTCCCTGAAATCGGAGCATAAAGATCGGAAACGGTTTTGACAGATTCGATAACTCCTAACATATCTCCTTTCTTCACTTCTTCACCTACTTGAGGAAGTTCGACGTAAACTATATCCCCTAATTCCTCTTGGGCATAATTAGTGATTCCATATCGGGCTCTGCCATCTTTTATCTCAATCCACTCGTGGTCTTCAGTATATTTCAAATCGTCCGGTATATCCGCCATTTTCAACACCGTGTCTAAAATTGAAGGGAGTTATTTAAGATAATCGGACGAAACAGACGGATATTTATCCTCGAAAAATAAAACGACGGTCTTTAAACACCTTACACTTCTTCTTTTTCTATCTCGCATCATATACGATATTACCACCCACAACTGTCATTTTAACTTCGATATCTCTCACATCATTTGCTTCTAATGGGTTTTCAGTTAGCACTACGAAATCAGCCAACTTTCCCTCTTCAAAAGAGCCATATTTGTTTTCGCTTCTAGACGCATAAGCTCCAGCTGAGATATAGCATTTAAGGGCGTTATATGTAGATATTCTTTGATTCAATATAGGATGATTGATCGCACAGTAAATGTTGAATAAAGGTGACAAAAAGATATTGTCAGATCCAAAGGCCATATCGATCAAAGCCCTTTGTATATCCCAATAGGGATTACATTTTTTAAGTCTCTCTTTTCCAAGCCGGATCTCATTCATATTGGTGGAGGAAGACCACTTATATGCGTAATTGGGTTGAGTTGATAGAACCATACCGAGATCCCGTATCCTTTTGATATTCTCTTCCCAGAGCATCTCTGCATGTTCGATTCGGTGTCTCAATGTTTCACATCGTTCGGAGGCGTTCTCGAACGCGTCTAAAACGGTGGAAATCGCTCTATCTCCTATCGCATGTGTCATCATCTGAAAATCACGCTCTTCTGCTTCTTTTATTATGTCCTCCATCTCTTCACGGCTGAGTAAAAGTATTCCTCTGTTTCCTGGATCATCCTTGTATTCTTCATGTAGGGCGGCAGTCCTTGCTCCTATGGAACCGTCGGCGTACATCTTCAATCCTTTGAGAGTTAGAAATTCACTAACTTCGTTTGGAGACAAATCTTCAGCTTCATCGTAATGGATATAGCAGTTTATCCGCAGATTTAAATCCTCTTTTTCATCTATCTCTTTATAAGCTTCCCAGCTACTCCGATCGACTACGTCGTGAACAGAAGTGATACCATTGGAATGGACTTTCTTAATGGCTCTTTTAATCGCCTCTATCTTTTCTTGTTTAGTTATCTCCATGATCTCATCTAGGTTCCAAACCACTTCTTCTCTTAGGAGTCCCGTTTCTCTATCGACTTTCTTCCAATCCTCGCTTATCCTATCTAAAGCATTTGAATTTGCCACTGCTACATGACCACATATACGTTTGACGATCAGAGGATGATTTTCAGTAATCTCATCAAGATCATTTTTTGTAGGGTAATCAGACCTTTTCCAAGTCGATTCGTCAAAGTTCACCCCAACTACCCATTCACCTTCTGGGGTTTCAGATATCTCTTTTTCAAGGTAGTATTTAACTCCTTCTAAAGTTTCTTCTTCGAGCAGGTCCACTCTTTCCATATCTAGACCTTCTTCTACAAGATGTGTATGAGAATCTATAAATCCGGGAAGAACAAAATTCCCATTAAGATCGATCTTTTTCTCGGAGCCGCCCATTATCCTGTCAAAATCATCTATGTGTTTTATTTTTCCATCTTCCACCATAAATCCGTGGTATCTTTCAGACCTATTTTTAACAGGAATTACGTTACAGTTGATGAAACCCTTGCTGATAGATAAAACCTCCTTGAATTTTCATAGAACTTTGTTAAGGTCTTTAATCGCTCTTTCGGTGTCTTGTAAAACCTTCTCTACATCGCTATCTGATCTAAGTTTTGCTACTAAAATAGCGGAAGGGCTACACTCTTGAATCAATATGCGACTATTAGTTAATTCAACCAGAACATACTTTAGATTATCGTCTAATTCGGAAGTTGCAGTTTCTGACGAACCCAGAAGGATAGCCGACATCGCAACATATGTCTCTTGATGTGCTCCTTTTGGTGCGTCCCCTGCGATATGCATTCCAGTACGGGATACCAGAGTTAGATTGTCTATCTCTGGTACCTTCCTGATTTCCTCTAAGATATTCTCAATTGTGCTTGCTGACATGTCGATCACAATAATTTTTTAACAAACGGTTCTAACCAAAATACGCTTTACATTATTATAAATATTTTCCCTCTTCTAGAATTTAAGAGACATGAAAAGATTATTAAGGCAGCATCGTCTAGAAAGATTGATGACTATCAAAGACTTTGAATTAAAAGCGATCGATGCCGAGCGTTACAGCAAAAAAGGTGAGAAGAAAAAGAACGTTAAAATTAATCATAATAGCTCAGTAACGAAAATAGATAAGATCGATGCTGAGACTAATCAGATCGACTTCAGATTTACCGCCAATTACTCTGGAATCGGTGTGATTAAAATAGAGGGAAGTCTAAAATTTATAGGGGATTATCCAGAGCTTGCTAACGATTGGAGAAAGAAAAATAAGATGCCGAATGAAGTCGCGAAAAAAATCCATACAACTATAATCAATAATTGCATCCCTCAGTCAGTAACGATAGCGAGAGATCTGAATTTACCTCCTCCAATACCTCTCCCGAAGGTGAATATGCCGGAAAAGAAGGCTAATACGACCTCGTCTAAAGGAGGAATGGAAGTCGCGTGATATGTCGTATTATGAAGGCATTTTGATAACAACTAATCACAGACCCAATGCAGCGGCTATAGGTGCTGAGATAAATGGTGACAGAATCGGAAGTCAGATTTATCTACCTTCTGATACCGCCCGAAGATTAGATGAAGGAGTTCGATTCACTTATTCTCTTACTACTGATCCTGAATTATTTTATAAAGCGGCTTTGACAGGACATAATGAACCAGATATTACTGAATTGAGTATCGATAATTTAAAAGATGAAGGACAAGAATTTCTTTACCCTTTAAACGCTAATAAAATCTATTTCTGTCAAGTAGAGCGAACTAAAATGATAACTGAGGAGGATAAATACGGCAAGGCGGAGATAAAATTAGTTGAAAGTAAGGTTCTTAAAGAAAAAGGTACTGAGGAATATATAGGTAGAGAAAACCCACTCGTAGATGCTATGGTACATGCGAGCAGGATGTTCGTAGCAAATGAAAAGCAAAAAAAATGTATAAGTAAAAGAGTAAGGTCAATATTAGATGATAACGAATCTGATTTAAAACGAAAGATACTTGATTTTATAGAGAGGTGAATTCTTGAAATTTGATCTGCATGTCCATTCAGCTTATTCGGATGATTCTGAGATCACTCCTAAAGAGATCATTCGAACCGCTGAAAGCAAAGGTTTAGATGGAATAGCATTTTTGGATCATAACACATTAGACGGTTACTTTAAAGCCAAGAATATAGACACAGATCTTATCATCGTTCCGGCGATGGAGGTTAGCACTCGAAAAGGACATGTTATGGCGCTAGGAGTACGAGAAGTTATAGAAGAACGTCTTTCGATCGATTCAACTATTGAAAGAATCAGGGAAAGAGGAGGTCTATCTATTGCAGTTCATCCTCATAGGTTTTTCTCGGGACTAGGAGAGAAAAATGTTCTAAACAACGATTGGGACGGGATCGAAGGACTAAATGGGAGGAGCTGGGAATGGAAGAACAAGAGAGCTCAAAAAATAGCAGATGAACTAGAACTTCCAGTTACTGGTGGAAGTGATGCCCATCGTTTAAAAAGCATCGGTAAAGCGTTTACAGTTTTTGAAAATATAGATGATTGGGAAGATGTTATAGAAGAGGTCAAAAAAGGTAATACCGATGTGGGTGGTAAAGGTAGAACACTGTCACAAAATTTTTTTTATGTCAAAAGAACTTTTTCTAGATGGGTGCGAAGAGGTTTTAGAAGGATATGATTATTTTTCTAACTTAAGCCGGTAGAAGGAGTCTAAAACGCTAACAAGTACAGCTCCTACAGCCGCAGGAATAATCCATTCAAAAAGAGTAGGATCCGCTTCGAAGGCCTTTATTACAGGTTCTCTTAGCCCTCCTAATATCAGTCCAAATAAAAATACTAAAGTTTCCTTTCTACGCTTTTTAAAAAGGGCGTCTATGACTTTTGCAAAGCTGAAAAGTCCAACCAATGCCCCTGTCATGAATACAACTATTACAGGGATATCGAACCTATTTAATGCATCTATTAGGTATCCATACTGTTNTAAAAGTATTAGGATAAAAGAACCGGATATGCCTGGTAGTATCATCGACGGGATGGCAAGGAGCCCAGAAAGAAAGATAATAGGTAGGGTATGAGTAGCTTCAAATGGAGACAACCCAACGATATAGAAGGAAAAAGAGAAACCTACTATCCCTGAGATCAGTGTAAGGATATCGAAGCCATCTATTTTATGGTAAAGTGTTCCTGCGGATGCTAGGATCAGCCCGAAGAAGAAAGAAAAAGTCATAGCTTGATAATCTTCTATGAAGGTTCCTATCAGGCGAGCAAGACCTATTGTTGCCAATGCCACCCCGAAAACTAACGGAAAAAGAAATTCATAATCCACCGCTTTAACTTTCTCGATGAATCTCCCTTTATCTCCGATGAAGACAGACAAGGAACTCCTTAAAGGAATGGTATTGATAGCATGTATAAGTCTTTCATATATACCCATCAAAAGGGCCATTGTTCCTCCTGAAACTCCAGGGGTGACATTCGCGAGGCCCATAACGATCCCTTGAAGGAACCATTTGATAGAATCTTTAAAATTCATTTTGACTAACGATGTAAGGATTTATTCGTTGTTATATTTTTCGTATTTACCTTTACCTCTCAGAAGAAGGATATTAGTAAAGGTAAGATAACAAATAAGCCTATCCATGTAAAAACATTTGAAAAAATACCTACCATTATCGGACGGATTAGATTATTCGACAAAAAATCATTGATAGATTTAGATGTTGTTAAGTCGTTAATATCTCGAATTTTGGGATTACGCACTCGAGCTTCCACGTAGCCGGCGATCCATCCAGGACCTATCAATGTTAATGACATGAAAGGAGCCAGTAAAAAAGAGGTGATTATCGAAAGAACATGACCTCTTCCTATCAAGGCCCCTAAAGAAGCCATGCCACCAACAGCAATAAACCAATAAAGCCATGCTCTCCAAATATTTAAAACATCTGAAAAAAAGAATAGATAGACGGCTAAACTTATGAAAAAAAGGGGTGGAA
>SL_8KL_010_SEDDRAFT_10003903_pt1 | contig 12187 bp, 6 predicted proteins | sample SodLakKL_010_SED_4_FD_11160 | JGI IMG/M metagenome (IMG submission 11160) | reverse complement strand
AATCCAATCCCCAGATAACCGTAGGCAATGGAGATAAGCGGAGTTATCCAGTTGAAGAAGGCATAGGGAGCGTATACCAGAGGATTGATGCCCAGGGCACCATACATGAAGGCACCGCAGGTATTCCAGGGAATAAGCGGTGAGGTGATGGTGCCGGCTGATTCAGCAATCCTGGAGAGATTTTTGGGATGTGCTCCCACATCCTTGTAAGCTTCCTTGAACATTCGCGCCGGCAGTATGATTGCCAGATACTGGTCTGCTGTAACCAGATTGACAAAAACTGCTGTAATGTGTGTAACCAGGGAAATAGAGCCGTATGTCTTGGCCATGCTCAATATCCGCTTGAGGATGACCGCCAGAAATCCACAGTTTTCCATGATACCTCCGAAGGACAGTGCGGCAAATATCAGGGAGATGGTCCACATCATGCCATCCAATCCGCCGGCAGATAGCAGCTCATCGACAAGTTCCACATCAGTCTCAATAAAGAAACCGTAATGCATGGTATCGAGAACCGAGCTGAGGCCTGCCCCCTGAAAGATGATGGCAAATATACCTCCCAGCACAGCACCACCGAGCAGGGCGGGGATGGGAGGAACCTTCATGACTATCATGGCGATGACGAAGATAGGAGCCAGGAAGAGCAGGGGATTGAGATTGAAGCTCTCAGCCAGCGTCTCCGTTATCACCTCTATCTCACCGGGATCTATAGCCTCTTCCGCAAATCCAATACCGATGATGCCGAAGATGATAAGGGCTATTATAAAACCGGGAATGGTTACATAGAGCATATGCCTTATATGCTCAAAGACCTGAGTATCTCCAGCCGAACCCGGGGCCAGATTGGTGGTATCTGAAAGAGGTGAGAGCTTATCACCCAGATAGGCTCCGGAGATAATCGACCCTCCGACCAGACCCGGGGATATGCCCAGACCTGTGCCTATACCGACAAGGGCCACACCGACGGTACCGGCGGTAGACCAGGAGCTGCCCACAAACAAAGCAACGATAGCACATATGAGAGCTGAAGCTACCAGGAATATCTGGGGAGATAATATCTGCAGACCCCAGTAAATCATCAACGGCACTACACCGCTCTGCATCCAGGAACCTATCAGCATACCAACGATCATCAATATTACCATGGCCTGCATGCCGACCATTATACCATCTATGAGCCCGGATTCTATAACATCCCATTTAACTCCTATTTTGACGGCTACCAGAGCCGCCGCGGCCGCAGAAAGAACCAGGGGTATATGGGGGTCGATCTCAAACCAGATGATGCTGACCATCAATATGACTATGAGGAATACTAGAGGTATAAGAGCTTCCTGCAGGGTTGGCATTCTCGGCAGCTGGTCATAATCGAGCTTTTTATCCTTCCTGTCGGGCATAATGATATCCCCCTTGCATTTAAAATATTATTAAAACATGTCAGGAGATCTCCATATATCCAGTTTTACCGAAAAAATAATTAATGCCAGCAGACCGATCTCTCACCCCCTTAATTATCTTTTGAGAATTTTACGTTTCTCAAGTATTATGTTACCTGTTCTCTCTCACCTTAATAGTTCATTATTTTTAAAAAAATCCCTGCATATAGATCCGGATAAAACCGGATTAACATGATTATTTTAATTTCTGACATCCATAAGCTGCCATCTCAATACATTATCCCTGATCTCAGCCACCGCTTCCGGGCTGATATCATATTTTTCTGCAACCTGCCCATCGATCTCATTTTCGGTCATCTCTTCCTTTTCTTCCTCCATATCCTGCCAGTCAGCCCAGATCTCTTTATGCAGATCAGATGGCCTCTGCTCCCAATCTTTGTTCAAAAGATCCCAGGAAAACTCCATTTCCTGATAAGATCCCGGTGAAACTGTATCGGCAAAATCTTCATTGCCCTCAGGTGCAAACACAGCCCGGCCCAGTGTGGGCCCGGTCCTCTCCCTGTATAATTCATCGTCAAAAATTTCTACGGTGAGGGAGTTAAAATCACCCGTCTCCTCATCTTCAACTATATCAACTGTGAAAGCCTTTACAGATTCTTTCACCTCTTCTCTATCAGCTTCTTCCTCTATTATCATTTCATAATACAGGATCTTGCCGTCAGGTTCTAAGTTTTCACTTTGCTGAAAATCCACTCTGTATTCCACCACAGCTGTATCGTCTATCTCCAGCGCAAATTCCTCAGGCTCATGATCTCCACCCAGCCACAGATTTAAAATCAGTGCAAAAGCTGCAATCCAGAGTAATATCCTCAGCCAGCGAGAAATCACTATTATAGCTCACCTCACTTTAGACTCTATTCGTAAGTATATTATACATCAAACACGCCGGTTATAAAAGAATTCCGCAATATACTTGACATTCATGAAATGTGTGCTATAATGAAATAGTTAAGATTTGCCCTGAAGAACAAAATTTAAGCAGTCTGTGAAATAACTTTGTCTGCCATGACCTGTGTTTCTGGATAGGACAAAGTTTTTAATATTACTGGCCATATCAATGATCGATTTTGAGCATCAGCTGTATAATTCTGGTCAGCAGGGAGGAATATCATCATGCAGGCCGAATCATTATATAGGCAGGACAGCAAAATCAGAGGACAGCTGCAGAATAAGAGCAGAGATGGTGAAATCGAGCTGAAAGAACTGAAAACTCTGCTCGGGGAAATCGATTTTGACAGCAAAAGTCTGAACGAAATAAAAACTCTCATGACAGAGATGGATCTTGACATCGTTCTCGATGACGGCACTACGGTCAATCTGGAGGCTATTTTATCCAAAAAATTGTGGTGGTCAGAGGAGGAGAGTGAGGATATGTCTCAGACCTCTGAAGAAAGCCAGAACGGTGAGGAAACAGAAGAAAATAATTCCGAGGAGTTTGTCCCGGCTGCCAGCTCCTCTTCCAATTCCAAACTCGATGATCCGGTTCGAACCTACCTCAAAGAAATAGGTAAGGTCGATCTGCTCGATGCTGAAGAAGAAGTCGAACTGGCCAAGCGCACCGAAGAAGGAGATATAACGGCACGGCAGCAGCTCATTGAGGCCAATCTGAGGCTGGTTGTCAGCATAGCCAAAAAATATATCGGCCAGGGGCTTTCCTTTCTCGATCTGATCCAGGAGGGCAACAAGGGTCTGATGAGGGCCGTTGAGAAATTCGATTACCGCAAGGGATATAAGTTCAGCACCTATGCCACCTGGTGGATACGGCAGGCTATAACAAGAGCACTGGCCGATCAGAGCCGAACCATCCGCATACCGGTGCATATGGTGGAAAAGATAAACAAACTGCGGAGGGTCTCCCGCCAGCTGAAAAAAGATCTGGATCGAGATCCCACCGTTGAAGAGCTGGCTGAAGCCATGGATACCTCACCTGATAAAGTTCGCCATATAAAAAAGATATCTCAGGATCCACTCTCACTGGAATCACCGATAGGTGAGGAAGAGGACAGCAATCTCAGCGACTTTATAGAAGACGAGGAATCCCCCACACCAGATGAAGAAGCGACCTCACATCTGCTCAAAGAACAGCTGGATGATGTGCTGGAATCCTCACTCACCCCCAGAGAAAAGCGAATTCTGGAGCTCAGATTCGGCATAGAAGATGGTCGCTCCCGCACACTGGAAGAAGTCGGCAAGGAATTCGATGTCACCAGAGAACGCATCAGACAGATTCAAGTCAAAGCTCTGCGCAAGCTCAGACATCCCAGCAGAACAAAGGAATTGAGAGATTACCTGGAAAATTAAAACAACAAATTAAACTTCAAATTCTTCAGCCCCTGCCCTAAAAAGGCAGGGGTTTTCTTTTGTCCCGGAAATTATTCAGTAGAGAAGGAGGAAACTCACAGGGCATCTTGAATATAATATGTTGACACCGGAAAAATGTGATATTTCTGCTCTGTCTCTTGACTTACTCAGAAATTACCTTTATAATAATGGAATTGTGGGTAGAGGGTTCATCGATCTTTAAACAGGTATTATGAACGAGATGTTAAGAAACCAACGGGCAGAATTAAACCTTAACTGTGCCCGTTTTTATTTTTTGTCAGTGTTAACTATGCTGAAGGAGGGTTACCATGGCTAAAAGAGATATCGATCCGGAAATAATGGATCAGGTTAAAGAGCTTTTAGAGACAGGTCGAGAAGCTGGAGAAGTTACCAAACAACAGATACGTCAGACTCTAAAAGATATTGATATGAGCTCAGAGGATATGGAGAAGGTACAGAATATCTTCGATGAGATGGAAATAGATGTTATCAACGAAGATGATGAGGAGATTGCTATAAAGGAAATAGATACCGATCTGCCTCAGAACAGTGAGGAAAACGTCGATGGAGAAGATAAAGATGAAGATGATATAGATTTTGATATTCCTTCAGGTGCGGGTATGGATGATCCGGTGCGCATGTACTTAAAAGAAATCGGCAAAGTTGACCTTCTCGATGCCGAAGAGGAAGTTGAATTAGCCCAGCGTATCGAAGAGGGTGATGAAGAGGCAAAAAGGCATCTGATCGAGGCCAACCTCAGGCTGGTTGTCAGCATTGCCAAAAAATATGTGGGCCAGGGCATGTCCTTCCTCGATCTTATCCAGGAGGGCAATAAAGGTCTGATGAGAGCCGTGGAGAAGTTCGATTACCGCAAGGGTTATAAATTCAGCACCTATGCCACCTGGTGGATACGACAGGCCATCACCAGGGCACTGGCCGATCAGAGCCGAACCATCCGCATACCCGTGCATATGGTCGAGACAATAAACAAGATGAAGCGCATCTACCGGCAGCTGGAAAAGGAAAAAGATCGGGAACCAACCGATGAGGAGATAGCCGAAGAGATGGATATTTCCACCGATAAGGTGAGAGAGATAAGAAAGATATCGCAGGATCAGCAGCCTATCTCACTCGATGCCCCTATTGGTGAGGAGGAGGACAGTTATCTGGGAGATTTCATAGAAAATGATGATGCTCTTACCCCGGACGATGCAGCTTCCTTCTCACTTCTGCGGGAAAAACTCGATGAAGTGCTCGATACGCTTACAGATAGGGAAAAGCGAATTCTGGAGCTCAGGTTCGGTATAGAGGATGGCCGCTCCCGCACACTGGAGGAAGTCGGCAAAGAATTCGGTGTCACAAGAGAGAGAATCAGACAGATCGAGGCCAAAGCCCTGAGAAAGCTCAGACATCCCACCCGCAGCAAGGAGATCAAAGATTATCTGGATTAAATTATTCTACCGGAAGTCTTATCAGCAATAAAGTCATTCCAAAGGCTTTTAGTTATCCAGTGACACGATATCAATATTAATAGCCTCATTCCCCTATCCTGTCCGCTGGTCCGGGCGGGATTTTATTTTATAATCTCTTTTTTAAAAATTTTATATCCTCCCTGAGATGGTCTTTATGGCGCAGCCCAATCGTCACACCGGCCAGAAGCAGGTACCAGAAAAGCGGTGTCACACCTTCATATATAAGCATAAATAGAGGGGGCAGAAGTGAAAAGGAAAATACTGAACTCACAGCTATTCTGTCCGCAAATTTATAGAATATGAGCCAGCTTATGATATTCAAAGCCAGCACGGGCAGCGAGATAAATAACATACTGCCACAGTATACCGCCAGGCTCTTACCACCTTTAAAGCCGGCAAAGACGGGAAACATATGGCCTATCACAGCACCGTAGACGGCGATCAATTCCCCGGTCTGGCCCTGCCCGACAAGATATCTGGCCGCAAACAGTGCCAAAGCCCCTTTTAATAGATCGGCTGTTAGGGTCAAACCTGCCGCCCGTCGACCGGCATTTCTGAGCACATTGTAGGTGCCCATTGTGCCGCTGTCCACCTCTCTTATGTCATCAATTCCAGCTCTGCGGGAAAATATCAGAGCCGAGGGAAAGCTCCCCAGAAGATAACCCATAAGCAGATATACAGGCAGTAAATAGAGATCCATTCTCTTTTTTCCTCCCGCTGTAAATGGCGATATTGGCTGTAGAGCTTGCAATTTATCCTATTTTCTATTATAACATAATATAGAGGCAATAATAATAACCTTTTTTGTTAAAAGGAGGAATAGAAGATCATGACAGCCGCTGGAATATGTATGGGAGCCTCAAATATAAAAATTGTGGAGACCGGAGTGAATGATGGCAGCATTGAAATAGAAAAAAGTCTGTCTCGCTCCCATGAAGGAGATGTAAAAAAGACCTTAAAAGAGCTGATAGCAGAAAATAATTTATCCGATAAAAAAATAGCAGTGACCGGCCGAAAGTTCAAATCACTAGTCCAGGCCCCTTCTATATCAGAGCCTGAAGCCACAGAACTGGCCTATGAATATATAAGCGATGGGTATGAAAACATAGATGCCATCATAAGTGCAGGTGGCGAAACTTTTATGGTCTATGAGCTCGATGACAGAGGCAAGATGATAAATGTCCATACAGGCAGCAAATGTGCCGCAGGTACGGGAGAATTTTTCCTGCAGCAGATAAAGCGCATGGGGCTCACCCTGGAAGAAGCCACAGACCTGGCCCGTGTGGAAAACCCCTACAGGGTCTCGGGGCGCTGCTCTGTTTTCTGTAAGAGTGACTGCACACATGCTCTCAATAAGGGTATGGATAAGGGCAGGATCGTGGCCGGCCTCTGCCAGATGATGGTCGATAAAATCATGGAGCTCGTGCAAAAATCCGGTGCCACCTCTCTCATGCTGGTGGGAGGACTGGCCCGCAATGAGGTCGTCATAAAATATTTAAGGGAGAGGCTGGAACGGCTGGTCGTGCCCGAGGAAGCCTTCTTCTTCGAGGCCATCGGCACCTCGATATGGTCACGGGAAAATGGAAAGTTCATATCATCTGTAGAGAGCCTCTTCCAGGAGGGCAGAGATTCCTTTGAATATATGCCACCGCTTCGTAACTACCGCGATCAGGTCACATTCCATGATATCGATAGAGATGAAGCTGAAGATGGTGATGAATGTATAGTGGGGCTAGATGTGGGTTCAACGACGACCAAAGCTGTGGTAATCAGATCGGAAGATAACAGCCTGCTGGCTTCAGAATATCTGCGCACCAGCGGAGACCCGGTAGGTGCGGCCCGCAGCTGTTATGCCAGTCTGGCCGAACAGATTGGCGACAGCGATATCTCGATAGTCGGTCTGGGTGTCACAGGCTCGGGACGCAAAATAACCGGTCTGCATGCCCTGACAGAATCGGTGGTAAATGAGATCATTGCCCATGCCGCCGGTGCCGTCCATTTCGATCCGGAAGTCGATACAATCTTTGAAATAGGAGGTCAGGATGCCAAATACACCTATCTGATAAACGGTGTGCCCACAAATTACGCCATGAACGAGGCCTGCTCTGCCGGCACAGGCTCCTTTCTGGAGGAGTCGGCCGAGGAATCATTGGATATCGCCATGGAGGATATTGCCGATATAGCGCTGGAGGGTAAAAAACCTCCCAATTTCAACGATCAGTGCTCGGCGTTCATCGGCAGCGATATCAAAAATGCCATCCAGGAAGGCACGGATATCAGCGACATATGTGCCGGTCTCGTCTACTCTATCTGCCAGAATTACACCAACCGGGTCAAGGGCAACCGTCCTGTCGGTGATAAAGTGTTTATGCAGGGCGGTGTCTGCTACAACCAGGCCGTCCCCATGGCCATGGCCGCCCTCACAGGCAAGGAGATAATAGTGCCTCCCGAGCCAGGGCTTATGGGAGCATTCGGTGTGGCCCTGGAGACCGGTCGCAAACTGGAGCTGGGTATTCTGGAAGAAAAAGAATTTGATCTGGAAGAGCTGGCCCGCCGTGATGTTGAACAGCTAAATACATTCACCTGCCAGGGAGGCAGCAGTGACTGTGATAGAAAATGCCAGATAAATGTGCTGGGGGTAGCCGGCGAACGCCACACCTTCGGCGGTATCTGCAACAAATATATGTCCATGGATGGTGAAAATGAACATGATACCGATAATCTCAACCTGGTTAAAAAGCGGGAAAAGCTGCTCTTCAATGATTTTCTGGCAGAACCTCCAGAAGACGAGACCGGAAAAGGTGTTATCGGATTCAACCGCTCACTGACAGTACACGAACTCCTCCCCTTCTATTCACGCTTCTTTGCGGAGCTGGGCTATGAGGTTATTTTACCTGATAAAGCTGAAGAGGAAGGTATCCAGAGGCAATCTGCCGCCTTCTGCTATCCGGTTGAAGTCAGCCACGGTTATATGAAAAACCTGCTCGAAAAGGAACCGGACTATATATTCCTGCCTCATGTTAAAGGTCTGCACGTGGAAAACGGACCCGAAGAGAGCATTCTCTGCCCTATGGCCCAGGGAGAGCCCTACTATCTATCTGCCACCTATTCCCGGCTCGAAGATGATTCTGTATTCTCACCTGTGCTTGATTTCAAGGACGATTTTGCAGGGGTCAAAGAGGAATTTATGGAGATAGGTGAGAAACTGGGCGCTGACAGCGAACTCTGTCATAAGGCCTTCCAGAAAGCCATAGAATCACAGCAGAACTTCGAGGAAAAACTTAAGCATATCGGCCGCTCTGTGCTCGAACATCTGCAGGAAGATGAAGACCGCAAGGCCTCAGTTATTTTCGGACGTCCTTACAATGCCTTTGCCTCGGAGACAAATCTGGGTATACCCCATAAATTTGCCTCACAGGGAGAGCTGGTTCTCCCCTTCGATATGCTGCCCATAGAAGGTGAAGAAGTTTTCGATAAGATGTACTGGTCGATGGGACAGATGATAATGAAGGGGACCAGATTTGTGAGCAGACATCCCCAGCTCTTCGGAACCTATATCACCAATTTCAGCTGTGGCCCGGACTCTTTCCTTGTCAATTACTTCCGCCAGACCAATGGCAGCAAACCCTCGCTGACTCTTGAGCTGGACAGCCACACGGCCGATGTGGGAGTAAATACCAGAATCGAAGCTTTTCTCGATGTAGTAGAACGCTACAGAAACGTGGCCGATAGTCTGGAGAAAGAAGAAGAAAGTGATTTCACTCTGGCCAGAGCCCGGGCCAGCTCTGGAGATGTCAAAGTCCATACCTCTGAGGGAGAAGTTCTGCCGCTCTCAGATGATAGAGTGACACTTCTCATCCCTTCCATGGGCGGACTGGCCACAAATGCTGTGGCCTCGGCCATGAAATATAAAGGCATAGATGCTGTGGCCTGTAAACCCCCGGGAGAGAGCGAATTGAAGCGGGGTAAAGCATATGCCACCGGCAAGGAATGTCTTCCCTTCCTGCTCACCATGGGCACCATGCTCAATTATGCCGATGATAAGGATGAAGATGAAGTGATGATCTACTTCATGGCTGAATCCTCAGGCCCCTGCCGCCTGGGACAGTACTCCGTCATGATGGAAAAAGTCATCCGCGATAAAGAGCTGGAAAATGTGGGGCTTTTAAGCCTTGATGCCGGGCCCGGATATCAGGCCCTGGGAGCAAAATTCCTGATGAGGGCCTGGCAGGCACTGGCCATATCCGATGTGCTCAATGACACCTACAGTGCTATCAGGGCTCTGGCCGAAAAACCTGAAGCCGGTCTGGAGCTGTTCAAAAAGAGCCGTGATAATATATTCGAAGCCCTGCAGAAAAAATCCTGGTGGGGGGTAAAGAGGGTTCTGAAAAGAGAAGCTGAAAGACTGAGCAGCATAGATCTGGTAGAACCCTATGAAGAAGCACAGAAAGTGGCACTCACGGGTGAAATATATGTGCGCAACGATGAATTCTCCCGCCGTTACCTTGTCGACAAACTGGCGGAGAGAAATATTGCGACCGTGGTATCACCTATAATAGAATGGCTCTATTATGTCGATCATATGTCTCAGAACTCCGATAACTATGAGAATGATAACTCTATCCTGAGCTGGATAAAGGATAAGATAAGCAGCTTCTATAAGAGCAAAGTCGAGAGGGATGTGCGCAAAATTTTCTCCAGTTCCGGCCTCTGTTCCGACCATCTCATAGATATAGAGGAGATTGTTGATACCGGTCGGGAGCTGGTATCCGATCAGCTGACAGGTGAGACTATACTGACGATTGGAGCAGCGATCTCCGAATTAATAGATGAGGTTGAGGGAATTATTGCCATCGGTCCCTTTGGCTGCATGCACCACAGGGTTTCTGAAGCAATCATCAAGGATAAGCTGGAGGAACAAAAATGGCTGCAGAGCGATAATGGTGAGGTCTCCGGCCAGGTTCTGGATAGGTTCTCCTCACTGCCCTTTCTGGCCATCGAATCCGACGGCAATGCCTTTCCCCAGATAATCGAAGCCCGGATGGAGGCCTTCTGCCTGCAGGTAAGAAGGATCAACGAATTTATTCACGAGAAAAAACGCGTTTAAAACAAACTAAAAGCAATCTCCCATAGAAAAACCTCCCCGGCTCCCTAAACTCCAGAGCGGGGAGGTTTTTCTGTTTATAATTCTTTTCTCCTCTATCAGTAATCCAGATCGATATCTCCGATGAATTCTCCTCTTTCCAGATGTTCCACATCCCGGTTTAAAGCCTTAAAGACACCGGCAATGGCAACTATCAAAAAGAGCATGAAGGGAAAGGCTCCGGCTATAGAAGCTGTCTGCAGGGCCTCAAGGCCACCTGCCAGGAGGAGAACTGCAGCTATAAGCCCTTCCAGTACACCCCAGGTAACTTTTACCTGTGTGGAGGGGTTGAGCTTGCCTTTTGAGGTCAACATCCCCATCACAAAAGTACCTGAGTCCGCGGAGGTGATGAAGAAAGTCGAGATCAGTATCGTGGCCAGGATAGCCATCAGCATGCCCAGAGGGAACTGGGTCAGTACCACAAAGAAAGCAGAGGCAATATCCTCGTGTACGGGGTCTATCACACCTCCAGGGCCAAATTGTTCCAGCCAGATACCGCTGCCGCCCATGGTGGCAAACCAGACTATACCGACCACGGCGGGTACAAGCACAACACCGGCCACAAATTCTTTGATAGTTCTACCCTTGGAGATTCTGGCGATAAAGCCGCCGACAAAGGGAGTCCAGGCTATCCACCAGGCCCAGTAGAATATTGTCCACCATCCCGGCCAGGGACTTCCCTCTACGGGACTGGTGAAGAAGCTGTAATCGAAAATATTGCTGATATAATTACCAAAACCCTGTGTCATATAATCAAGTATGAAAACAGTCGGCCCCAGTATGATCATCATGATAAGCAGAATGCCACCTATAGTTATGTTTACATTGCTCAGATACTTAATGCCCCTATCGATACCGGTCACAGCCGAAATGATAAAGGCTATGGTGACTATGACAACAATTATTGTAGCATTTGTATTTGTTATTGCTATGCCGAAAAGTTCATTTAAACCACCATTGATCTGTTGAGCTCCCAGTCCCAGTGAGGTGGCTATACCGAACAGTGTGGCAAAGACAGCCAGGATATTAAATATCTTGCCCAGAATTCCCTTCACACCTCTTCTGCCGAAGAGAGGATAAAGTGTGGAACTGGGAAGCTGGGGCAGACCTCTCCGGAAAGAGAAGTAGGCGAGTATCATTCCAAAGAAAGCGTAAAGCGCCCAGGGATGAAAGGCCCAGTGAAACATCGATACACCGATAGCAGTTGAGGCCGCCTCGGCAGTTTCTCCTTCAATACCAAAAGGTGGGGAAGCATAATGCATTACCGGTTCGGCAACACCCCAGAAAACCAGGCCTATGCCCATACCGGCACTGAACAGCATGGCTATCCAGGAGCGAGTTGTGTATTCCGGTTCATCATCGGGTTTGCCCAGCTTGATCTGACCGTATTTGCTAAAGCCTAAAATTATCACTATTACCAGAATCGCCGATGTAAAGAGCAGATACAGCCAGGCAAAATTACCCGTGAGGAAGTCGAAGACCGAGTTTATCATGCCTCCGAAATGATCAGTCCATAAAGCCCCCCAGACAATAAGTATAGCAGAGATAATTGCAGAAACCCAGAATATGGTGGGATCGATATCCTTAAGGCCTTTTCCCGGTTCTTCCACATCAAAACCTTCATTTTCAGCCATTTTTTGATCTTCCCCCTTTAATTTTTAGATAGACTGTAGATATTATAATCTACTGCAAAAAATTATTCTGTCCTGTTCACCAATCCTTTCTCGAGGCTGGGATAATAAAGATTATTTAAGTATATTTTGTCACCCCCTTTTAAAAGAATAATATTAGTT
>SL_8KL_010_SEDDRAFT_10003902_pt1 | contig 12188 bp, 9 predicted proteins | sample SodLakKL_010_SED_4_FD_11160 | JGI IMG/M metagenome (IMG submission 11160) | reverse complement strand
CATACCAGCCGTGCAGCGCAACCCCGTCCTGGGCCCGGAGATTGACTTCCTCATAGTCCAGCCCGGCGGCCGCTGGCGTGGTGACGATGTCGCGCCCCCCGATGTGGGGCAGATAGAGCAGCCGCTCCTGGAATACGTACAGCAGGGTAACGAAGGCGATGTACACCAGCCCGATAACCGCCAGGACGCGCAGGATTGTCATCATGAGATGGCTCCCTGATCGCCGCTTTGCCTAATCCGCGTCACCGCCGTTGGGTGCCGCCAGGCCATCCAAATGGGTGGTGTCGTTAAACCGCAGGATGCGGCATCGATAGGTGCTCAGCCCTTCCGGCGAATCCGTGGTCTCGCCATGAGCGGTCCGGGTCAGTTCGAACTCGAACACCGAGGTGTTCTCGGGGCGCACGCCCCAGACCCGACGCGTCCCCAACACCGCCGCCAGTAGATACTGCATGAAGCCGCCATGGGTGACGGCGATGACGGTGTCCTCATCGCCGTGATTGGCCAGCAGATATTCGATGACCTTGGCGGCGCGTTGCCCACGGGACTGAAGGGTTTCAGCCTCGGGCACCGCATCCCAGTCGCGGTTGGCAGCAAAATCCCGAACTGCATCCGGATGCTCGGTTTGCAACTCGCTCCAAGTGCGGGCCGAGAACACGCCCACATCATATTCACTGAGCTCCGGGAATGTGGTGATCGGCCGGGACAGCGCCGCGCTGATCACGCCAGCGGTGGCCTGGGCTCGTCCCAGGGGCGAGCTGTAGAGCACCGTCGGGGTGAGGCCGTCCCGCTCAAACGCCTTGGCCAGGGCTCTGGCGAGATGCCGGGCCTGCTCATGACCAAGGTCACTGAGAGGGTAGTCGGTGTGGCCCTGCCAACGACCTTCGTGATTGGCGACGGTCTGGGCATGGCGAATCAATAACAGGCGCATAGGGCGGCGAGATTAGCGGCTGGCTCCGGGACCTGCAATCCGGGGTGCGGGGTTCAAAGCGCGGCTCTGGTACCGTACCGGCCATGAGTCCGCCAGATGCCATCCGCCATTCGGTGCACCTTTGGGTGGACGCCGACGCCTGTCCCGTGGCCATTCGGGAGATTCTTTTCCGGGCGGCCGAGCGGGTCGGGGCGCGATTGACGCTCATCGCCAATCAGCCGCTGCGCACCCCGCCGTCGCCGTTGATTGACAGCGTCCAGGTCGGAGCCGGCTTCGACGTGGCGGATGACGAGATCGTTCGCCGGGTCAGTCCGGGCGATCTGGTGATCACCAGCGATATTCCGCTGGCGTCGGAGGTCATCGACAAAGGGGCGGCTGTGCTCACACCGCGGGGCGAGGAGCAGACCCGCGAGAACATCCGCGCACGCCTGCAAATGCGGGACTTCATGGAGACACTGCGGAGCAGTGGCATCCACACCGGCGGCCCGGCCAGCATGACCGCTGCGGACCGCAAGCGGTTCGCCGATGCGCTGGACCGCTATCTCGCCCATTGAACACTGCCCGTGATCCCGGTCTGCGATAGAATCACGGCCACTTATCTTAGCCCGGGTTTTAATCATGCCAGTCCTGTTGATGCTCGCCGCCGCCCTTGGTTTGTTGTCCGTGGCCTTCGGGGCCATCTCCGAGCACGCCTTCCGCCCGAACGTGGACCCGGAGTATTTTCGGTATCTGATGACAGCGGTTCGCTATAACCAGGTCCATGCCGTGGCCCTGCTGGCGTTGGCCCTGGGGCTGGCGGCGCCGTTGGCCGCCGAGACGGCACGCCGGGTACGAGCCGCGGCCTGGGTCATGTTTGTGGGGACGGTGCTGTTCAGCATCAGCATCTACCTGGCAGTGGCGCTGGACGCCATGGTGATCACCTACGTCACTCCGGTGGGCGGCACCTTGCTGATGGTCTCCTGGGCGATGCTGATCTGGGCCGGCTGGAAAGCCCGCTAACCCTCGCGTCGCCGGGTGTGGCGCCGGCCCCCTTGGGTGCGGCGCACAATAGGTTTGTGGCAGTCTGAAACCTCAGGGAGGTAGACGACGGAGGACGCCACGGTGAGCGAGGATTGGCATGCCAGAGACTCCGAGGCAGTCGTTGAGGCGCTGAGGACCCGTTCCGGGGGCCTCGATGCCGCCGAGGTGGAGGCGCGGCGCGAGCGCCACGGCCCCAATCGCCTTCGCCCACCCGCCAAAGCCGGACCGCTCAAGCGGTTTCTGAAGCATCTCCATAACATCCTGATTTATATACTTATTGCAGCCGCGGTGGGCACGGCGCTGCTGGGGCACTGGGTGGACACCGGCGTGATCATCGCGGTGGTGCTCATTAATACCCTCATCGGTTTCGTCCAGGAAGGTCGCGCCGAGAAGGCACTGGATGCTATTCGGCAGATGCTGTCGCCGAGCGCCATGGTGATCCGTGAGGGGCGGCGCCATGAAATCCCGGCCGATGAAATCGTTCCGGGGGACGTGGTCGCGCTGCAGCCCGGCGACAAGGTGCCGGCGGACTTGCGTCTGATCGACATCAAAAACCTCCAGATCGAGGAAGCGGTACTTACCGGCGAGTCGGTGCCGGTGGAAAAATCCCTGGACCCGGTATCCGCCGAGGCGGATCTGGGTGATCGCATCGGCATGGCCTATTCCGGAACCCTGGTCACCTTCGGGCGGGGCACCGGGGTGGTGGTGGCCACCGGCGAGGACACCCAGATCGGACGCATCTCCGGGATGCTCACCGAGGTGGAGGGGCTCGAGACACCGCTGGTGCGCCAGATGGAGCAGTTCGGGCGCTGGCTGGCGGTCATTATCATCGGTATTTCCGCGCTCACCTTCGCGTTCGGTTACTGGGTTCGCAGCTACCCCCTTGATGAGATGTTCCTGGCGGCGGCCAGTCTGGCGGTGTCCACCATCCCTGAGGGCCTCCCGGCGATCATGACCATTGCCCTGGCCGTGGGCGTCCAGAAAATGGCGCGACGCAACGCGATCATCCGTCGGCTCCCCGGGGTGGAGACCCTGGGATCGGTGTCGGTGATCTGCTCGGACAAGACCGGCACCCTGACCCGCAACGAAATGACCGTGCAAACCGTGGCCATGGCCTGGGACCTGGTGGATGTGGAGGGCGTCGGTTACGCACCGGAAGGCGCATTCCTGCGGGATCAGCAGGTCATCGAGCCCCGTGATGAAGCGGTGCTGGGTGAGGCCCTGCGGGGCGCGCTGCTCTGCAATGACTCCATGCTTCATCACCGTGACGGCGACTGGATGCTGGAGGGCAACCCCACCGAGGGCGCGCTGCTGACCCTGGCGCTCAAGGCTGGTCTCGAGCCGGAGCAGATCCAGCGGCAAAGCCCGCGGGTGGATGTGATCCCCTTCGAGTCCGACCACAAGTACATGGCCACGCTGCATCACGACCACGCGGGCCACGGGGTGGTCTACCTCAAGGGCGCGCCGGAGCGGATCCTTGACCTTTGCGACACCCATGCCACGGTCCGGGGACCTGAGCCTCTTCGAAAAGCCGACTGGCTGGAGGTCATGGAGACCATCGCCGGGCGAGGGCAGCGGATCCTGGCGCTGGCGCGCCGGGCGACGACCCACGATGTCCATCAACTGGATTATGGGGATATCGAATCCGGCGGTTTTGAACTGGTGGCTCTGCTGGGCATTATCGACCCGCCCCGGGATGAGGCCATTGCCGCGGTGGCGGACTGTGCCAGCGCCCGGGTGCAGGTCAAGATGATTACCGGCGATCACCTGGCCACCGCCTATGCGGTCGCCCAACAGCTCGGCATTGTCCGCTCGGACACGCGCCATGCCATGGCCGGCCACCAAATCGATGAAATGGATGATGAAGCCCTACGGGAAGCCGCGCTGCATTGCGATGTCTTCGCGCGGACGACCCCGGAGCACAAGCTGCGACTGGTCCGGGCGCTTCAGGCCGGCGGTCGGGTGGTGGCCATGACCGGTGACGGCGTGAATGACGCTCCGGCGTTAAAACGCGCCGATGTGGGTGTCGCCATGGGCAACAAGGGCACGGAGGCGGCCAAGGAGGCTTCGGAAATGGTGCTGGCGGACGACAACTTCGCCTCCATCGCCCACGCCGTCGAAGAGGGGCGGACGGTTTACGACAACATCCGCAAGGCCATTCTGCACATGCTGCCCACCAACGCCGGGCAGTCTCTGACCATCATGATGGCCATTCTCATGGGCCTGACACTGCCGCTGACCCCCGTCCAGGTGCTGTGGGTGAACATGGTGACCAGCGTGACGCTGGCCATGGCACTGGCCTTTGAAAAGAGTGAGCCCGGGGTTATGGACCGTGCACCCCGGGATCCGAACGCGCCGCTGCTGTCCGGCTTTCTGCTCTGGCGCATTCCGTTTGTGGCAATCCTGCTATGGATTGGCACCTTCGGGCACTTCGTCTGGATGGAAACGGTGGCCCAGGTTCCGCAGGAGGTGGCACGGACGGTGGCCATCAATACCCTGGTCGCGGGCCAGGCGTTCTATCTCCTGACCCTGCGGCTGATTCACGAGCCGGTGCTGGTGGGGTTGGCGGTGTTCCGCTCCTCAGCCATGTGGATTGCCATCGGCATTCTGGTCGGGCTGCAGCTGGCCTTTACCTACGCTCCCTGGGCCAATGCGCTGTTTGGCACCGCCCCCATTGGCCCCGGAGACTGGCTGCGGATCATGGCCTTTGGTGCAGCCGTATTCGTGGTGGTTGAACTTGAAAAGCTGGTGCGACTCTCAATGAAGCGGTATCAGGAGCGCATGGCATGAGAACAATCGGTGCCCTGGGCCTGTCGGCCCTGGCGTTTTTTCTGGTGTTGGTGCTGCCCAACCATCCAGCGATGTTCCACCCGGGGGCATTGGCGGCCTGGCCCCTGGAGCTCCCGGCGTTACTGGCGTTGCTGGTGTTCACCGGGCTGCCCGGACTGAGTCCGCTGGTGCGACTGGGTCTGGTGTTTTCGCTGGTGGCGGTGGTTTTGCTGCGCCTGGCTGACGTCGGCACATTCATTGCCTACAACCGGCATTTCAACCTGGCGGCTGATCTGCATTTCGCCCCGGCGGTCTGGAACCTGCTGGTGGGCAGCGTCGGGCTGCCCCTGGCGGTGCTGGCGGCCGTGGGTGGGGTGCTGGCACTGCTGGTTCTGATGGGCCTGCTCTGGTGGGGCAGTGGGGTCTGGGCCCGGCTACCGGTGGGGCGCACGGGCCGTGGGGTGGCGGCCCTGGTGCTGGTGCCGGCCGTGGCGCTGGTGGTGGCGGATATCAACCACCGCAAACCGGTCTCGGTGCCGGGCGAAGCATTTGCCGCCCGGGTGGCGGTGGATCGCAGCCATCAGATGGCCGCAACCTATCGGGATATGCAGGAGTTTCGAGAGGCGGCGCTGCGGGATCCGATGCTCGGGCGCGGGCCGTTTTTCGATGCGCTGGACGGCCGGGACCTGGTGATCGTCTATGTTGAGAGTTACGGGCGCTCGAGCTTCGAGAACCCCCTCTACATTCCCACTCACACCCAAACCCTGAAGGCCATTCAGGAGCGCCTCGACGGCGAAGGGCTTGCCATGCGTTCGGGCTGGGCCACCGCACCCATGGTGGGCGGGCAGAGCTGGCTCGCCCATGGATCGGTGGCCACTGGCCTGTGGCTGCATAACCAGCCCCGCTACCGGGCCATGATCAACAGTGGTCGTCGCACCCTCTACCACTATGGCAACGACGCCGGGTTCCGCACCGTGGCAATCAAGCCGGCCCATGTCATGGGCTGGCCGGAGGGCGAAGCCTTCAACTTTGACGCCATCTACAACGCCCCGGATCTGGGCTATGAGGGGCCGCCGTTCAACTGGGTGACCATGCCGGACCAGTTCACGCTGAAGGCCTTCGAGCGTCTGGAGCAGGGCCGTGACGACCGCCCCCCCTTGATGGCGCAAATCGCCCTGATTTCTTCCCATGCCCCCTGGGTCCCGGTGCCGGAACTGGTGGATTGGGAATCCATGGGGGCGGGCGAGGTGTTTGAAGAAGCCGCCGCTTCCGGAGATCCGCCGGAAGTGGTCTGGCAGGACGAGGACCGGATTCGGGATCAATTTCGCAAGGCGGTGGATTACAGCCTTCAGGTGGTGGGCAGCTGGGCCGAGCGTCAGGCCGGGGATCCGCCCCTGATGATCGTCCTCGGCGACCACGAACCCGCCAGGTTTGTGGCGGGAGTCGACGGCTATGATGTGCCCATCCACGTCATCGGCCCGGCGGATCTGGTGGATCGCTTCGAGGATCTGGATTGGCAGGAAGGCATGATCCCCTCGGCGGATACTCCGGCCCGCCGCATGGACAACCTCCGGGATATTCTCCTGCGCAAGCTCTCGTCGCAGTTCGAGGCGCTCAGGATCTCGGAGCGCTCATCGCAGGACTAGCCAGGCCAGCCCTGCCATTAACCCGACCAGGATGACGCCGGCCATGGGCCAGCGCTGGACCTGTGTCTCCAGCGCCTGAGCGGCCTGTCGGGCGGGTTGCAGCGGCTCAGCCGCCGTGTCCGATGCGGGCCGGTTTCGCCCGATGATCCTCTCCGCAAGTCCGGATATCCCCGACATGAGCGTCCCAATCGTGCGCTCCAGCGGGACGATGAGGTCTCCCTCTGGAACCGTCGGCCGTTGACTGAGTCGGTGCTGCTGCCACCCGACCAGGCCGGCCAGTACCAGCCCCGCGGTCACCGGCCATGCGCCCGCTATCAGGGTATCCGGCCGCAGCAAATAAGCGGGACTGCGGGGATCATGGACACCCCAAAGCGCCCAGGGGACGATCAGCGCGGCGAATCCGGTACCCATGACCGTCAGGCCCATGGTCCGCGCGCCAAGGCCCGCTGCGGATTTTGCCGGTGACCGGGCCAGCAGGTACAGGTAGCGCACCAGAAGCAGCGTGGTGGTGATGCCCGTCGCGGTCACCGCCATCACCAGCGGCGCCGGGAATGCCGGTTTGATCGCGGCCTTGGCCAGAGCGCCGCCGGTCAGCGGCCACCCGGCCACCGAGGCGCACAGGACAGCCACCAACGCCAAAGCGGCCCAACGGGCGGCGCCGCCGAGCAGCGGGATCCAGCCCACGGCCAGAAACAGTGCGCCTTTGGCGAATCCGTGATGAACGCCGTAATAGCCCGCAATCTCTGGCCCCGAGCCACCGGCGACGGCGAGCCCGGCCCCCACCACCGCCAGCATCAAGCTCATCTGGCTGACGGTGGAGTAGGCCAGCACCGCCTTGATGCGTGACTGCAGCACCCCGAGGATCACCGCCGCGTAAGCGCCGGCCAGCCCCAGCGCCAACAGGACGGGGCCGGTGAGTGCATCGCCTTCGGGCAGAAACCGGATCAACCCGATGAGGCCGGCTTTGACGATGGCCCCGGAAAGCACCGCCGAGGCCGCGGTGGGGGCCGCCGGGTGGGCCAGGGGCAGCCATAGATGGAGGGGCATGAGGCCGGCTTTGATGCCGAATCCGGCAATGAGCAGGGCCACAATCAGTTGGCGTTGCCCGTTGCCGAGCATCGGGTCGGTCAGGCCGTGCCGCATCTCCGCAATCAGCAGCGTCTCGGCCTGGGCCATCATCAGCACGAAGCCGATCAGCAGCATCGCCTCGCCGAGTACCGCCATGATGATGTAGATCCTCGAGGCGCGAAGCGCTTCGGCGGTGCCGTCATGCACCACCAGGAAATAGGCCGCCAGCGAGACCGCCGCAAATGCCACGTAGAACGTCACGGCATCGGCGGCGAGGAAGACGCCCAGGTTGCCGGTGAGGGTCAGGCACCAGAATCCGCTGAAGATGGCCGGTTTACGGGGGGCTTTCATGTAGGCCACGGCGTACAGACCCGCGGCCAGCCATAGGGCGGCGGTCATGCCCAGCAGCGCCAGTGCCGTGGGATCGGTTTCCAGTCGCACGCCGAGCAGCAGAATGGGCACTTCGGTGGCGGTATCCGTCAGTGGCATCAGGGCCAGCATCAGCCCGGGCAGCGGCGCCAGCGGCAGGAGCATCAGGGCCCGATCGCGCAGCGGCGGCAGCACCATCAGGCCCGCCATCAGCAATGGCCAGGCCAGAGCCAGGAACGGCATCAACGGTCCTTGCACCCAGTCCATCATGGTTGGTAGTGCCTCTCGACGATTAGTGTGGCCCAGCCCAGCGGACTGAAATCCGCACCGGCGAGGAGCCCGGCGGCGATGGCGCCCAGGCCGGTGATCACCGCCGGGACCACGATGCCCAGGGGGCGCTCACCGGGGCGCTCGCCGTCCGGTGGCGGGGTAAACCAGATGCGGTAGAGCAGCGGCAGGAAATACGCTGCGTTCAAGAGCGTTGAGCCGGCCAGCACAGCCACCACCCAGGGAGCCCCCGACTCCATGGCCCCAAGGCCCAGGTAGATCTTGGTGACGAAGCCGGCCATGGGCGGCAGGCCGATCATGCCCAGCGCCCCCAGCGAGAAACACACCGAGGTCCACGGCATGCGGGCGCCAATGCCGTTCAGTTCCGCGATCTCATGGATGCCGGCCCGCTCGTCGTATATGCCGGCGCAGAAGAACAGAGTGATTTTCATCAGGCCCTGGTGAACCAGGTGAGCCAGCCCGCCGATGAGCGCCAGGGGGCCGACGAGGGCGGCACCCAGGACGATGTAGGAGACCTGACTGACCGTGGAGTAGGCCAGTCGGCGCTTGATCCCGGTCTGGCGCAGCGCCTGAATCGAGCCATACAGAATGGTCACTGAGGCGAGCATGGCCAGCGGTATGCCCAGTCCCAGGTCGGTAACCCGCTCAATGCCGAATACATCGTGGATGACGCGGACAAACCCGAAGGCGCCGGCCTTCACCACCGCCACGGCATGCAACAGCGCACTCACCGGAGCCGGGGCGGCCATGGCGGCGGGTAGCCATCGATGAAGCGGCACCATGGCCGCTTTGACCGCCAGTCCTCCGGCGAACAGCAGGAAGAGCCACCGCTGGCTGGCCGAATCCAGATCGGCAAAATCGGCGCCGTTGGCAAATTCCACCGGCCCGGCCGCGGATTCCAGCCAGAGGATGGCGAACAGCAACGCCACGCTGCCCGGCAGGGAATACAACAGGTAGGACATCCCCGCGCGCATGGAGGCGGCGTTCTGTTTGTGGACCACCAGCGGCCAGGTGCTCAGGGTGAGGAGCTCGTAGAAAATGAAAAAGGTGAGCAGTGAACCCGACAGGGCAATGCCGGTGGTGGCGAAAACGCACAGACTGAAAAAACCGAAGAACCGGGAGAGGTTGGGTTTGCGGTCGAAATAGGCGATGGCGTAAACCGTGGTGAGCAGCCACAGCAGGGCAGAGAGGGTCAGAAACAGCAGCGACAGGGCGTCCACCCTCAACAGCAGGAACATCCCCGGTACCAGGTCGATGCGGGTTTCATGCAGGGTGCCCCCGGCCACTTCCACCAGCATGAACACCACCAGACCGACCTTGAGCAACGCTCCGCCGAGGTTGAGCGTATTGCGCCAGACGTGGCTTTCCTGATGCAGGAAAAAGGTCGCCACCGCCGGCAGCAGCGATGTGGCGAGAATCAGCGGGGGCAGCCAGTCGGTCATGGCATGCCTCCCATCAACTCATGGGGGACGGCGGGCAGGATGCCGAGGGCGAGGGAGGCGATAGCCAGCCCCAGCGGGATTGCCTGCCGCCAGGCCGCCACCGTTGTGAAGGGGGCGGCGGACTCCTGATCCGGGTGCCGAAAGGCCGAGGCCATGGGGCGATAGAGATAGGCCGCGGCCAGCAGACCGCCGGCCAGCACTATCAGCCCCCAGCCCGGCACACCGCCCTCCAGCGAGGCGGTCACCAGCAGGTACTTGGCCATGAAACCGCCACTGGGGGGCAGGCCCATGAGTGTGATGGCCGCCAGGCCGAAGGCGAACAGGGTGACCGGCAGGGCCTGGGCGACGCCCGCCAGTCGAGCAATGCGGTCATGGCCGGCGGCTTCGAGGATCAACCCCGCGCAGAGGAACAGGGCAGCCTTGGCCAGGGCATGGGACAGTGCCTGGAACAGGGTGCCATTCCAGGCACTGTCCGCCACACCGCTCCCGACGGCGCCCGCGGCGCCCAGCGCCAGGGGAAACACGAGGAACAGGTAGCCGATCTGGGCCACCGTGGAGTAGGCGATGACCAGTTTCAGGCGCTCCTGGCGAAGGGCCATGATCGAGCCATGGACAACGGCCAGAGCGCCGAGCCAGCCCAGGACATTGACGGCGATCGCATCACCGGCCCCCGGCGCGGCCTCAAGCCACAGGCGCAGCGCGATATAGAGCGAGGCCTTGGGCACCAGCGCCGACAATACCGCGCTGGCGGGGGCGGGCGCGCCGGCATGGGCGGGTGGCAGCCAGACGTGAAAGGGGAACAGCGCGGTTTTGGCAGCCAGGCCGGCGGTCATCGCCCCGATGGCCAGCGCATCCGTGGGGTGCATGCCCAATTCGCCGGCCAGCAGAGTGATGTCCAGAGTCCCATGACCGGCGTAGATCAGGACCACGCCCAGCAGATAGAGCAGCGAGCCGGTCAGGGCGAACAGTAGATAGCGCAGTGCCGCATTGAGGGTGTCGCGCTTTCGTTCGATGGCCACCAGCGCCACCGCCGCCAGACTGGCCAGCTCGAGCCCCACATAGAGATTGAACAGATCCCGGGAGACAAATATGGCGTTGAGCGCCCCCCATAGCAGCAACAGAAGCGGCCAGAAGGTCTGGGCCAGCCGGCTGCGGGGTCCCGGTTGTCCGATGGGCGCCAGCGAGAACAGCACCACGGCCGCCATGACCAGTGCGTTGACCAGCAGGAACAGCACCGCCGGCCCATCCGCCATGATCTGTATCCCCAGCGGCGGTGCCCACTCGCCAAGGGCAACCACCACCGGCCCATGGACCGCAACATGGCTCGTCAGGCCTGTGGTCACGGCCACCATCAGCCCGGCGACGCTGGTGACCAGTGGCGTGGCATGGCGCGGCGCGGCCACCGTGGCGATGGCACCCAGCAGTGGCAGCGTCAGGCACAGAACCAGAGCAGTGATCGGCAGGCTCATGGGTCGCGACCGCCCTCCCGGGCATGGGCGACCACCAGCGCCAGGGCTAGGGCCGTGGCGGACAGGGCCACCACGATGCCGGTGATGATCATGGCCTGGGGCACCGGGTCGGTACCGGCGCTTTCGCTGCCGGACAGCGCTCCGAACAGCAGAAAGATGCCGGATCCGATCACATTAAAGGCGATCACCCGGCGGAGTAATAACGGCTGGGTCACCAGCCCGTAGAGGCCCAGGCCGATGAGCGCGGCGGCACAGACCGTAAAGGGCAGCCACTCGGTGGCGGTCATGACGATTCCCCCTGCTCCGGGGCACCAAAGACCAGCATGGCCAGCGTTGCCGCAATGGCCACCGCCAGAGTGGCCTCGATGGCCATCAGGACTGGCTTGGCAAACCCTGGCGGGATGTAGAGAAAGGCACCGACAACCAGTCCGGCCAGTCCCACCAGCAGGAAAAACGTGGGCCCGATCAGCACCGCCATGCGCATCCAGCGGTCATCCACCCGCGGGGCGGGAAGGTGTCCGGTCATCACCGCCACGATCCAGGCAGCGGCCAGCACCGTGCCCCCCTGAAACGCGCCGCCGGGCTGATAGCCGCCGACCCAGACCAGATAAGCGCCCACCACCAGCGCCACCGGGGGTAGCACGCGACCGAACTGGGCCAGCACCCCGTCCGGCAGCACCCGGTGACGCCGGCCGGCCCGGCCCGGCCAGTCCTCATCCCGGGTCAGTGTCCAGGCGCCCACCAGCGCCGCCAGGAGCACCAGCGTCTCAAGCAGGGTGTCCCAGGTTCGGAAATTCAGCAGCACCGCGGTCACCGGATTGTCGGTGCCGGTGACCGGCAGGTGCTCGGCCACGTCGCGCTGGAGACCGGGTACCGCCGGCAGCTGGCTGATTGCTGCCAGCAATCCCAGGGTCACAGCCCCGGCACCTGCCCCGGCCAGGACCTGCAGCAGGCGGTGGGGCGGAGAGGGCGCCGGTGCTTCCAGGGCGCGCAGCCGGGTCCAGGCCACCAGCAGCAGAATGCCGGTCAGTCCGGCGCCGATGGCGGCCTCGGCCAGCGCTACATTGGTGGCTTCGAGGCGCAGCCAGGCCAGCGCAATCAGCAGTCCATAGGCAATGAAGAACACCACGGCCATGAAGGCCTGCCGCCCCAGAATGGCGGCGGCGGCCACCGCCACGATGATCAGTGA
>SL_8KL_010_SEDDRAFT_10003901_pt1 | contig 12189 bp, 12 predicted proteins | sample SodLakKL_010_SED_4_FD_11160 | JGI IMG/M metagenome (IMG submission 11160) | reverse complement strand
TTGTCTTTATGTGAAGAGTGTTGATCAGTTTATACATAAAAAGGAAGGATGTCAAGGGAAAGGTTTAATTTCTTATATTCCGAGAATAGGAATTAATATGAATAGTGTAGCAGTATACTTAGGTCAATATTTAATATCCAAATTATGTTTTCCATATCCTATAATACTAACTTGAGCTGTCAATCTGAAGTGAACAAACCGTAGTGGAACAGGTAATTCACGATGAGGGGTATTGACGTCTTTATTATAATTTATGGGGGGTAGTCGGTTAGCTCCACCTGTGCTATTATGTTAGGAAAATCTTCTAACATAATGGAGGGATCGTGGAGTTGCCATTGGTGCCAGGACGTGACTACCCAAATACCTACCGAGAATTCGTAGAAATGTTTCCTGATGACACGGCATGTAGAGCATTTTTAGCACAGTTGCGTTGGCCAAAAGGTTTTATTTGTCCATCTTGTAAGAATGCCGCAACTCCATGGAATGAAAGCCGTGGACGCCTGGCTTGTCCAAATTGTCGCCACCAAACATCCGTAAGCACGGGAACGCTCTTTGATAAAACGAGAACACCACTAACGACTTGGTTTGAAGCCGCCTGGCATGTGACTACGGCTAAGAATGGCATGTCGGCCAAAACCTTGGAGCGCACTCTGGGTACCAGCTATCGGGTAGCTTGGACGTTGCTGCAGCGTTTTCGGGTAGCGATGGTGGCTATTGAACGTAAACTACTATCAGGCAATGTGGAGGTAGACGAAACTTTGATAGGTGGCATAAAGAAGGGCGGTAAGCGTGGCCGTGGTACGACTAAAAGTGTTGTAGTAATTGCCGTAGAGATCAAGCGCCCTAAAGGCTTCGGGCGGGTGCGGATGCGTCATATTCCAGATGCTTCTGGTAACAGTCTACTCCCGTTCGTGTGCGATGTGGTTGCTCCTGGAGCTGTAGTACTCACCGATGGGTGGGGTGGCTACAATGAACTGCCTGATTATAGATACACACGAAAAATAAAGGTGTTGTCATCTTCTGGCGATCCTGCCCGTGTTTCTATGCCGGGTGTTCATCGCGTCGCAAGCCTGCTTAAGCGATGGATTCTTGGTACTCACCAGGGATCAATAGTTCCTTACCATCTGCAATCTTACTTGGAAGAGTTTACGTTTCGATTCAATCGGCGCACTTCTCGAAGCCGGGGTCTTGTTTTCCGAAGGCTTCTTGAACAGGCTGTTGTCACAGGACCTATTACTGAAAACGATGTGACCCACGGCTACGATTGGGATTGTAATTAAAGCAAAATGGGGTGGAGCTAACCGACTACCCCCCATAATTTAAATATATATTGAAGGAGATTAGGCCCACCCCGTTGAAATTTAATAACGTGCTCAAAAGAATTGATTTAGATAACAATTATTCAAATGGCTGGCGGCCTCAGGATAAGTGTGGTGTTTTTGCCATTTACAATTATCAGGGTCCCGACAACGCTGCCCTGATCACTTACCTTGGTTTGCTTGCCCTGCAGCATCGAGGTCAGGAAAGCGCCGGGATGGCCTTTAATTGTGAACAAGGTATAAATCATATTAAAGGCATGGGCTTAGTCGATCATGTTTTCCCTCGCGATACCCTTTTTGCAATTGAGCCAAAGACGATTCTTGGCCATGTCCGTTACTCGACTACCGGTTCAAGTTTTGCAGTTAATGCCCAGCCCCTGGTGGCCCGCTCAGCTGATCAAAGCGGGATTGCCCTTGCACACAACGGCAATCTGACCAACACCAGGCGTCTACACAATAAACTGCTCGGCGAAGGGCATATCTTTCACACAACTTCCGATACAGAAATTTTATTGAGCTACCTGTCCCGTTTCAAAAGGCGCGGTTTGGTCAGCGCTGTTCAAAATGCGATGAATATTATTGAAGGGGCCTATTCAGCTGTTATATTAGACGAAGAGCAACTGGTTGCGTTTCGTGATCCGAATGGTTTCCGGCCTCTCATGATCGGCTGTTTGGGGGAAGCCTTTATTTTTGCTTCAGAAACAGCTGCCCTCGATACGGTAGGCGCTTCTTTTATAAGGGAAGTTGAGCCCGGAGAGATCGTAACGGCTGGCCCGAAGGGTCTTAGTTCATACAAACAGGGTTCAGACAGTGAATCATCGCTTTGCATTTTTGAGCATGTCTATTTTTCCCGGCCCGATAGTATTCTCGGAGGGCAAAGCGTTTATGGGTTTCGCAAGAAAGTCGGTTCATTGTTGGCCAGGCGGATCACTGCCGGACTTGATATGGTTATACCTTCTCCTGACTCAGGGGTCAGTGCAGCTATCGGGCTTGCTGAAAGCTTAAATTTACCCATGGAGTGGGCGATCCACCGTAATTCCTACCTGGGGCGGACATTTATCGAACCTACGCAGGATGAAAGAGAAATGGCTGTGCGCCTTAAATTTAATCCGGTTAAAGATCTAATCAGGGACAGGAGAGTGGCTATAGTAGATGACTCTCTGGTGCGGGGAACAACCGCCCGCGTGCTCGCTGCGCTGCTGCGAAAATCCGGTGCTGCTGAAGTTCACCTCTGCATTGCTTCACCACCGTATAAGCACCCCTGCTATTACGGTATTGATATTCCTTTAGCCCGGGATCTGGCTGCCTTGGACTCTGATTTAAACTATCTGGCGGCGGAAATCGGAGCAGATTCGATAACTTTTGCTGAACTGAGCGATTTATACAGTGCTGTCGGAAAAGAGCAGCATAAATTATGCAGCGCTTGCTTTACCGGGCTTTACCCGAAACTTGGAAAAACGAGAGGAAAGGTGAGTTGATATGGGGCATTTTCTGGAAGACAATACAGGAAGTTTAAGTGAAAAAGTAGTCTTGCTCGATTTTGGAGGGCAGTACAGCATGCTGATTGCCCGCAGAATAAGAGAGGCAGGGGTTTATTGTGAAATGCTTCCCTATAATGCTTCCTGGGAAAGAATCCGAAGTTTTAATCCGGCCGGGATAATATTTTCCGGCAGCCCGGCCAGTATTTATGAGGAGAATGCCCCGCGTTGTGACCAGGCGATTTATGAGGGAGGTATCCCTATCCTTGGTATTTGCTACGGGATGCATCTTTTAGCCGGTGATCTGGGCGGAGAAGTTAAAAAAGGCAGTCGTTCGGAATTTGGGCGCACTTCTTTTAGCATAGAAGAAACTGAACCTCTTTTTAAAGACGATTCTTTCAGTGATCTGAATTTTTGCTGCGGCTGGATGAGCCATCAGGATGAAGTCATAAAACCTCCGCCGGGTTTTAATGTCCTGGCCCGCTCTGAAAATAAGACAGTGGCCGCCATCGGCGACCAGCGGCGAAAGATCTATGGCCTGCAGTTTCATCCCGAAGTAGTTCATACTCCCGGAGGTAAAAACGTTCTCAAGAACTTCCTTTATAGAGTATGCGGATGCAGTGAAACCTGGACCGTGCGCAGTTTTATAGATGATGGCGTAGCCAAGATTCGTAAAATAGTAGGCGAAGATCAAAAAGTGGTTTGTGCCTTAAGCGGGGGGGTTGACTCCTCGGTAGTCGCTTTTCTACTAGATAAGGCGCTCGGGAACAGGGCAATTTTTATCTTTGTTGATCACGGCCTTTTAAGGCTTGATGAGGCGGCAGAGGTGGCCAGGCTTTACCGGGAAGGTTTACAGGGACAGTTTATCCATGTCGATGCAGCAGATAGATTTTTAGAGCGCTTAGATGGAGTAAGTGATCCGGAAGAAAAACGGCGCATTATCGGCAATGAATTTATCGCAGTCTTTAAGGAAAAAGCCCTTTCGATGGGTGATATTGCCTATCTTGCCCAGGGCACAATTTATCCTGATGTTATTGAAAGCGGTTCTGTGCAAGGTTCTGCGGTGATTAAATCTCATCACAATGTCGGCGGTCTTCCTGAAGAACTTGGTTTTGAGCTGATCGAACCGATCCGTGAGCTTTTCAAGGACGAAGTACGCCTGGTCGGGGCCGAACTGGGCTTACCTGATACGATTTTAAAGAGGCAGCCTTTCCCGGGCCCGGGACTGGCAGTGCGCATTATTGGTGCGGTTTCAGCTGAAAAACTAGATCTTTTGCAGCAGGCTGATGCAATTTTTAGAAATGAAATTATTAAGGCCGGGATGAACGATCAGCTCTGGCAGTATTTTGCGGTTTTAACCGATGTGAAAGTGGTCGGAGTAAAGGGAGACGGACGACACTACGGGCCGGTCATTGCCTTAAGAGCAGTAGTTTCAGAAGATGCGATGACTGCAGACTGGGCCCGACTGCGTGATGATTTGCTGGAGAAAGTCTCAGCGCGGATTACCGGTGAAATCCCTGCTGTGGCCAGAGTGGTTTATGACATAACTTCCAAACCACCGGGCACTATCGAGTGGGAATAAAAAACTTGATCTAAGGCCATATCCGGAGAAGAATCTGTTTGTGGGGTTTTTCTGCCGCTTAAGTTTTACCAGTAGGGTGAAGCTGGGTTGTTGATCGATGAAGATGCCGACTCTTGGTCGGAAGCCGAAGAACATCTTGATTGCTTTATAGCTTTGGCATATTAACTAAGACTGTTTAAGAGATTTGCAGATCTCAACAAAATACTGGTGAACCCGCAAATCATCAGTCAGTTCCGGGTGAAAGGAGGTTGTCAGCAGGTTGCCCTGGCGAGCAGCAACGCTTCCTTCTTCTAAAGAGGCTAAGATTTCGACTCCTGGTCCGGCTGTCTCGATAAGCGGTGACCTGATAAATACACCGGGCAGCGGCGTTTCAAATGAATTGAATTTGAATGCTGTTTCAAAGCTTTCTCGCTGGCGGCCGAAAGCATTGCGCTTAACCCTGATGTCCATCAAGCCAAGTTTCGGCTGCCTTGCGATGCCATCTGAGACCTCTTGGGCCATCAAGATCATTCCGGCGCAGGTTCCGAATACAGCAAGGCTGCCTTTTTCGCTGCGTTCCCTGATTGGCCCGGTTAACCCGAATGCTTCGATTAGTTTTCCGATGGTGGTGCTTTCTCCCCCGGGGATGATCAAGCCGTTGACCCGGGATAAGTTTGTTGTATCTTTTACAGGAACAGCCTCAACACCGCACAAAGCAAGGTGTTTTAAATGTTCAGAAACAGCCCCTTGAACTGATAGGACCCCGATTTTCATNTTCTGNTAAACTCCTAATTTATTTATGCTCCCCGGTCCTGCATACGGTCTGCATCGGTCAGGGTGGACATCTCGAGTCCGGGCATTGCTTCACCCAAATCCTTGGATACCTCAGTAAGCAGTTTGGGATCATCGTAATGCATGGTCGCTTTGACGATTGCCTCGGCTACTTTTTGAGGATTTTTCGCTTTGAAAATACCTGAACCGACAAAAACACCGTCTGCACCAAGCTGCATCATCAGGGCTGCATCGGCCGGTGAAGCGATTCCTCCAGCGGCGAAGTTAACTACGGGCAAGCGCCCTTCTTTTTTAACTTCCTGGAGCAGGTCCAGCGAAACCCCCATATCTTTGGCCAGAACTACCAGTTCATCGTCAGCTTTACCGATTACCTGGCGAACTTGATCCATTACTTTGCGCATGTGCCGCACTGCTTCAACCACGTTGCCGGTTCCCGGTTCTCCCTTGGTCCGGATCATCGCTGCTCCTTCGGAGATACGCCGCAGAGCCTCCCCTAAATCCCTCGCGCCGCAAACAAAAGGAACTTTGAAGAGATGTTTGTTGATATGGTATTGCTCGTCAGCAGGGGTGAGAACTTCGCTTTCGTCGATATAATCAACACCCAACTCTTCCTGGATCTGCGCTTCGGTGATATGGCCGATTCTTACCTTGGCCATGACCGGTATAGTTACCGTGTCCATTATTTTCAGGATCATTGCCGGATCGGCCATACGGGCCACACCTCCGGCTGCCCTGATGTCTGCTGGTACACGTTCTAAAGCCATTACAGCAACAGCACCAGATTTTTCAGCAATCTGGGCCTGTTCCGCTGTAGTGACGTCCATAATCACCCCACCTTTTTGCATCTGGGCCATTCCTTTTTTTACTCTAAAAGTTCCCTGTTCTTTCATTTAAAACCCCCCTGACAGAAGATGTTCATTCAATCAATATTGACCGGTCTGACCGGAATTCCTTTTGCGGTCAGATATTCCTTAATATCTGCAATACTGTAAGTGCCGTAGTGCAGGATGGAAGCAGCCAGCACAGCATGGGCCTGACCATTAGTCAGCGCTTCATAAAGATGCTCTAAATTTCCCGCTCCGCCGGAGGCAATAACCGGGATATTGACTGCTCCGGCAACTGCTGCCAGCAAAGCGGTGTCGTACCCGTCAAGTGTTCCGTCTGCATCCATGGAAGTGAGCAGAATTTCTCCTGCCCCAAGCTTTTCAGCTGTAACTGCCCATTCAACAGCGTCGCGGCCTGCCGGGTTGCGTCCGCCGTGGGTGAAGACTTCCCACTTTAAATCATCACTTCCAGATGAGGAAACCTCAACCCTTTTAGCATCAATGGCGACAACAATACACTGGCTGCCAAAACGTTGGGCCCCGGCCTGGATCAATTCCGGGTTCTGCAAGGCTGCTGTATTCAAAGAAACTTTATCAGCGCCTGACTGCAGGAGTTCCTGCATGAAATCCAAATTGTCAATTCCGCCTCCCACAGTTAGTGGAATGAAGACAGCGTTCGCAGTTTTCTCCACCACATCGATGATGGTCTGCCTCTTTTCAACGGAAGCGGTAATATCTAAAAAAACTAATTCATCGGCGCCCTCGCGGTTATAAAAACTAGCTCTTTCCACAGGGTCGCCAGCATCTCTTAAATTAAGAAAGCGGGTCCCCTTGACGACCCGGCCGTCCTGCACATCCAGACAGGGAATTATTCTCTTTGCCAGCATAACTTTGATCTCCTTAAAATTCAGTCTTTATCTGCCGATTCCCGGCTATAATCTTACCAAAATTACTGAGCAGTTGCAAACCTGCCTGGCCGCTCTTTTCGGGATGAAATTGAACTCCGTAAAGATTGCCTCTATAAACTGCCGAAGTAAAAGAAATTCCGTACTCGGTCAGGCCGAGAATGTAATCTTTTTTTTCCGGAAGGGCATAATAAGAGTGGGTAAAGTAAAAGTAAGCCCCGTCATTCAAGCCTGCAAAGAGGGGATGTTCACAAACCGGGTTCACCTTATTCCATCCGACATGGGGAACTGGTAGTCCTTCCGGGAAACGTCTGACTTCTCCCGGAATAGCATTCAAGCCCTCATCCGGCTGATTGTTACCGCTCAGGCTGGACTCCTCGCTTTTGGAAAAAAGAAGCTGCATGCCCAGGCAAATCCCCAGGAAAGGTTTTCCGGCTGCTATGGCATCATGCAAAGAAGTGGTAAGTTTCTTCTTGGAGATTAAGGAGGCAGCATGGGCAAAAGAACCAACTCCGGGAAAAATAATTGCGTCAGCTGAAGCAATAACCTGCGGATCATCTGAGATTAAAGGTTCTAGAAAAACTTTTTCTGCTGCTTTGAAGATACTGCTTAAATTTGCGCACTCACTATCTATGATAACCAGAGAAGACATCGGACACTCCTTTTTTTGTTTTAGTTTCCGATTCTATTAAAGCACCTAATTAAGATGTTTACAAGTTTATTATACACGATCTGGATGAGATAAACATATTTCATTTCATAAATCTCGAACAGTCCCTTTGTAATTAAATCATTGGCTGGCAATTTTCACAGAGCAATCTGCTTCGACTTCCCAGAAAATTTCTCCCAGCGTTCTGATTCCAAAAAGGATATCTTCAATGCAGGGTTGGCTAAAAGAGAACCTCGCGCTGTGCAGGCCGCCGCCATTGCTTGAAAACCCTTCTCCATGCACAAAAGCCACATTCTGCTGCAGCGCTAGATCAAGCAATTCTTTGCTGGCCGGATAGTAAGCTGGGAAGTTGACCCAGATAAAAAAGCCGCCTCCCGGCCTGCTAAAATTGATTCCGGCCGGAAAATGCTGTTCCATCGAATCAATCATGGCATCTCTTTTTTCACGGTATAATGACCTTAACAATCCGATATGTTTATCGACAAAGCCATTCCTTGAAAGACTGTATGCTAACTGTTGGCCCAGTGAGCTGGAGCAAAGGTCGGCAGTCTGCTTGGCCATACTCACTTTTTCAATGAGTGGTTTAGGGCCGGCCAACCATCCAATCCGGATTCCGGGGATGAGAATTTTTGAATAAGAACCGAGGTATAGAACCCGGTCTTCACGATCGATCGCTTTATAGCTTAAAGGGACATCTTCTTCAAAGTAGAGATCTCCGTAAGGATTGTCTTCAAAAATAATAATATTATAGCGGGAAGCCAGGGCTAAAATTTCATAACGACGTTGAAGGCTGGTCGTAATTCCAGTCGGGTTTTGGAAATTGGGTACGGTATAAAAAACCTTGGGCCGCCGACCATCTCTGGTATGTTTTTTTATGGTTTGTTCCATGCTGGACGGAATAGGGCCTTCTGAATCCATCTCAATGCCCACTGTGACCCCGCCATAAGATTTAAAGGCGCTCATTCCGCCGATATATGCTGGTTCTTCGACTAAAACAGGGTCACCTGCATTAATCAAGATGCGAGCCAGCAGATCAAGGCCCTGCTGAGAACCATCAGTAATAATAAGATTGTCAGCTTCACATGATTTTCCGTCCCGGCTCATCTTTTCGCTTAACACCTTGCGCAGATCATAACTTCCTTCGGTAGGGCTGTATTGAAGGGCTTGCCGGCTATCTTCCCTGATTAGTCTGGTCAGGGCCTGAGATATATCTTCTTCCGGGAAATAATCATTACCCGGAAATCCCCCAGCAAAAGATATTATTTCAGGCTTTTCGGTCAGGGCAAAGAACTGCCGTATTTGTGAACCGGTAATATTTCTAGTTCGATTGGAGAAAAAATTATGCCATTCAATACTCATTTTAAATGCCTCCCTTGATTTAAGTAACCCCTTTTTGTTTTTAGAGTGCTTTTTGAAATCAAAAAGCCCGCCTCTTAATAAAAGAGACGGGCAGATTACCGCGGTACCACTCTAGTTGTCCACATTTAGCAAGCTAAATATTGAACCTCTCGTTAAAATTAACGGTATTGCAACCGGCTGCGCTTAAAAATATAATAATCTTTCAGCACAGCAGCTCCGGGGCGGCTTATTGCTTAGACTACCGGGGGCTTTTCCAGCTACACAAGCCCTTCTCTGGATGGATTGTCAAAGTTTTTATCCCCTTCAAAGCCATTATCTATGATATTATTGTAAGACTATAACAGATGTTAAAGGATAATACAAGGGTTATAGCAAATTAATATGGTGTGGATTTATTGATACTAGATTAAAATGTGGAGGGATTACAATGTCTAAACCGGAAATGCGTTCTTGCCTGCAGGTTATTAAACCTTATCAACCCGGAAAACCAGTTGAAGAGGTTGAAAGAGAGCTTGGTTTGAAAGGCGTCATTAAAATGGCTTCTAATGAAAACCCGATGGGTTCTTCACCTCTTGCCGTGAAAGCAATACAGGAAAAAGTCGATCAAATGCATATTTACCCGGATGGCAATGCTTATTACCTAAAAAATGCCCTGTCAGCAAAGCTTGGTGTTTCACCGGATCAACTCGTCTTTGGCAATGGATCAGATGAACTAATTTCATTTTTGACTCTGGCCTATATAAATCCGGGAGACGAGGCGATCATGACCAAACCCAGTTTTTCCGAATATGTCTTTGCGATGCGCTTAATGGGTGGAGAAATTCGCAAGGTCCCTTTAAAAGAAGGGAGCTTTGAATTTGATCTCGAGGGTATTTTGAACGAGGTCAATGAAAAAACCAGGTTGATATTTTTGTGCAGCCCCAATAATCCGACTGGAACAACAGTTTCCAAAAAGGATTTGGCTGGTTTTGTTGAAAAGCTTCCTCACAAAGTAATCCTGGTTTTGGACCAGGCCTATCACGAGTTTGCCACTGATCCTGATCATCCCGACGGGATGGACTACATTAATGAAGGGTATCCGGTGATTTCGTTAAGGACCTTTTCAAAGATTTACGGACTGGCCGGGCTGCGCATCGGTTATGGGATCACCATACCGGAAATTGCCGCTGATATAAATCGGGTTCGTGAACCATTTAATGTTAACGCTATGGCCCAGGCAGCTGCTATGGCCGCCCTCGAAGATAAAGACCACCTGGAGCGCAGCCGCCAGATGGTCAGCTCAGCACGCAAACAGGTAGCGGCAGGTTTTGCTGAAATGGGCCTTAATGCTGTACCCGACCAGGCTAATTTCTGCTTTGTTGATGTAAAGGTTGATTCTCGGCAGGCTTTCGAAGCTTTGCTCAAAAAAGGGGTAATTGTTCGAACCGGTGATATTTTTGGATTCCCAACCCATCTGCGGGTTACTTATGGAACCGGTGAACAAAACAAACGGTTTCTCGCTGCACTGAAAGAGGTTCTCGAAGAATTGCGGTAAAATTATTCAGGTGATATCAGGTGGTGCAATGAAGGTAAGGCAGGTATCGCCGTATCTTTTTTCCCTGGTAACAGGGAATTCTTCAGTCCACTGCCGGTTCTTAGTATAATGTTCAACAACAAGCAGACCGTTTATATCGATGACTTTATAGCTAAAAATGCTCTGGACAACCGGAGCAATATTTTTGCAGGCATAAGGCGGATCTAAGTAAACCAGATCCGCCTTGAACTTTTCCCGGGCTAGTTTAAACACTGTTTTTTCAGCATCGTTCGGTATAAGCCTTGCTTTTTCTGTCAACCTGCTTTTAGAAAGGTTTTCTTTGATTAAAGAGATGTTTTCTTTTTTATGATCAACAAACACACAAGCCCTGGCCCCCCTGCTTAATGATTCAATACCAATCGCCCCGCTCCCGGCATAAAGATCAAGAAACAAAGAATCATTTATACGGATGCCCAGTATGCTGAAAAGAGCTTCTTTAACCCGGTCAGAGGTCGGTCTGACTGCTATGCCTTTTGGGGCTTTTAGCCTGGCTCCTTTGGCCGTCCCGGCGATTACTCTCAACTCTAAACATCCCCTGTTAAAATTATATCAAAAAGTTGCAGTTCCGGGTAAAGATAGTGATTAACTATGGTTAATCTATCGATGCCTGCTTTTAAAGCATATAATAAAAAGCCCCCGCTTAAAGTTTACCGGAGGCAAAAATCAATCAGGCCGTCAGACAGTAATATATCAATCAGTTTTTTTTTACAGTTAGCACATCAACATTTTTTGCCTGCTGCACTACAGCGCTGCTTACACTGCCCAAAAAGATTCTTTTCAATCCACTAAGTCCCCTGCTGCCAATAATAATCATGTCAAAGCCTTCTTCGCAGGCTACTTCCACTATAGTCCGGGCGGGGTGGCCTTCTTTAAAAATGGCCCGGGCTTTGATGTTGTTTTTTTCCAAGAATTTCAGAGCATCATCTAAAATCTCGTTTTTTTCTTCTTTATGATCTTCTACCATTCTTCTGAATTTCTCTATTTCTTCCGTTGAAAGATCTTTGTATGATGTTATTCCGGATAAATCCTGCGCGTGATCATAAACATATATTACAGCAACTTCGGAGGCATCATCCCCCCTGGCAATCGTAATTGTTCTGTCTAAAGCTTTTTGACTTTGCTCTGATCCATCTGTGCAAACTAAAATCTTCATTTGTATCAAATCTCCTTTGCATGGATTGATCATCATGATTCGGAATCTATGCTTTCGCTCAGCTTGAAGCTATTTTTGATTGTTCTATGATTTCATTTTTTCAGTTTAATTATACCAAAATTATTCAGGGAGTAAAAGTTGTTTGATAATAAGTTTTATATTTTTGCAGGAAATTTCGGAATAGTTGAAGAATCTTTAACTAAGTAAATGAATCAGGCTGAAAACTTTTTTCTGGAAAGGAGTGAAACAAGGGTGAAGCCTAAATTAATTGCTATACTGGTTATGGTCGTATTATTTATAATTATTTTGATCCAGAACACTCAAGTCATAGATTTGAACCTGTTCTTTTGGACTATATCAATGTCCCAGATTATTCTAATTGTCTTTGTCTTGCTTGGTGGTTTTATAATTGGGTTCCTGGCTTCGATGCTGAGCAGGAACAAAAGTTAAATTGATTTTGAAAAGGATTGCTGATAAGTTTAACCTTCAAACATAAATAAACATAAATAAAAAGGATAATTTGAACTTGAATACAAGGAAAATGTATATACTGTA
>SL_8KL_010_SEDDRAFT_10003899_pt1 | contig 12191 bp, 10 predicted proteins | sample SodLakKL_010_SED_4_FD_11160 | JGI IMG/M metagenome (IMG submission 11160) | reverse complement strand
GGGGTCAGCAGGCCGGTCAGGGTGAGGAGCGACAGGCCGAGGCCATTGGGCCGATAGGGCGAGCGGGTCGCAAATACCCCGTAGCGGCGATTGCCGCCGAGGCGTGGGGGACGCACCGTGGGACGCCAGTCCCCCGGCTCCGTGCCATGAAAGCCAAAGATCACCCAGACATGGCTGCAGTTTTCCAGCCCCCGGAGCGCGTCCGGGTCATCGTAGGGCGGCGTCATCACGACTTCGCCCCGCGACGCCGGCACCAGGCCGGGCTGACGCGGGATGCCGAAGCGATCAGTGAAGTCGCTTCGCACCGTCGCAATGGCGCTCATCTGCATGTCAAAAACATATCATTTACACTGCCCCCATGAGTTATCCAACCGTTGATCAGTGCGTCGGAAACACCCCGCTGGTCAGGCTTCAGCGCCTGGCAGACACCGGCTCGAACACGGTTTTGCTGAAGCTGGAGGGCGATAACCCGGCCGGCTCGGTGAAGGACCGTCCCGCCATGAACATGATCGCCCAGGCGGAGGCCCGGGGTGAGATTCAGCCGGGTGACCGGCTCATCGAGGCCACCAGCGGCAATACCGGCATCGCCCTGGCCATGGCCGCGGCGGTGAAGGGCTATCGCATGCGCCTGATCATGCCCGCCAACATGACCATGGAACGCCGGGCGTCGATGCGGGCCTATGGCGCCGAGCTGGTGCTGGTGAGCAAGGAAGAGGGCATGGAGGGCGCCCGGGACCTGGCGCTGAAAATGCAGGCCAACGGTGAGGGCCGGGTCCTTGACCAATTTTCCAATCCGGACAACTGGGGCGCCCACTACGCCGGCACCGGCCCCGAAGTCTGGCGTGACACCCGGGGAACGGTCACCCACTTCGTCAGCTCCATGGGGACCACGGGGACCAGCATGGGGGTGTCACGGTATCTGCGCGAGCAGAACCCGGCCATTCAGATTATCGGGGCCCAGCCCCGGGAAGGCGCCAGCATACCCGGCATCCGAAAATGGCCCGAGGCCTATCTGCCGGCCATCTACGAGCCGGATCGTATCGACCGGATCGTCGAGGTGGGCCAGGAAGAGGCCGAGGAGATGACCCGGCAGCTGGCGGCGAAGGAGGGCATCCTGGCCGGCATCTCCAGCGGAGGGACGCTCTGGGCCGCCCTGGAGATCTGCCGTCAGGTGGAAAACGCCACCATCGTCAGCATCGTCTGTGACCGGGGGGACCGCTATCTCTCCAGCGGCGTGTTCCCCGACCAATGAACATTTTCGCCTTCGACATCGAGACGGTTCCGGACACGGCCGGGGGCCGTCGGCTGCATGGGCTCCACGGGCTGGACGACCGATCTGCCGCGGAGGCCATGCTGGCCATGCGTCGCGAGGAAACCGGCAGCGATTTCCTGCGGTTGCCGCTGCATCGGGTGGTGGTGATCTCGGTGGCAGCCCGTATCGGTGATCGCTTTACCGTGTTCTCTCTGGGAGAAGGGGGCGATGACGAGGCCGCCCTGATCCAGCGGTTCTACGAGGGCATCGAGCGCTACGTCCCCAAGCTGGTGAGCTGGAATGGCAGCGGCTTTGATCTGCCGGTGCTTCACTATCGGGCGCTCATCCACGGCATTAGCGCGCCGCGCTACTGGGAGCAGGGCGAGGAAGATCGCGGCTTTCGTTTCAATAACTATCTGAACCGGTTTCATGAACGGCACACTGACCTGATGGATGTCCTCGCCGGCTATTCCGGGCGCGCGGTGGCGCCGCTGGACCAGGTGGCCACCCTTTGTGGTTTACCCGGGAAGCTCGGCATGAGCGGCGCGGATGTCCGGACCCGCATCGAAGCCGGGGAGTTTTCAGCGGTTCGGGACTATTGCGAGCACGATGTTCTCAACACCTATCTGCTGTGGCTGCGCTTTGAGCTGATGCGCGGCGCCCTGGACAGCGAGGGCTACGACAACGAATGCCAGCGGGTGCACGAGACGCTGGTGGACGCGCAGCGCCCCCACCTGGATGAATTCCTGCAGGCCTGGACCGGCTGAGGCTCATGGGAGGACGACGGGGACGGCGCTTGCCGGCGGAGCCGGTGGAAGTCGAGGTTGAGCGACTCAGTCACGAGGGTCGAGGGATCGGGCACCGCGACGGGCGCACCGTTTTCGTCCAGGGGGCGTTGCCGGGTGAAACCGTCTCGGCGCAGATTCGGCGGCGGCGTCGCCGGCAGGAAGAGGGCCAGGCGGTGGCGGTGGACAACCCGGCGCCGGATCGCGTGTCGCCGCCCTGTCCCCACGTCGGCGTTTGTGGCGGCTGCAGCCTGCAGCACATGGACCCCGTCGCACAGATTGCCCACAAGCAGGCGACCCTGGCCGATCTGCTGAGCCACACCGGCAGGGTCTCGCCGGCGGCATGGTTGCCGCCGGTCACCGGCCCCAACTGGGGATATCGGCGGCGTGCCCGGTTAGGCGTCAAGTACGTGCCCCGCAAGGGCGATCGGGTCCTGGTGGGGTTTCGGGAGCGGTTCAGCCCCTTTGTGGCGGACATCGACAGTTGTCACGTGCTGGACCCGCGGGTTGCCCGGCACCTACCGGAACTGGCGTCGCTGATTCGAGGGCTGAGCATCCCGGACCGGATCGCCCAGATCGAGGTGGCGGCGGGTGATGAAGCGGTGGGGCTGGTTTTCCGCAACCTGCGCCCGCTCACCGATGAGGATCAGCGGCAGTTGGTCGCCTTCGGCGCCGCCCATGGGCTGCTCATTTTTCAACAGCCCGGCAACGAATCCACTGTCGAGCCGGTGGGCCATGAGGCCACCCGCCTTCATTACGCCCTGCCGGACTTTGATCTGGAGTTTGCCTTCGCCCCCACGGACTTCACCCAGGTAAACGCGGCGATCAATCGCCAGATGGTGCCGCTGGCGCTGGATCTGCTGTCGGTGGAGCCGGGAATGCGGGTGCTGGACCTTTTCTGCGGCCTGGGCAATTTCACGCTGCCCATCGCCCGGCGGGCGGGAGAAGTCATCGGCCTGGAGGGCGATGAGCCGCTAGTGGAACGGGGTCGGGAGAACGCTCGCCATAACGGCATTGGCAATGTCCGCTTCGAGGCGGCGGACCTGACCCGGATGAGTCCGGATGCGACCTGGCTGGGCGGGCCGGTGGATCGGGTGCTGTTGGATCCACCGCGATCCGGGGCGCTGGAAGTTTTGCCGGCGATTGCCGGGCTGGCGCCGGAGCGGATCGTTTACGTCTCCTGTGGGCCGGCAACGCTGGCGCGGGATGCCGGCGAGCTGGTTCATCAGCATGGTTACCGGCTGACCCGCGCCGGCATCATGGACATGTTTCCCCACACCGGCCATGCCGAGGCCATTGCCCTGTTTGAACGCCATCCGGGAGGGCGCTGAATGGACTATCAGGTCATTAATCGAGAGACGGTTTACGACGGCTTTTTCCGCATGAGCCGCTTCACGGTCCGGCACGGCCTGTTCGCCGGCGGGATGAGCGAGCCCATGGTGCGTGAGCGCTTCGAGCGGGGTGATGCGGTGGGCGTGCTGCCCTATGACCCCTGGGAGGACCGGGTGGTTCTGGTGGAGCAGTTCCGGGTAGGTGCCCTGGACACGGGCATGGGCCCCTGGGTGCTGGAGACGGTGGCGGGTATTGTCGAGCCTGGCGAGTCCATGGAGGCGGTGGCCCATCGGGAATCCCGGGAGGAGGCGGACTGCACCCTGGGGGAGCTGATCCCCATTGCCCATTACCTGGTCAGCCCGGGAGGGACCTCACAGACCGTTCATCTGTATTGCGCCCCCGTGGACAGCCGCTCGCTGCGGCGGGATGGGCATGGGCACGCGGAAGAGGGCGAGGACATCCGTCTGCACATCCTCGACGCCGACGAGGCCATCGGCATGCTGAGTGCCGGAGCCCTTGAGGCGGCAATGCCCATCATCGCCCTGCAGTGGTTCGCCCTTAATCGCGACTGGCTGAAAGATCGCTGGCAAGACGAGCCGCGAGACCCGTATATCCCGCCGGTGTAAGCGCCCGCAGCTCCGCGCGAACCTCGGCGGGCAGCTCGAGCTCATCCACAAATGCCTGCAGCCCCGCCTGATCGACCCGTTTGCCCCGGGTCAGGGCCTTGAGCCGCTCATAGGGCTCATCGATGCCATGGCGGCGCATCACCGTCTGAATGGCTTCTGCCAGCACTTCCCAGTTGTCGTTCAAGTCTTCGTCAAGGCGCTGCCGGTCCACGGCCAGCTTGTTGAGGCCGCGCAGGGCCGCCTGATACCCGATAACGCTGTGAGCCAGTCCGACCCCGATGTTGCGGAGCACGGTGGAGTCGGTCAGATCCCGCTGCCAGCGGGACACCGGCAGCTTGCGGGCCAGATGATCGAGGACTGCGTTGGCGATGCCGAAGTTGCCCTCGGCGTTTTCGAAGTCAATGGGGTTGACCTTGTGGGGCATGGTGGACGATCCCACTTCCCCCGCCACGGTGTGTTGCCGAAAGTAGCCGAAGGCAATGTATCCCCACAGATCCCGAACCAGATCAATGCCCACCGTGTTGAGTCGCGCCAGGCTGTCAAACAGTTCGGCAATACCGTCATGGGGTTCGATCTGGGTGGTATAGGGATTCCAGTCCAGGCCGAGGTTTTCGATGTAACGTTTTGAAAAAGCGATCCAATCGACCTCGGGGTAGGCGGTGACATGGGCGTTGAAGTTGCCCACCGCGCCGTTGATCTTGCCGAGGATCGGCGTCTGCGCCAACTGCGCGCGCTGGCGCTTCAGGCGCGCGGCGACGTTGGCAAATTCCTTGCCGAGGGTTGTCGGTGAGGCGGGCTGGCCATGGGTGCGGGCCAGCATGGGCTGGGCCGCATGCTCCCGGGCCAGATCGGTCAGCGCGTTGATGATGGTGTCGATGGCGGGCAGCAGGACGTCATCCCGGACGCTGCGAAGCATCAGGGCATAGGCGAGGTTGTTAATGTCCTCGGAGGTGCAGGCAAAGTGGACGAACTCACTGATCGCGGCGAGCTCCTCGTGTTCGGCCATCTGCTCCTTGATGTAATATTCCACCGCCTTGACGTCGTGATTGGTCACCGATTCGATGTCCTTGACGCGCCGGGCGGCGGTTTCGTCGAATCCCGTGGCAATGGCGGTCAGCCCGCGGGCGGCGCCGTCGCTGAGTGATGGAACCTCGGTGATGGCCGGATCGGCGGCCAGGGCTTTGAGCCACTCCACCTCCACCAGGATGCGGTGGCCGATGAGACCGTACTCGCTGACCAGTGGACGCAGTGACTCGGTCTTGCCACCGTAGCGGCCGTCGATGGGCGAGATGGCGGTCAGGGGGTTGAGCTCCATGGTCTCCGATCCGTTGCAAAGCCAAAGGTCAGAAGTTTACTAGAACCGGGGAGAAGATGATGAGTGAGCAGGGATTCCGCACCGAAAAAGACAGCATGGGCGAGCTGCAGGTGCCTTCGCAGGCGCTCTATGCCGCCCAGACCCAGCGTGCCGTGGACAACTTCAGCATCAGTGGTCTGTCCATGCCGCGGCGTTTCATTCAGGCCCTGGGGCTGGTGAAAGCCGCCACGGCCGAAGCCAACCGCGACCTGGGCGACCTGGATGACGCGGTGGCCGGTGCCATCGTGACCGCCGCCGAGGCGGTGGCCCGGGGCGATCACGATGCCGATTTTCCGGTGGACGTCTTTCAGACGGGCTCCGGGACCAGCAGCAACATGAACGCCAACGAAGTCATTGGTCATCTGGCCTCCCGATCGCTGGGGTCCACCGTGCATCCCAACGATCACGTCAACATGTCCCAGAGCAGCAACGACGTGATCCCCACGGCGATTCACGTGTCGGCGGCGGTGGCCTGCGCGGAAGACCTGCTGCCTGCCCTTGAGCACCTGGCGGTCACCCTCGAGGCGCGGGCCCAGGAGCTGGAGCGCATCACCAAGACCGGCCGAACCCATCTGATGGATGCCATGCCGGTGACCCTGGGGCAGGAGGTCGGCGGCTGGGCGCAGCAGATCCGGCTGGGGCAGGACCGGGTTCGGGCGGCCCTGGAGCGGGTCCATGCCCTGGCGCAGGGTGGCACCGCCGTGGGTACCGGCATCAACGCCCGGGACGGATTCGGAGACGCGGTGGCGAAGGCGCTGTCGGCGCGCACCGGGCTGCCGTTTCGCAGCAGCGGGAACCGTTTTGAAAGCCTGAGCAGTCAGGACGCGGCGGTGGAGTTGTCCGGGCAGCTGAAAGTGGTGGCGGTCAGCCTCATGAAAATCAGCAATGACCTGCGCTGGATGAACTCGGGGCCGCTGGCCGGCCTTGGCGAAATCGCCCTGCCGGCGCTGCAGCCGGGAAGCAGCATTATGCCCGGTAAGGTCAATCCAGTGATCCCCGAAGCGGTGGCCCAGGTCTCGGCGCAGGTGATCGGCAATGACACCACCATCACCGTGGCTGGGCAGTCCGGCAGTTTTCAGCTGAACGTGATGTTGCCGGTGATCGCCCACAACCTGCTGCAGAGCATCGAGCTGTTGGCGAACGGGTCCCGGGCGCTGGCAGACCGGGCCGTGGCGGGCTTTACGGTGAACCAGGCCCGCCTCGAGGAAGCGCTGGGCAAAAATCCGATTCTGGTGACCGCGCTCAACACGGTTATCGGCTACGAACTCGGCGCCAGCATCGCCAAACGGGCCTATGCCGAGGGGCGCCCCCTGATGGAGTTGGCCCGGGAAATGACCGATCTCTCCGATGAGGAGCTGGAGCGGCTGCTGGATCCNGCGGCCCTCACGGCCGGGGGTATTCCCGGCAGCGACTGATCGTTGCATGGCGGGCCCTCACCGGAAAGGCCTGAGGGTCCGCTCTCTCAGCTAGAATGGGGACATGACTGACACTGCCCCCTTCGATCCCCGCCAGGCCATCAAGACACTGCCCACCAGCCCGGGTGTCTATCGCATGTTCGATGACCGCGGGCAGGTGATCTACGTGGGCAAGGCCCGCAATCTCAAGCGCCGGGTGGGCAGCTATTTTCAGCGCACGGTTCACAACAGCCGCACCCAGGCCCTGGTGGCCCAGGTAGCCGATCTGCAGGTCACGGTGACCCACACAGAAGCCGAGGCGCTGATCCTCGAGAACAACCTCATCAAGGAGCACCGGCCGCGCTACAACGTGCTTCTGAGGGACGACAAAAGCTATCCATACATCCACCTCACCACCCATCAGCAGTTTCCCCGGTTGTCCTTTCACCGGGGTCAGCGCCGGGACGCCGGACGCTACTTCGGCCCCTTTCCCTCATCCGGGGCGGTGCGCGAGACACTGAACCATCTGCAGAAGGTGTTTCCGGTCCGGCAGTGCCGGGACAGCTTTTTCCAGCACCGCTCCCGCCCGTGTCTTCAGTATCAGATCGGTCGCTGCACGGCGCCCTGTGTGGGCTATATCAGCGAATCGGACTACGCCCGGGATGTCCGGCATGTGGAGATGTTTCTCTCGGGGCAGAGCAACGAGGTGATTGACGAACTGGTTGGGCGCATGGAGACGGCGGCCTCCGATCTCGAGTTCGAGAAGGCGGCCCGTCTGCGTGACCGCATCGCCAGCCTGCGCCGGATCCAGGAGCGTCAGTACGTTTCCGGCGCCAAAGGCGATGTGGATGTCATCGCCTGCCGGCTTCGCGAGCAGCTGGCCTGTGTTCAGGTGTTCGTCATCCGCGATGGCCGCAACCTCGGTAACCAGACCTACTTTCCCAAGGCGCCGCCGGACACCGCGCCGGAGGAGATTCTGTACGGCTTTGTGGCCCGGCATTACCTGGGGCGGGAGACCCCGGGGGAACTGCTGGTGAGCCACGAGCTGCCGGATGTGGAAGTGCTTGAAGAGGCGCTGACGGCGGATGCGGGTCACCGGGTGCGGATCACATCACGCCTGCGGGGTGAGCGCCGGCGCTGGCTGAACATGGCCGAGCGCAATGCGGAACACGCCCTGAGCGCCCGGCTGACCACTGAAGCCACCACCGAACGGCGCTTCGAGGATCTGCAGCAGGCGTTGTCTCTGGACCAGATGCCCGAGCGCATTGAGTGCTTCGACATCAGCCACACCCGGGGCGAAGCCACCATGGCCTCGTGTGTGGTGATGGGCCGGGAGGGACCGATCAAGGAGGATTATCGCCGCTTCAACATCGACGGCGTGACGGCCGGGGATGATTACGCCGCCATGCGTCAGGCCCTGGAGCGTCGTTACCGGCGCTTGCGGGAGGGAGAAGGGGAGTTGCCGGATCTGCTGCTGATCGATGGCGGTCGGGGGCAGCTGACCCAGGCGGAGTCGGTACTGGAGGACCTCCAGGTTACCGGTGTAACCATCGTGGGCATTGCCAAGGGGCCACGGCGGCGTCCGGGCGAGGAAGTCCTGATGATGGCCGGGCAGCCCGGGGAGTTCCGATTGCCGCCGGAATCGCCGGCGCTGCACCTGCTGCAACATGCCCGGGACGAGGCGCACCGTTTTGCGATCACCGGCCACCGAAGCCGCCGGGGTAAGTCCCGCACCACCTCCAGCCTCGAGGAAATCCCCGGCCTCGGGCCCAAACGGCGCCAGGCTCTGATGAAGCAGTTTGGTGGTCTCAAGGGACTGAAACGCGCCGGGGTGGAGGACCTGGCCCGCGTTCAGGGCATCAGCACGGCGCTGGCGGAGCGGATCCACGCCTATCTGAACGGGTAGGTGGGCGGCGCTGGAGACCCGCGGCCAGCATGATAATCTGCGCCCATGGAAATGACCCTGCCAAATCTGCTGACGTGGCTCCGGATTCTGCTGATTCCGGTGCTGGGTCTGCTGTTTCTGTTGCCGGCGCCCTGGGCCAATGCTGCCGCCGCTGCAGTCTTCGTGATCGCCAGCCTGACGGACTGGCTGGACGGATATCTGGCTCGACGCTGGAATCAGAGTTCACCGTTTGGTGCATTTCTGGACCCCGTCGCGGATAAGCTAATTGTGGCGATTGCCCTGATCATCGTGGTGGTGGAGAGCCCCACGGCGTGGCTGGCGGTGCCGGCCGCGGTCATCATCGGCCGCGAAATCGCGGTGTCCGCGCTGCGGGAGTGGATGGCGGAGCTCGGTCAGCGCTCCAGCGTCGCCGTTGGCCTCACCGGCAAACTCAAGACCACGGCGCAGATGACGGCCATTGCTCTGCTGCTCTACCGTCATGACTTTGCGGGATGGCCGGTGTGGGAGATCGGACTGGGTCTGTTGTACCTGGCGGCAGCACTGACGCTGTACTCNATGGCCCTTTACACGGGGGCGGCCATGCGGGCGCTCAACCGCATTTCCCAGGGTTGACAGAACGGCGGGGCAAACTAGAATACAGCCTCTGACGCGGGAATAGCTCAGTTGGTAGAGCACAACCTTGCCAAGGTTGGGGTCGCGAGTTCGAGTCTCGTTTCCCGCTCCAGAACATCACCCCGATCGCCTTCGGTCGGGGTTTTTTGTATCCGGGCACCGGCCAGGCAATCGCCAGCCATCCGCCCGGTTGCTATGATGTCAGCGCACGCCGGCTAGGTGGCAGAGTGGTGATGCAGCGGCCTGCAAAGCCGTGTACGCCGGTTCGATTCCGGCCCTAGCCTCCAGTGTCTCGCCCGGATGGCGGAACTGGTAGACGCACGGGACTTAAAATCCCGAGGCCTTGGCCGTGTGGGTTCGAGTCCCACTCCGGGCACCATTGCTCTCAAAGGTTTGATTCAGCCGGAGCGTTCAATGACCTCACCCATCCTGATCACCGGCGCCAGTCAGCGCATCGGGCTGGCCTTTGCCCGGCACTGTCTCGAGCGGAACCAGCCCGTGATTGCCACCTACCGGACCCATCGGCCGGCGGTGGAGGAACTGGAGCGAGCCGGCGCGCGTTGCCTACACGCCGATTTTGCGACCAACCCGGGCGTTGACGCTTTTATTGACACGCTCAAGGCCGAAACCCCATCCCTGCGAGCCATCATTCACAACGCCTCGGACTGGCTGCCCGAGAGCCCGGACACCGACCCGGCAGACGTGATCACAGCCATGATGCAGATCCATGTCATGACCCCCTACCGAATCAACCTGGCGTGTCGGCAGCTTCTGGAGAACACTGATTGCACCACGGACATCGTCCACATGACGGACTACGTGGTGGAGAAGGGCAGTGCGAAGCATATCGCCTATGCCGCCAGCAAGGCGGCGCTGGAAAACCTGACCCGGTCTTTTGCCCGGTTACTGGCCCCCAGGGTCAAGGTCAATAGCGTTGCGCCGTCGCTCATCATGTTCAATGAGGGCGACAGCGATGCCTATCGCGCGAAAACGCTGAAGAAATCGCTCCTGGGCATCGAGCCGGGGGAGGGGGCTGCCGTGGAGACGCTCCAGTTTCTTTTGGATAACCCGTACATCACCGGGCGCAGCATCGGGCTTGATGGAGGCCGGCACCTGGTCTGAGCGCCGGCCCCGTCGCTAGAAGCGCCTGAATGCCAGGCTGGCGTTGGTGCCACCGAATCCGAAGCTGTTGCTGAGCACCAGATCCAGGGATTGATCGTCGCGGGTTTCCGTGACCACCGACATCCCCTCGGCATCCTCATCCAGGTTCTCGACGTTGGCCGTGCCGGCAATGAAATTGCCCTGCATCATCAACAGCGAATAAATCGCTTCCTGAACGCCCGCCGCGCCCAGGGAATGACCGGTCAGGGACTTGGTGGAGCTCACCGGCGGCAAGGCATCACCAAACACCGCCTGGAGTGCCCGCAATTCCGTGATGTCACCCGCTGGCGTGCTGGTGCCGTGGGCGTTGATGTAGTCGACGCTCTGATTGTTCTCGGTCTCTGCCATCTGCAGGGCCTGGTTGACGCATCGCTGCGCCCCTTCACCCGAGGGCGCCACCATGTCGTAGCCATCCGAGGTGGCCCCGTAACCCACCAGTTCGGCGACGATGGGGGCGCCGCGAGCCTGGGCGTGCTCGAGGGACTCCAGCACCATCATGCCGGCCCCGCCGGCGATGACAAAGCCGTCCCGGTCCCGGTCAAAGGGCCGTGATGCCCGGGTCGGGGTGTCGTTATAACTGGTGGAGAGCGCGCCCATGGCGTCAAACAACATGGTCAGACTCCAGTGCTCTTCTTCACCCCCGCCGGCGAACACCACGTCCTGTTTGCCCAGCTGGATCTGCTCCATGGCGGCCCCGATGCAATGCGCGCTGGTGGCGCAGGCCGACGAGATGCTGTAGTTCACGCCCTTGATGGCGAAAGGCGTCGCCAGGCAGGCCGAGGTGGTGCTGCCCATGACTTTCGGCACGGCGAACGCCCCGATTTTGCGCACGCCCCGTTCGCGAAGGATATCCGTTGCCCGGACGACGTTTTCGGTGGACGCGCCGCCGGAACCGACAATCAGGCCGGTGCGGGGATCGCTGACCGACTCGGCGGGCAGCTCGGCGTGTCGAATGGCCTGATCCAGTGCCAGGTAGGCAAAGCCGGCCGCATCGCCCATGAAACGACGGGCCCGTCGGGGGATGGCGGCGTCCAGATCCACCTCGGGGGAGGCTGCCACCTGGCTTCTGAGCCCCATTTCGGCATAGGCCGGCTCATGGGCGATGCCCGAGCGACCTTCCCGCAGGGAGCGGGTAACCGATGCCAGATCGTTGCCCAGGCAAGAAACGATGCCAAGGCCAGTGACCACCACTCGCTTCACTACGTGTCCCTCTACAGTGCGTCTTGAGGATTCTGGAACAGGCCCACCCGCAGGTCCGAGGCCCGATAGATCACTTCGCCGTCCACGTCGACCAGGCCGTCGGCAATGCCCATGTACAGGCGCCGCCGGATCACGCGCTTGACGTCCAGCCGATAACGGACATTGGCGTTGTCGGGCAGGATCTGACCGGTGAATTTGACCTCACCACAGCCCAGGGCCCGGCCTTTGCCAGTGCCGCCGATCCAGCCCAGGTAGAAGCCCACCAGTTGCCAGAGGGCATCCAGGCCGAGACACCCCGGCATCACCGGATCACCGGGAAAATGGCAATGAAAAAACCAGAGGTCCGGATGGACCTTGAGCTCGGCCTCGATCCGGCCTTTGCCGTGCTCGCCGCCATCATCATCGATATGCGTAATGGCATCGAACATGAGCATGTTGGGGACGGGTAACTGCGGGTTGCCCGGGCCGAAAAGTTGGCCGTGCCCGCAGGCCAGCAGTTCATCGTAGTTGTAGCTTGATTTCTGAGTCATTGTTTTCCGCTGGTTACCATCGGCCCGCGGGTCCGGCCA
>SL_8KL_010_SEDDRAFT_10003898_pt1 | contig 12192 bp, 12 predicted proteins | sample SodLakKL_010_SED_4_FD_11160 | JGI IMG/M metagenome (IMG submission 11160) | reverse complement strand
GCAGAGCGTTTATGCAGAGCGTTAACTGCATTTGACGCAACGTTGCAAGAGGGCTGCTTACTTCACGGTCCAGGTCTCTTCACCCGTGAGCAACTGTTCCAGGTCGCCTTCTCCGTACTGTTCCATGGCAGCAGATATCTGGTCCCGGACAAGTTCTTCGTAGGTCGGACGCTCTTCGGCCAGAAATACTCCGAACGGTCTGGGCAGCTTGCCTTCCCGGGTGTTGTCATCGAACAGGGAGGTGAGCATCCAGGCCTTGTTACGGTCTTTTTCATCGTGGACCCAGAGGTCGTCCGCGGACCATTTTCCGCTTCTCATGTCAACGATTTCCGGCCGGCAGCCATCCAGGCGAACACCGAAGGCATCGCCGGAACCGAAAACGAGCGGCTGCCCATCCTCCAGATAGAGGCTGGTGCTGTCCCGGAGCGATTTGTCGGTGTAGGGGCTGAAGGCGCCGTCATTGAACACGATACAATTCTGGTAGATTTCCAGAAAAGAGGTGCCTTTGTGTCCGGCGGTGCGCTCAAGCATGCTTTGGAGGTGTTTTGGATCCCGGTCCATGGTGCGGGCTGCGAATGTGCTGTTGGCGCCGAGTGCAAGAGCAAGCGGGTTGAACGGACTGTCCACAGATCCGGCAGGGGAGGTTTTGGTGACCCGTCCCTGCGGTGAAGTGGGCGAATACTGTCCTTTGGTGAGGCCGTAGATCTCGTTGTTGAACAGCAGCACATTGATATCAAGATTCCTGCGCAGCAGGTGGATGATGTGGTTGCCACCGATGGAGAGTGCGTCGCCGTCGCCGGTGACCACCCACACGCTCAGGTCGGGCCGTGAGATTTTCAAGCCTGTGGCGATGGCCGGCGCCCGTCCGTGAATGCCGTGCATACCAAAGGTATTCATGTAGTAGGGGAACCGGGAAGAGCAGCCGATTCCGGCGACGAACACGATATTTTCAGGATCCAGGCCCAGCTTCGGCATCAGGTTCTGGACCTGCTTGAGGATGGTGTAGTCACCGCATCCCGGACACCAGCGGACTTCCTGGTCCGATGCAAAGTCTTTCGGCTGCAGGTTTCCGTTGGTCCGTGTTTGGTTGACAGTTTTTTGGGTGCTCATAATACTATCTGATAATTCGTTTGGTCGGTAAATTTCGGGCAAGTGGGGTGACGGGTCCCGGAGTGCCGGGGGCACCGTCAGGATTTGCACATTTGGATGATTTTTTCCTTGAGTTCCGCTACCATAAGAGGCACGCCCTGTACCCGGTTGAAACCTTCCACCGGAAGCAGGAACTGTTCTCTCAGGATTCGCGACAGCTGTCCGCGGTTGATTTCGGGGACGAGGATTTTCTCGAAGCCGGAAAGAAGGCTGCCGAGGTTTTTCGGGAAGGGATTCAGATAGCGCAGGTGGAGGAAGGAGACATCCATTCCGTCTTCCAGGACTTCGGTAACGGCGGATTTGATGGTTCCGTACGTGGAGCCCCATCCAACCACAAGAAGCTTGCCGGTTTCATTGCCTTCGTCCATTTGTTGGTCGGGGATGAAATTGGCGATCATATCCCGCTTCATCTCCCGCATCTCGGTCATCCTGTGGTGGTTGTCCGGGTCGTAGGAGATATTTCCTGTCTCATGATCCTTTTCGAGACCGCCGATGCGGTGGGCCAGGCCTTTTGTCCCGGGGATGGCCCAGGGTCGCACCAGGTTTTCATCCCGCTTGTAGGGGAGGAAGGGGGTGTCGTCCTGTCCGTTTTCCCGTGCTTTTTCAAAACGGGGGTCGACGGGTTTGAGTTCGGAGATTTTTGGCAGCTTCCAGGGTTCGGCACCGTTGGCGATGTAGCCGTCGGTGAGCAGCATCACCGGGATCATGTGTTCCACGGCTATCCGGCACGCTTCGTAGGTGACGTCGAAGCAGTCGGCCGGGGATGAAGCGGAGAGGATGGCTACGGGTGCTTCGCCGGCCCGGCCGTAGAAGGCCTGCATCAGATCGGACTGTTCCGTTTTGGTCGGGAGCCCTGTCGAGGGTCCGGCCCGCTGGACGTTGACGATCACCAGCGGAAGTTCCAGCATGGTGGCCAGGCCGATGGCTTCGCTTTTGAGGGCGACGCCGGGACCCGAACTGGTCGTAATCCCCAGGCTGCCACCGAAGGATGCGCCGATAGCCGATGCTACGGCCGCGATTTCGTCCTCTGCCTGGAAGGTGGTGACACCGTAGTTCTTTAGTCCGGAGAGTCCCTGCAGGATCTCGGAAGCCGGGGTGATGGGGTAGGAGCCGAGGAATACGGGGAACTCGGATCTTTTTGCCACGGCGGCGATACCCAGTACAATGGCATCGTTTCCGGTGATATTCCGGTACATTCCCGGCTCAATGGGGGCTGCATCCACACTGTACCGCTCGCTGAAGAGCTCGGTGGCAATGGCGTAGGTGAACCCGTCGTTGAGCGCCTTGATATTGGCTTCGGCGATCAGGGGTTTTTTGGCAAATTTCCTGTTCAGGAACTGGATGGTGGAATCCAGCGGCCGGCTGAAGAGCCAGTAGAGCACCCCGAGCACGAACATGTTCTTGCTACGGTCGATCTCCTTGAGCGACAATCCGGTATCCTTGAGGCTCTCGCGCGTCATCTTGGTCACATCGATCTCGATGACGATGTAACCGGAGTTTTTGGCATCCTGTATCGGGGTTTCCTCCGGGGCATATTTGGCCAGGGAAAGGTCTTTTTTACCGAAACCGTCGGTATTGGCAATGATGATGCCGCCGGGTTTGAGGAATTTCAGGTTGGCCTTGAGCGCGGCGGCGTTCATGACGACCAGCACATCGCACATGTCCCCGGGAGTGTGGATGGCCTTGCTTCCGAAATGGATCTGGAAGCCGGAGACCCCGGCAACCGTACCAGCCGGTGCCCGGATCTCTGCCGGATAGTCGGGAAACGTGCTGAGGTCGTTGCCCGAGAGGGCGGTGGTGCTGGTGAATTGCGAGCCGGTAAGCTGTATGCCGTCACCGGAATCGCCTGCAAAACGGATGGTGACTTCCTTCTTCTGCTTCTCAATAATGCTCATGGTCTTGAATCGCTAGGATCGGTTTTGTAATTAATTAGCGGTATATGTACAGGATTACGGATAGCATTAACATGATGTTGTGCCCTGTAATAATCTGCATGTCAGTGCTTTGTGGAGTCACTACCCTTATTACGCAAAGAAACATCAAAAAACAAGTAAAATCGACCGTAAAAAAGGGCTTTTTTGGTGATTTTCAGCGGTCTTCCGCCGGATTTCGTGAAACGGCGCAGCCTGACTGCAAACCGTGGCGCATGGAGACCGAAACACGTTCTTCGGAACGGCACACTTTGAGCTGGCCGCAGCCAGCGTTGATATCTTCGCCGTAGCACCAGCGGATGTCGACAGGAAAGCCCGCTTCCTCCAGAATATCCTGGAAGGCATCGGTATTTTCTTTCCCGGTACGCTTCAGCCGGGTTTCCGGGACATCGTTGTACATGATCAGTGTGATGGCGGCACCCAGGTTGCCGAGATAAGCCACAAGCTCCCGGGCGTCTTCCGGGCGGTCATTGATGTGTTCCATGACCAGGTACTGGATGGTCGGCACATTGCCGGTCCGGCGTTGGTGAAAAACAAGTGCGTCGCGTATTTCCGGGAGTCTGAGCCGGGAACTGACGGGCATGATCTCATATCGTTTCTGCTGATCGGCGGAGTGGATGGATACGGCCAGGCGCACTTCGGGATGGTCCGATGCCAGCATGCGGATCTGCCTGAAAAGCCCGACAGTGGACACGGTAATCCGTGAGGGCGGCGGTCCGGGTGCTTTCGGGTCCCGCATGATGGTCAGCGCATCGGAAACAGCACGGTAGTTGTGCATCGGCTCACCCATGCCCATGAAATAGAGGTGGGTGAGATCCGTATCCAGCTCCTGCCGGACCACCTCTTCGGCCCGGCGTACCTGTTCCAGAAGCTCGCCGGTGGTGAGGTTGCGATGGAAGCCCATGCGGCCGGTTGCGCAGAACGAACATCCGAAGAAACAGCCGATCTGCGAGGAAATGCTGGCGGAACATTTCCGCAGTGCTCCGTCCTTCCATTCCGGGATGATAACGGTCTCGGCCAGATGTCCGTCGTGCAGCACAAGGGTGAGCCGGAGAGAGCCATCACGGCTGCGGCTCAGCTCGTGCTGCCGCGGGCGGCGGATCACGGCCACGCGTGCAAGGGATTCGCGTTCTTCCATTGAGAGGCCCGGTATCCCGGCCACTCCGCTGGCATGCTCGTGGAATACGGCCTCAAATACCTTTTGCCGTGATTCCGGGCGGAAGCCCAGGTGACCGAAAAAAACATCCCACTCGGTCAGGGAAATGTCAATGAGATCGACCGGAAGTTGCTGTAGCAGATGATGCTGTCGGGAAGACATGGGGTGCCGTTGTAAAAAAATTGCGCCCTGGTTAACCGGGATACGTTGCGGGGTGTTGGCCGGGGGTTCGGGCTGTATTGCAAATAACAGAAATTAGGGCATTTAACAGTGCAAAAGCAAAGAAAAAAAATAATTGCGGCGGGCAGGATGCGCATCCACCAGAGTTACAGAAAAAAAGATTGTCCGGTCACAAACTTGCTGTTGCAAACGGGTTGCAAATCTATTACAATGAAGGAGGACATCGCTACTATTACCACTAATCTTAACCAAAAAACGACTGAGGGTGCTTATGAAAGAAAAAGAGCTTCTCGACGCCGCGGAGAGCGGCGATCTGTCAATAATCCGCAAGTATGTTATTGACGAAGGACTCAGTGCCGATACCATGGATGAACACAAACGCTCCGCGTTGCTTAAGGCATCCAAGCACGGCCACAAGGACATTGTAGAATTCTTGCTCGAACAGGGTGCAAATGTAAATCTCAGGGACAACCGCGGCACCACCCCTGTTTACTGGGCTGCCAGCCGGGGCCATAAGGAAATCGCTTCGCTGCTCATTGAAAACGATGCCGTAGTGAATTACCCCGACGACAGAAGATGGACGGCCATGGATCACGCAAAATCGAACGGTGACAAAGAGATGATCGCTATCCTTGAGGAAGCGCTGACCACCGGAAAAACCGCCTGATCCCGGCCAGCGCCTGAACTGCTGATCATCATGTTTAGTATTGCTGCAGTACGGAATAACTATTATTAGCACTATTTACCGGCCCGCTTGCTTCTGTGAGCGGGCTTTTTTTGCCTTCCGGTTCCCGCCGGCGCTTCTTCGGCCAGCAGCAGGAAGATGGATGGGCGCTGATCCAGGTCGACCTTCCGTTTTCGCCAATCCGTGACCCTGCAACTGATGATCTGTTCTTCCGGAAGGGTCAGGTCGGAGGCCACGCAGAGCCGGGTCGTATCCGCAAGTTCGCGGACCAGCTCATCCAGCAGGTTGTTGTTGCGGAAGGGCGTCTCCATGAAGACCTGGGTCACATTTCGTTTGGCGGATTCATTTTCCAGGAAACGGATCCGTTCGGTACGCTCCCTGCCGGGACGCGGCAGGTATCCGTGGAAGGCGAAGGCCTGTCCGTTCATACCGGATGCCATGACGGCCAGCAGTATGGATGAGGGGCCTGTGAGAGGCACCACGTCTATACCTGATTCATGCGCCAGCCGGACCAGTTCGCTGCCCGGATCGGCCACGCCGGGACATCCGGCTTCGGTGATGATGCCGCCATCCGATCCGTTTTTCAGCAGGGATACCATTTCGAGCAGATCCTCACCCGGGGTGCGTTTGTTCAGCTCGTAGAAACGGCACTTGAAATCGGGTACCGGGTGGTTGATCCAGCGCAGGAATGAGTTGGCCTGGCGGATACGCTCCACAAAAAAAGTGTCGAGCCGGTGGACGGTCCGGATGACATGTTCAGGCAGGACATGGTTTTCCGGATAGGGTCCCAGTGGCGTCGGAATCAGGAAAAGTCTGCCAGGTCCGGGCGCCTGTTCATCCGATTGCGGTCCGTCTTGTGTGTTTTTTTTTTGTGTGTGGATACGGTCGGTCATCTTGAATGCGGCCGGTTATGGTTGATGCGGTCTGTTTTTCCGGAAACGATCCGTTTTTGGATGTGGAAAGTTGCCAGCCGTTCAGGCGTCGACGATGACGATCTGCTGCTCCGGCTCTCCGCGGCGGGCCAGTTTCCGGCTGGCAAAGCGGTGAGCCGTGAACGCGATAAAAACAGTGATGAGCAGGGACACGCCCAGAACGGCCATGTTCATCGTCACCATCTTCCGGTGGAACTCATAAATGGGAACCAGTACAATGGGCTGGTAGCTGTTGTCCAGGTAGCGGAGCGGCATGAGCTCCGACGCCTGCAGCTGTGCCGCATTCTGGATGGGCTGTGAGAGCCGGCGGGTAATTTCCTTTCCCTCATCCGTCGTGAACCGGACGGTGATGCTGCCGTTGGTTTGGGCGGCTATCTGTTTGATCTCAAAATGGATCACATCCGCCAGGTAACTCTCGCCCTGTTCATAGGTTTTGCCGAGGCCGTGATAGATGGCGCCCATGTGGATGGCCATGCCAAGCAGGTACAGCGGAAGCAGCCATAACAGGTACCAGAGATAAGTCAGTTTGTTCATCTGCAGTAATTTGGATGTTGCGGATATTGGCGTCATCCCGTCACATCCGGGAGCATCTTACGCAACACCAAAGCATGGCAGATCAATTCCGTGATCTGTCCGGCGTCGAATCTGCTGTTGTCAATGACAAGGTGGTAATGTCGCGGACTGCTGACATCCTTGCGGGTGAACTCGTAGACAAATTCTTCACGCTTGCCGTCATACGTGCGGATCTTGTTGCGCGCCTCGGAGGCCGGTATGTCAAGCAGTTTGGCGACGCGTTCCACCCGGAAATCCATGGGTGCCTGCAATCTTACGCACAGAATGTTCGGAAGGTCGGCGTTGATGATGGCTGCTCCGGAGCCCAGGATGACGGAACGGCCCCGGTCACCGAGGATGCGGAGCGTCTCTGCGATTTTCTTGAAGAGTTCAAGATTGGTAGGCTTGTGTGCCAGCAGGTGTTCGATGTACTGATGCAGCTGTCCACGGCTTTCTTCCGACACGGACTCAAGCAGATCCTGCTGGATATCTTCCTGTTCCGACATTTCCGTGATCAGTTCCTTGTGGAAAAGCACCCAGGGATACTCCTCGGTACTGAGCTTCTGCACCAGCTTCCTGGCTACGGGAGTGCCTTCGCAACCGAATTCACGGGATATGGTAATGCACGGAAAATGGAATTTTTGTTTACGTTTTTCGCCGATTCCCAGCGCTATTAACTGAGCGGCGATATCCCGGTCAATTTTCTGATAGAGGTTTGGGCGCATGTCGGATCTTTGCATGTTTGCGTAAGGGATTGTGGTGGTTGAGTGGCCGCCGGTTCAATCGCGTTCCGGCGGATCCGGAATGTTACATAAGAAGATCATGGGACCTGGTGCGTATTGCCGGATCGTAAAACATCCTGTTGTGAAAATCCTGGATCATGAAATTACTGTTCATGTGAAACCATAATCCGGCAGGAATATCAACTGCCAATATTATCTGAACGCGGAATCCGGGCGTTTTCGTTTTGCCGGCGACACTCCAGCCGTTGAGATAGCTCATCCGCTCGTCGAATTGGGCGGCGTACCAGCGGACATGGGGTGCGAGCAGCCGGTCTTCCGGATCCCGTACCAGCAACTGCTGCAGTATTTCACTGACCGGCTGGCTGATGAGCGCGTTTTGCCAGATGGATGCGATGATGTCTGCGAAACGGTCGGGCTGCAAGCGCGGATAGAGGCCGTGGAGTGTGCGCTGGTCCTGAAAAGAGGATATGGATGCTTCCGGGACAACACGGGGCTGGTCCCACTGCCGTCGTGCTGCTGCAACCGCATCCTCCAGAAAAACGGATCGCTCCATGCTGCCGAGTGCGGAGAGGTGCTCTGGGAGGGTTAGTCCGGCGGGTTTTTGCAAGGCCGTCATGCGCAGGCCGAATTGTGGTACGGGCGGCTCGATAAGTCCGCCGCCAAGTTGTCGGGTCAGCGCGGAGACCTCATCCGGTCCCAGGAAGAAGAACAGGTAGTCGCCGGCGGCCGGATCGTTGTGCCGCAGCAGGTAGCGGACCAGGTTATCGATGGTCGGCGGTGCCGGCAGCTCTGATTTCCAGCGCCGGAAAGTCTGCTGATGGCGCCGGTCGAGGCCGGGGATGTGAAAGGAGGAAACCCTTTCGGCATTGATTTGCGTGTCCGGATCCAGCTCCCCGGATGTGACAAGGTCGGCATAGGTGATGGCAAGCATCAGGTTGGACAGGGTGCCGGCGGGATGCATTAGGTCAGAGCGGTAGCGGATGGGCTGTCCGTCAGACGGGTCCGGAGTCCGTCCTTGCGCCAGGCCATCGGCCGGTGCCAAGCCGCGTTCCGTGCCGTAACCTTCCGGGGGCGACGCTGAGATATCCGTTCCGGAAACGTGACGAAATGGGACCGAAAGCATGGCGGCGTGCTGCGGCTGTTCTGCCATGAACTCTATGAGACCGCCCAGGGAATAGGTTTTCTCTACCCATTCGCTTCCTTCGAGGATGGCGGGACGGTTCTGGAATACGGCAAGAAAGGTGTCCCGGTTGATCCAGAAAATGGATCCAACAACAAGGACAGCCACTGCAAGAAAGGTCAGCAGAAATGAAAGCGCGCGCATAAATGGGTTTTGGCGAATTGCAGCCGATGATCTGGCGGATATTGCGGATAAGATTGTCTGTTACTTTTCCATGGGAAGCAGCAGGATTTCCTCGAAATCGAGGTCCGACTCTTCCAGGATCGGTCCGGCTTTCTTCTCGACTTCTTCTTCTGCCAGGTACTGCAGGCATTCGAGTTCGATGTAAAGCGTTTCCGATGGTTCATCGTAATACCAACGCGAGGCGCCGCCGCCGAGTTCAGCTTTCAGCGCTTCCACCAGCTGGTTGATCTCCTCTTCAAATGCTTCGGGCGCATCCGGGTTGATATCGAATTGGTCACTCATTTACGGTTTTTCTTGAAAAGGGGGTGATTTTTAGCTTATGATACAGTCACGGAAAGTGTATTCGAGAGAAGTGTAACGGTACACCCCGATAAAATCGCAATATTTCCAAGAAAAACTGCAACTATTATGAACCCTCTACTTAAAAAGCTGGAAACCATATCCCGGAAAAAGGAACGCAGGATCATTGGACTGATGTCTGGTACTTCCATGGATGGACTGGATATTGCCTTGTGCCGGTTCCGCGGATCCGGTCCGGACACGCGTTTTGAACTGGAGGAGTTTACCTCGGTCACCTATCCGGAGGAGGTAAACCGGCAGCTGATCTTGTTTGCCACGGCAGATTGCCTGGATCCGCAGCTGCTGTGCGTCTGGCACACATGGCTGGCGCATCTTCATGCCGCATATGTCCGCGAATCACTGAAGACATGGGGCGTGCAGGCCGAAGAGGTGGACCTGATGGCAAGTCATGGGCAGACCGTCTTCCACGCACCCAAACACAAGCACAACATGGAAGGCATGCCGAATGCTACGCTCCAGATTGGTGACGGGGACCATCTGGCCCAGCAGACCGGGATCATAACCATCAGTGATTTCCGTCAACGGGATACTGCGCGCGGCAACGAGGGGGCGCCGCTGGCCGCATACGGTGATTATCTGCTGTTCAGCGATGCGGAAACCCATCGTGTATTGCTTAATATCGGCGGGATTTCCAATTTTACATGGCTGCCGGCCGGTTCCGGCGAATTTCCGCCGTTGAGTTTCGATACCGGTCCCGGTAATACCCTGATCGATGCCGCCACGCGCAAGCATTTTGCCGGAATGCAGTTCGACAAGGGCGGGGCGCTGGCAGCGAGCGGCACAGTGCACAATGAGTTGCTCGCACTGCTCATGCAGCATCCCTATTTCCAAAAATCACCCCCCAAGACAACCGGATTTGAGGTCTTTCACATGAGCTGGGTGGAATCAAGCATGGCACAGGCCGGTGTGGTTATGGAAGACGACCTGCCGGATGCCGGACGGGACGATCGTCCGGATGCGCTCCGGAATGAAAGCGGGACAGAAAGCCAGACGGAGCCGGGGGAGGATGATGGGCAGGAGAAAGGCGGTGGAAAAGCAGACAAAATGGAGACCTTGAAAAAGAAAAGGCTTGAGCCGGATACCCTGAGCGCGGTGGACCTGCTGGCCACGCTGACCCGCCTTACGGTGGAGACGGTGGCGGTTCAGATCAGGAAAGTGATCTCTGAAGGCGAGCAGGCCCAGGTCTGCGTGAGCGGAGGGGGGGCGTACAATGATACGCTGATGGCCGGGCTCAAAGAGGCTCTGGACCCCATTCCGGTCAGCCGCATCGATGACCTCGGGGTGTCGGCCGACGCCAAGGAAGCGCTGTTTTTTGCGGCCCTGGCCAATGAGCTGGTGTGCGGGGAGGATACGCGCCTGCACCTGGGCAAAATCTCACTGCCGGACAAATGACAGCAAACCGATCATGGATGCGGGAGTGCCTGCACTTCTGCCTGCATCTTCGCTGGCATTACCAGGTGCTCATCCTCTCAGGGGGATTCCTGCTGGGAGGACTGCTGTCCGGGATCCATGCACCGGCCGATTTCCTGTACCATTTCCTGGTGATACACTTGCTGCTGTTTGGAGGGGCAACGGTCTATAATTCGTATTGGGACAAGGACGAGGGACCGATAGGAGGGCTTCGGACGCCGCCGCCGCTCGCTCCCTGGACCCGTCCCGCTTCCCTGGCACTGCAATTCGGCGGTCTTGTTCTTTCGCTTCCCATGGGTTGGATCTATTTGGTTTTCTACGCGCTGAGCATGCTGCTTTTCTGGCTCTACAGCCATCCGGTTTGCCGCTGGAAAGGACACCCGTTGCTGAGTCTGATTGCGATAGGTGTAAGCACGGGTACCAATTCACTCGTTTTTGGTTATCTTGCAGCCGGTTCAGGGTGGGATCCGCTGATACTGGTGCCGGCGGTTGGCGTTGCCTGCGTGATGCTGAGTCTCTATCCGGTATCGCAGATATATCAGCGCCGCGAGGATGAGCGGAGGGGGGACCGGACCTTCGCGGTGGTGTTTGGCCGGCGGGCGGTTTACCGTTTTTTCCTGCTGGCGTATGTGTCAGGAATTATTCTCGTGACTGTCGGTTTTTACATCCTGCAACCCTGGCTTGCGGCTGTTTTTCCTGCTGTGGCTGCGGTTGCGGGGGGTGTCACGGCAATGTATTTGCGTTCCCTGAAGGGGGACCCGTCGGAGTACAGAACCGTGATGCGCGTGAAATACACAATATCACTCATGTTTGTGCTGTTTTTGCTCGCGGCTATGGTCATTCAGTATTATTAGCTGTACTTTTGAGGCACATTTTTTATCCACAGAAAAACACTATTTCCATGTCAAAAGTCATCACTCAGGAGCATATTGACAAATCGATGTCCTATGCCCGGTTTCGCGACCTTGTCAACAGCCTGCTGATCGAGCGCCAGACCACCGGTCCGAACCAGTCCAAAGATTTGGTGCAGTACACCCGCCTTAACAACCAGCGAATGGACCGTGTGGACAAGAAGACCATCATCATGCCCGAACTGCTGAAAGAGCTGAAGGCCATCGGAGAAAACCAGATTTGGCTGGGATTGGTGGAAGCCTGGTGCGGCGATGTGCCCCACAATATTCCCCCTCTGGCCAAAATGGCTGTATCGGTGCCAAAAGTCAGTTTTCGCCTGTTGCTGCGCGATGAGAACCTGGATGTGATGGATGCCTACCAGACAAATGGCACCCGTTCCATTCCCAAAGTGATCGCGCTGAAAAAAGATACGCTTGAAGAGCTGTGGACGTGGGGACCGCGTCCGGAGCCGGCCCAGAACCTTTTCCATGAACTGAAGGAAAAAGGCGTACCATCTGCCGACATAAGCGAGGAGATCCAAAAATGGTACAACAAGGATAAGAGTCAGACCCTGCAGAAGGAAATTCTGGAACTCGTTCGCTCTGCAAAATAACCGGGTGACGAATACCCGCGGGTTATTGTCGGTCTGCGATCCAATTCCGCATCAGAAATATGCACCAGAAAAATGTCTGACTAAATAAGCCTGAAGCCGTATGTCACAGGACTCTTCACGCGATGTATTTTACCGGCATGTGGCCCAGACCAGCGATGCACCGATGGGGTTGGAGATCACAAGTGCCGACGGGGTGTTCCTGCGGACGAGTGACGGGCGTGAGATCA
>SL_8KL_010_SEDDRAFT_10003896_pt1 | contig 12200 bp, 12 predicted proteins | sample SodLakKL_010_SED_4_FD_11160 | JGI IMG/M metagenome (IMG submission 11160) | reverse complement strand
AAAAAGAGAAAATAGTCAACGCTATAAATAAACTAAGCCGTTTGAAAAAGAAAAAATACGAAGAACTAACTTCAGAAGGTTACGGCGCGGAACACGCAATGGATCTACTCAGAGTAACTCCTGATTCAATGTATCGCATTCTGAATGAAGAGGAGATAAAACCGGGGATGGGATCATGAAATTGGAAAAAGAAAAAGTAGATAATGTTGAAAAGATAGACTACAACGGTAAGGTCTACAATGTAACAACCGAATCCGGCAATGTCATCGTAAATGAAGTGTTATGCAAGAACTCAGGAGGGCTTGGAACTCCACCCCATCAAAGAGTGATGGCTGGAATGATACATAAAGCGAACAAAGGAGTGCTCTACGTAGATGAAGTAGCTTCCCTATCACCCAAATCACAGCAAGAGCTATTGGTAGCGATGCAGGAGAACGAATACGCCATAACAGGGCAGAGTGAAATGAGCTCCGGTGCCATGGTCAGAACAGATCCGGTACCATGCGATTTCCTATTAATAGCTAGCGGGAACCTCGAGGATATGAAGAAAATGCACCCGGCTATAAGATCCCGTATAAGAGGTTACGGGTACGAAGTCTACATGAACAAGTACATGGAGGACACACCGGAGAACCGGGATAAATTAAGAAGGTTCACTGCACAGGAAGTGGAGAAGGACGGTGAGATCCCTCACTTTACCAGGAAAGCAGTTGAAAAAATAATATTTGAAGCGAGGAGAAGAGCGAGCAGGAAGAACAAATTAACCCTGAAACTTAGAGATCTAGGTGGGCTGGTGAGAGCTGCAGGAGATGTTGCGGAGGAAGAAAACGCCGAATACGTGGAGCCGGAACACCTGGAAAAAGCCAAAGAGGTTTCGAGGTCTCTTGAGAAACAGATATCCGGTAAGGAGATAGAAAGGAAGAAACAGTACCAGGTATTCAAGACCGAAGGACAGGAAATCGGGAAAGTAAATGGCTTGGCAGTATTCTCAGGAGGAAAAGAAAACGAAGAAATATTCGGAGGAATAATGCTGCCTATAGAGGCCAAGATAGCTCCAGCACAGAGCAAAAAAGAAGGAGAAACCATAGCTACTGGTAAACTAGGTAAAATAGCGGAGGAGGCAGTGAAGAACGTGTCCGCCATAGTTAAGAAATATAAAGGAACGGATATAAGCAACTTCGATATACACATACAGTTCCTACAGACTTACGAAGGAGTGGAAGGGGACTCTGCATCCATATCCGTGGCCACTTCAGTGATAAGCGCATTGGAAGATGCTCCGGTACGTCAGGATACCGCAATGACAGGATCACTATCAGTTAAAGGTGAAGTACTGCCTGTTGGAGGGGTGAGCGAGAAGATAGAGGCAGCTATTGAATCAGGAGCAAAGAGGGTTGTGATACCAAGGGCCAACCTCGAGGACGTGGTGCTGGAGAAGGAGAACGAGGAAAAAATAGAGATACTTCCAGCTGAGGATTTCTCAGATGTATTGAGAGAAGTGCTAGTGGATACCGATGGAAAAGATGAATTGATAAGGGAAGTTGGAGAAATAATAAAAAGTTAAGATTTTTAGGAAATCGTAATGTATTTCTTCCTTGCTATCACTACTGCACTGGAGGGCTTGTTCACTCTTTTTCCCTTTCTTTCATCGTAGATAGCTATCTCGTCATCCTCTCTGTCCAGCGTGATGACTGAGCCTATCTTTCTACCTCTCAGATCATATACTTCTTGGCCGGTCTTTATCCTTGGGTAGAGGTATCTTTTAATGAATATGCTCTTCACCAGGGCTAGGGCTATTACAACGGTTAAGAATGCAACGAGCGTTAGTATTATGAACATGTTTAGCGAGATTTCCCCGAATATCACGCTCGTGCCCCATCTGAATATGAGCCACATCGCTATGAGTGACACGAAAGTTAGCAGGTGCTTCTTTATCTTCCTGAAGTTCCTGTCCGAGTGTCTGTCACCTATCCTCCCTATCAGGAACAGCACTCCTGCAATCATTAATAGATTTATGAATCCTGCTGTGAATCCCGCTCCTTGATAGATCAGTGGTTCTCCAATGTATTTATTCATCTCTTCTAATCCGCTCCAAATCCCCAGTATAAAGCTCAATGCTGACCCTACGTATAAGGGGAAGGTTGCTCTACTCATGCTGGTTGTTTCCTTGAATCCACGCACCATCTTCAGTATTCTTGATTCTATTCCGAATCCCTTGAGCACCAAGTAGGTTCCGATTCCCAGGACAACTATCTGTGCTCCTAGATCCTGGAATATGGCTAGTATAAGTAGAATTATTCCCGGTAGTCCAAAGATTATTCTGGCGATAGTTGGATCTTTTAGTGCTTCTTTTAATACATAGTATCTTTTTTCAAGCTCTTCGCTCTGCTCAACTATCGTTGTTTTCTTTGAAACTATTTCGATTCTTGACTCGATAATTGGAACGACTTGTTCGTCTTGTGATCCGTCTCCTACTAGGTATACTCCATCCAAATCTTCATTTTCCTCCAGTATTAGATCGATTTGGTTCGCTATCTCTTTATCAGCTCTGTATCCTCCTTTTTTGTCTCCAGTCACGGTGAATACTTCCACTGCGTCGGCTGTTTCTTCGTAAAGTTTTACTGCTTGGAATATGGCGTTTGTGTCTGAATCAGTGGGATCAGCTAGACCTAGTTTCTTAGCTGCTTCTATGTTTTCTTCTTTTCCTATTACAGGACCGGTTATACCTGCCTTTCTACCCAGGTCGTCGTCCCTGTCCACGCATAATATAGCTATCTTAGCCATCTTTTCCCCTTGTGTGTTTGTTTATATTGAGCATTGGTTTAGAATCTATCCAACGTTTCATTTTAACCAATTCTAACTACATTAATTTATAAACTCTGAAGGTTTTTATATATATCCACTTCAGGTTGGCCGTACGCTTTTACTGCAAAAAAGTTAGTTTTTTATAAGGCAAGAACAAAAAAAGAATGTAAAATAATTGAAGGAATTGATCAGTGAAATTACTAGGGGTAAACATGGTTGACAGGAGCGAAGAGGAAAAGCAGGCGATGTTGTTCTTCACCTTATTGATAGGGGCAGCTCTATTCCTGGGTTTCTTCTGGTTCATAGGTAGACTCACGACCTTCGTAGTACTGGTGGTAATACTTGGAATAATGATAGTTCTCTATCAACAATTCCCAAACTTCTTCACTGAAGTGAAGCAGTACCAGAGGGCCGTGGTATTTAGAATGGGTAAATACAGGAAAGTAGCCGAGCCAGGATGGTTATTCGTTATACCTTTCATCGAATCATTCAAAGTAGTTGACATGCGTGAAAGGATGATCGACCTGGAACACCAGCCAGTGGTAACCGAAGACAACATAGAACTGGACTTCAATCTAGTGCTCTATCTGAAAGTCACTAATGCTAAGAAATCAGTAATTGAAGTAGAGGACTACAGAGAAGCAACCAAAACAAGAGCACAAGCTCGGCTAAGAGGCATAGCGGGTAACATGAAGATGACCGAGATTGTTAGTCACATAGAAAGGATAAACAAAGATCTATTCGAATACATGCAAAAAGTAGAAGAGGACTGGGGAGTAACGTTCACCAACGTGGAAATAAGAGAAGTTAACATACCTGAAGACATACAGACTGCAGTTCAAGACAGAAGAGCAGCGTCTGAAGAAAGAACCGCTAAGATAGAAAGAGCAAAAGGTAAAAAAGGAGAAATAGATCAAATAAGAGAAGCAGCAGATGAACTGGGATCATCCGCGCTACAGTACTACTACTTGCAAACACTCCAAGATATGAGCGAAGGGAAATCAAGCAAGATAATATTCCCAGTAGAGCTCACAAAACTCGCTGGAGGACTATCCAGAAAACTGACAGGAGTGAGCATGGACGAAGCACAGGACGAGCTCGTGGATAAATACGAAGAAATGAAGAAACAGGGAAAGGACAAAGATTCGATAATAAAAGAACTCAAAAAAGAGATGGAAAAAGGAGAACTCAAAGAAGAGATAAGGAAAAAAGCAGAAAAAGATTAATACTTCTTTATGTAGCTAGTTCCCGCTAAATTACACAGCTACCTCTATAGCGGCTCCAATGATAACTAAAATAAAGGCAATTATAAGGTAGATACCGGAATCAACTATCACTTGGCTCAAGTGCTTGAACTTAGTTTTCCTACCTTTTACACTCTCCTGGATGACTCCAGCGGATAGGATCCCACCAGCAATAGCTCCAATGAAGTAGGCACCGAACTCGAAGATTCCATGGGGGAGAAGTCTTAGAAGTGTAACGGGTAGAGCCACCAAGTAATTTGTAACCACATTACCAGTATCCGCCAATCCAAGCATCTCAGGATTCTCAGCGATCTTACCGACCAACACACCTATTATCGAGGCGTTCCAAGAAATAAGGAACACTGCACCAGCTCCCAGGGCAAATGAAAAAATAAAAGCCAGGGCGAGAACAGTCAAATTATTGGCAAGGATCTCTCCAAAAGTGAAACCAACTCCGAACTCACCCGGGTTTTCTCCCCTTGATTCAACTTCACCCGTGAGCATTCCAGGCGATTCAACTGCTTCAGTAGCCTGCCCGGTTATCACTCCCTTAGCTTCCAGGTCCCTGGCCTGGTCGTCGAACATCCTTCTAGAAGTTCCACTGGGAACAATCACGTAGACAAAGCTCGAAGTAACTAGGACTCCGAGAAAAAAGAACACGAATATCTCGATTATATCGAAGTGATGAGTTAACAAGGTCTTGGAAAAAAGCTTATCTTCTTTTCTTATTTCCTCCTTCTCTTCTATCTTGAACAACTGAACGAAGAAAGGAGCCGCTGGTATACAGATAAAAGCAACTATCAAAAAACCAATCCCTATAGCTCCAGCCTCAGGAGGAACCACACTAACAGCGAACAGGATTCCAACGATGCTGAAAATGATACCGGCTAGAAAAACCTCGCATCTCTTGGAAGCCTTTTCCCGAATCTCTCCTGGATTAAACAAAGACTCAATCATTTACCTCATTCCCTCCCGTATCCACCTAAATAATTGACTTCGATGGTTAAATAACAAATCATTTACTCTCTTATATCCACCCAAACTATTTATATATCTAATGACTAAGGCATATTGGTGGTAACTCAACATGGAGCGAAAACAATCAAGGACCAGGGCTCAAGGAGCACTCGAATATTTAATAATAATCGCCAGTGTACTGGCAATAGCTGCTATTGTAACCACTTTACTAACCGATGCTTTTGGAGGTAGAAGAAAAGAAGCTCTAGTGAGCGAATGCAGAACAGCAGCAGCAGAATGCCACTCCAGGCTACAGATAAACCCGGATGCACACTGCGCTCAATGTGAAGATTCATGTGCAGTTCTTCATGAAGAATGGCCCGATGAATTCCCGGATCCAGTTGGACGCTGTGAAGAAGGAGCAATGGAAGAGATAGGCCAACCTATTAATTGACCAACTCGTGCTGGTGGCTCTTAAATGAAAGACTCGATACCTAAAAAAAGATCACAAGGAGCATTAGAATACCTGATAATAATCTCGGCAGTAATGGTGATAGTTTCTCTAACAGTTATTTTCGTTACAGGGGCGTTCGGAACCAGAGAAAAAGAATTTCTTACAAACGACTGCAAATCCGCAGCCGCAGAATGCGAATCAGAGCTACTAGTAGCCCCAGGAGCGGAATGCCCTTACTGCGAAGAACCATGCGGAGAACTGGAGGAAAGATGGCCGGAAGAATTCCCTAACGCGGTTCAACACTGCAAGGAAGGAAACCCGGAAAAGATAGGTGCAGAACCAGGGGAACTGGAGGACTACACCCTTACCATCGAAGTAGAGGGCCAGGGAACAACCAGCCCAGTGGAAGGCACCTACACCAGAGAACAAGGATCATCCGTGACTCTTTCCGCTGAGTCGGATGAAGGCTGGATATTTGGAGGGTGGACCGGAGACCTCGAGACTGAGGAAAGAGAAACAACAGTAGTGATGACCGGGGATAAAACAGTCACTGCTGAATTCCAAGAACAACCACCGGGAGAACACAAACTAAGCGTGGATATAGAAGGCGAAGGATCGACCAATCCAACGGGAGAAACCACGTATCAAGAAGGAGAGGAAGTAACGGTGGAAGCCATAGAAGATGTGGCGGGCTGGGAGTTCAGCGAATGGACAGGCGACTGCACTGGCACCACGTGCATATTGACCATGGATTCGGATAAGTCAGTTACCGCGAACTTCGAAGAGGATGTGGATGAACCGGACCTGGAGGAGTACACCCTGACCATCGAAGCGGACGAAGGAGGAACAACCGATCCAACCGAAGGAACCTACACTTACGAAGAAGAAGAGTTCGTAACTCTTTCCGCTGAGTCGGATGAAGGCTGGATATTTGGAGGGTGGACCGGAGACCTCGAAAGCGGAGACAGAGAAATAACAGTAACGATGAGAGACGACTACACGATTAGAGCAAGATTTAGAGAAGAAGAAGGAGACCACACTCTGAGCATAGACATAGAAGGCGAAGGATCAACCTATCCGGAAGGAGAAACCGAGTACGAAGAGGGAGAAGAAGTAATGATCACAGCTACTCCGGACGAAGGCTGGTACTTTGAAGAATGGACAGGAGACTACGAAGGAACCAGCGACGCAATAAGCATAACAATGGACTCCGACAAAGACCTGACCGCCCACTTCACAGAAGAAGAAATAGAACCCGTGACCGACAATGGAACAAATCTGATCCTCTACCTAGCAATCCTAGGAATCGCAGCAGCGCTAGTGGTGATCTACTTCTGGCGGAAAAAACAAGGCAAGCCTGATCAAAAAGCAATCACAAATCTATTCAAAAAGAACAAACAGAAATAATCCAGCAAAGACCCCCACGATCCAACACTCCCACACTTATATAAACCGACAACAGTAAAAACCACGAGTACTAATACTTCAAAAAAATAAAACAAACAGGAGAGATAAAAATGTTCACCCTACCAGGAGAATACATAGGAACACCGGAAGAATACGACTCAGGATTCGGAACCTACAAAAACTCAAAAAAAGCCGAAATAAGATCATCCAACACCGGAGAACTAAAACTAGATAAAGAAAAACACCTAGCAGAAATAAGAGCCCGCACAAAGATACCTAAAATGCAGGCCCCAGGCACGATAATACTCGGAAAAGTAATAAAAACAAGAGACCAAGTGATCGAGATAAAACCAGCACCATTCGAATCACAGAAATTCAAATTCGTGCCCAACGAAAAACCAGCAATACTGCACGTCAGCAACATAAAAGACGACTACATAGAAGACATCACCACACAGTACAAAATAGGAGACATAGTAAGAGCAAAAATAACAGGAATAGACGAAACCACGGTCGAACTAACCACGGACCAAGGGAACCTCGGAGCAGTGAAAGCATACTGTCCAAAATGCAGGCACCCGATGAAAAAAATAGGAAGAGACAAAGTAAAATGCACCGAATGCGGAGAAGTAACACCGAGAAAAACATCTAAGGACTACGGAAAAGGAAACATAAAATAAAAAAACCAACAGGTGAAAAAATGGAACTAGATATAAAGAACCAAGAAGACAACGAAATAAGATTCGAACTAAAACAAGAAGACCACACGTTCACAAACCTACTAGTTAATACACTACAAGACATGGAAGAAGTGAAAATAGCACAATACGACATGAAACACCCGCAAATAAGCTCACCGAACATCTACCTAGAAACAAAAGAAGAAGAACCAAAAAAAGTTCTGAAAAAAGCAATAGAAAAAATACAAGAGACAGTACAGAGCCTGAAAGACGACCTATAGACAAAATTAACTAAAAAACAGCAGCTCACCCATAAAAAGCCCGAATCCCAACCATCATTGGTGGAGCCATTGAAACCCAAAGAAAAAACAACAGCGATAAACGACGGGCCATTCAAAAGAGAAGAACAACGAGAAACCACGGCAACAGCAGTTACAACACAGAAAAAACTATACATAGAAAACATAGAAACAACCGAACTAAAAATAGATGGAAAAAAAGCAACCGAGAAAATAATAAAACTACACAACAACTCCAACCACATAAAACAATCCAACCTAATTCTACTACACGGGACCACGATCGCTGGATTCAATATCATAAACGTACCAAAACTACATAAAAAAACACAAAAACCAATAATAACCGTGCTAAGAGAAAAACCAAACGAACAAAAAATCAAGAAAGCAATAAAAAACACGAAAAACCACAAACAAAAACTAAAAACAATAAAACAAAACCCGAAATACAAAAAACACCCGGAAAAAAACATATACTACACCAATACAGGGAGGGCTCAAAAAGAAGCAGAAACCACCCTGGAAAGATTAATACACAAAGGAAACTACCCAGAACCTCTCAGAATAGCACGAATAATAACTAGAGCCATTACAGAAGCAAAAAAACGAGGATAAATAAATGACCAACACGCAAAAGATCAAGGAAAAAATAAAAAAAACACTGCGATCCGTAAAGAAAAAAATAAAGGGAAAAGAACCCAGTGAAAAGAAAGAACTCACAAAAAAACAAAAAATAAAAAGAGAAGCAATGGACTGGGGAATCTCAATAGCAGCGGCACTGCTAATCTACTTCGTTGTACTACCAGCAATACTCGGAACCAGCACACCAATGATAGTGGTATCGAGCTGCAGCCAACAACCACACCTAAATATAGGAGATCTGCTTATAATACAAGGAGTTCAGATGGAGGACATAGAAGCACCAACAGTCACGATAGAGGGTCAACTGAACTACACCTACGACAAACAAACAAACACCCTCACCATAAATGACCATGAGATAAGCCCGAACACCAACAACTCCATCGTCACCTACCTCCCAAGCCCAACCGGAACACAGATAATTCACAGGGCACTGGTAAAACTGGAATTCACTGAACAAGCTGAACCAATACAGGGAGAAAAGATACTGCTAACCCAAGGAGACGCCAACGAGATACCGGACCAGATCACCCGAACGGAAGTAAACGGAGAGAGAGCACTCTGCCTCGACTACACACGGGAAGGAATGATCCTGCAACCACAACACGGTCCGGAGGATCAAGAACTCTTGATATCACAGGACCCGGAAATATGTCTCTCAACACCAGCAACGGAAGAAAGAATAATAGGAAGGAAAAAAGGACCGAGGATACCATTATTAGGGCACATAAAGCTATTCTTCTGCGACGTGGCCCCAATATGCGAAGGACACTCAAACCCGGGCACCAGCTACGAGTACAAACTAACCTGCTAAAATCCATTTAAAAAACTACAACAAGAACCAATAAATAAATGCGTAACATAAAAAACACAAGAAGCATCGAACCAAAAAATATAAAAGAACTTAGGAGGAGACCCAAATGTTCAACATCACCCTAGAAAACGCACAGAACTTCAAGAAATGTATAAATACGCTAAACACCCTTATAGACGAAGGAAAATTCAAAATAAGCGAAGGAGGAATGGATCTAAAAGCAATGGATCCTTCACAGATAGCAATGGTGAATTTCCAGCTACCTAAACAAGCATTCGAAGAATTCAACACCGAAGAAGACGAAATACAAGTGAACCTGAACGATCTGAACGACAGAACAAAAACAGCCAGATCGAGCGACATACTGAGTCTTGAACTGGACGAATCCAGCTCAAGACTGAAGATGAAGTTCCAGGGAAAAGTGGAGAGAGAGTTCGACCTACCACTACTGAACCTGTCCGAAGAAGGAGTGAACGAACCATCAGTCGACTTCGACACAGAAGTAAAAATAAACGGATCCACACTAAAAGACATACTGAAAGACGCTGATCTAGTAGCAAGCCACGTGAAACTGAAAGTAACACCAGAAAACTTCCAAGTAACAGCCGAAGGAGACAAGGGAAACCTGGAAACAAAGATAAACAAAGAAGAAGACATAATACTCGACTACGACGTGGAACAAGAGCAAAAGGCCATATTCCCAATAGAATACCTAAAGGACCTTCTAGCAGGAGCCACCTCAAAGAGCATAGTAACACTCAACCTCAAAACCAACAATCCACTGAAACTGAGATACGGAATAGGCGAAGCAACACTGACTTACTACCTGGCACCACGAGTAGAAGAATAGAAAATAGGACTGGATAATGAAAAGCTTTAAAAATATCCTTTACCTTAACTCCACCAGGAAATAAAAAAGGAAGGTAAAAAATGAACGAAAAAAACTCCTCAAGATCTCAAGGAGTGCTAGAGTATCTAGTCATAGTTGGAACCGTGCTCACAATAGCTGCAATAGCAATGATCATAATCTCGGGCGCGATGGGGCCAACCCAGAGAGAAATCCTTTTTGACCAATGCAGCTCCGCGGCCTCAAGATGCAACACCAGAAGAGCCGCAAGTCCGGACTCACCTTGTCTTTTCTGCGAAGAACAGTGCGTGGACGGAGACGGGGAACCCCTATTCGGAGAACCAGATGAAATAAACGCGATAGACTGCTGCATGCTCGGATTAGACGATGAAATATTCCTCGGAGCCGGAGAAGAAGGGGACTACGAAGATGCTTGCGAACCTGATCTCGTAGCTGATTTCACGTACAGCATCAGCGGACGAGAAGTTTACTTCGATGCATCACCCTCCCGCTTTGAACCTCACCACCCTAACAGAGAAATAACTGACTACAGCTGGGATGTTACAGGTGATGGAACTGAGGACTATGACAATGAATCATTCAGGCATGAATACCCTGATAGAGACGAACGTGATGTGGAACTCACTGTCACGGATGATAGAGGACATACCGATACGGAAGAGAAGACGGTTTCATGGGAAGGATTCTTTGTGGAGGAGGGCAGTATGGAAGTAGTCCAAGACGAAGTATACGGGGGACAAGAGATAACAATTGAGGCGGAGATCGAAAATGTGGGAGAAGAAACCGAGACACAGGAAATCGAGCTGGAAACCGATCTTCATTCATGGGATAATCTGAACCCTTCTGAAACAATGGAACTGGATCCAGGAGATGTTGAGGGAGTTTCGTTTACCTACGATACTGATAGAAATGATGAGGGATTTTATGAAGCCACGATCAGCACTGAAGATGATTCAAGTACAATAAATTTCGAGATATACGGAAACTATTCAGTCACAATTACTTCAGGATACAATGGCCGGGTAGTGGAGCCCGGTGAAGGCACTTTCTACTACAAAGAAGGATCTGATGTCTCGCTCGGAGCTCAGGCTGACCAGGATAATTTTACTAAGGATGAAACAAAAGTTAGTGGAGATGTTTTCCCATGGGATGATCTCTGGGTGGAAGATTACTACAACAAAACGGACTACGATGATCCATTAGATGTATCAGAAGCACTGGAGTTGAACCTAACCGCTGAATATTTGCTTGATCCACGGGATGATAACAGTACGGATGATAAAGCCTGGGTATCTATGTACGTGGACGGTGAAGAAGTATTTAACCATGAGAGGCTAGGTGTTGAGGGGAGTTGGTCAGGGGTGAACGGTACCCTAGTTGATGTTTCTAACGAAGACGAAGTAGATGTAACTGTAGAAATGGGAGCTGATGCCCATGATGGTAAAGTAGAAGTAGAGGTATACTGGAGCATGCACGAACCACATGAGCCTGGTGATTTTGGATTTTTAGAGTGGGATGGAGATACAGATTTGATAGGTGATCCTGGAGATAGATTAACTAGTCTAAATGTTACTAGGGATGATATTGATCTTAAAGCGTACTTCCAACCTATTTGATATCTTTGATTTAGTACTTTGAATTATCTTTTTTCTCGAATTTGGTATTTACTAACTATTCTTCTAGCCTAACCACTTTGTTCCTACCTTTCTTCTCCCTTGTTATCTTTCCTTCTTCCTCGATTTTGGTTAGCAGTTCACTTGTTTTCGAGGCTGAGAAACCGGTTTTTTCCCTTAGCTTGGATTGGTAGGCTTCTCCATTGTTTTTCTTTAATGCTTCCACTATCTCCTCTTCATCGCTCTTGATCCTGTTTTCTTTATCGGGTTTTGATGTGTAGTCAGCTCCTCTTGCTGCTTCGCTTCGCTTCTTCAAGAAGTAGGTCAGTGAGATCATGACTAGGAACACGATTACGGCTAGGTAAATCACCATGTCGGTAGCTTCTTCGGACCCGATTATTGGTTCAGGCTCCTCTT
>SL_8KL_010_SEDDRAFT_10003895_pt1 | contig 12201 bp, 12 predicted proteins | sample SodLakKL_010_SED_4_FD_11160 | JGI IMG/M metagenome (IMG submission 11160) | reverse complement strand
GTATGCAGGCGCTTTCTGCCATAAAGTGAACTCCACAAAAAACAATAACGTCGGCTTCTGTAGATGCGGCCAGCTTGCTAAGCGCAAATGAGTCTCCTGAATGATCGGCAATTTCCTGGACCTCATCTCTCTGGTAATTATGAGCAAGGATTACTGCATTCCGCTTTGCTTTTAACCGGTTTATTTCTTCTGTTAAATGTAATAAATCCAAGTTAGCTAAGACCTCATTTCTAAGTGTATTGACAGGTGTCATGTCACCTTAATTTAAAAAATTTTACCCTATGAACAGTCCCGAGTCAATCACAAATATCCAACAAATAACCGGCCCTGCCCAGTTCAGCTTCAATATAAGAAAAAACATCCTCCTTTTCTGCTTCAACCGTGTGCAGGTGAACCCCACCGGTTACATCTGAAAGCATTTTAGAACCAGTTGCTCTTTTTCTTTCAGCAAATTCTTTAACGTCACGCCTTGATTTCAACATTAACATACCTTTTAACTCCCCGTACAGGGGATGCTCGACAATAACATCGATAACTGTACCGCCGGCATCAACTATAATGTACAGCTCATCTTCCATTTGCGTCATGTTATGGCGAACAGCAAAGGTTTTTCTGTACGGGGCTGAATTGTAATTGCGCGCTATCATGTAGCCCCTGGGTGTGGAAAGAATCTCCTTTCCCGAAGCCCTGAGAATTGAAACATCCTGAACTATCACCTGCCGGCTTACTCTAAGTTCAGAGGCAAGCCTTGAACCGGCAACCGGCTCTGAAGCAGTGCCTAGTATATCAATTATTTTACTGCGCCTTTCTTCAGGAGTCATATCTACAGCCCCATTTGCTTTATATTACAACCGCCTTTACTTTGTTATCCATTATATACTTTTTGTATCAACCAGCAAATCGAACTTAATTGACGCCCTTAAAACCTTTTGAGATAATCAGGCTATTAGTATTGTAACTGCATGTGCCAGTAAAGGTGGAGACCATTACAAATGTGCCAGTTTTGTCATCAGCACGGAGAAGGTAAAAAATGGTACCTGAAAGCTGAAAACTACGCTGAAGATTTTTTGAGTGATATGCGCCGCAGTAAATATATTGAGCATTTTTTCCGGGATCCCCAGCATTTAAAGGACAGGATTGACCTGCTCGATACATTAAACCGCATGCCTTCTTTCGTCCAGGCAGTGATTAAACCGGCCATTACCAGCCGGATGAAAAAAATGCATCACGGTCAGGTTTTGCCGATTGAAGATGTGGAAGAAATATTCGGCTTCGTCAACTCGGTAGTTCGCTTACCCTGCATTTGCCGCAAGGCTTCTTTAGGCACTGAAGAACGCTACTGCTACGGACTAAGCATGGTTCCCGCGGAACAATCCAGGCTCAAAGGAATCGTGGAGGCAGTTGACGCCGATTACCTGAACGGGCCCGATACAGCAGGGCTTGAAACAGTCCCCAAAGAAGATGCGCTGGATCAATTTAAATCCCTGGAAAAGAAAGGACTTTTTCACTCCGTGTGGACTTTTATGACCCCCTTCATTGGGGGAATCTGCAACTGTGACCACGACTGCATGGCCATGAAGGCTACTACCATGAAAGGACTGCCGGTCATGTTCCGGGCCGAATATGTAGCCGAGGTTCAACCCGAATTATGCAACGGCTGCAGAAACTGTATCCGATCCTGTCAGTTCGGCGCCATTAATTTCAGCCTGGCCCGGGAAAAAGTCAACATCGATTCCAGGATTTGTTACGGTTGTGGAGTCTGCCGCGTCCACTGCACAAAAAAAGCGATCACTTTAAGTGAACGCACGTCAATTCCGGCAGCAGCAGGTATCTGGTAGCTATTATTATCGTTTGCCTAAAACTTCACATCACTTGCTGCAATATCTAAACATAAATAAGTGTTTAAGGGGTCATACCTTTCAGCACTGCTAATTCTAAAGGTGATAGTATTTGGTCAAGATCAAGGATAAAAATGATTCTTCCATCTATATTTCCAAACTTCATGTAATTTACCTGCTTGCCGGTGGGGCTCGACGGCATATCAAAAATCATCTCGTTGGGAATATCGACCATTACGGGAGCCGAACCAACAATAAAACCAACTTTTTGGTCATTAGTCTTTACCTGGATAATTCTTCTTGCCTCCGGGCTGCCAGCTGAAACAAACCCAAAATGCCTGGCCAAATCGATCACCGGAAGCTCTTCGCTGCGCATATAAACCATGCCATCAATAAAGCTGTTGGCATCAGCTGCAGGCTTTATGGATGCACAGCTTGCTATGCCAAAGATATCCTCAACCTTCAGGGCATATTCTTCCTCACCCAGGTAAAATGCAAGCAGCTGTGTACTTTTAATTTCTGCTGTTTTTACCGGCTCTTCTTTTCTTTTGTATTTTATTTCATCACCATAAGTGTAAGTTGCATATGCTGCCTGCTCCTGGCCTCTTCTAAAGTTAGTCTCTGTATAACTGAAAGAATCATTATAAGTTTGTCTTTTAACCGGGTTGATTAAAGTGTCGTAAGCATTTTTTATACTTATAAATCGAGTTGATGTATTTTCGCCGGGGTTTAAATCAGGATGGTACTCTCTTGCCAGTCTCCGATAAGCCTTCTTGATTTCTTCCATCGAAGCATCTTTTTCTACACCGAGCAATTTATAGTATTCCAATAATAATCACCTGTATCAGCCTTTTTAACTAATATTTTTTATTACCGCTGCCAAGCTAAAATATATGGCGTAAGTATAGCAAGGTTCAAACAAGGGTGTCAAATGAATAAATCAATATTTACCGATTGCTCTATTTATAATATAGTTTAAGCAGGAGGATGACCTCAATGCTGGAAAACAATATAACTGATACTGCTTTAATCTTTGAAGGCGGAGGGATGAGAGCCAGTTATACTTCGGGCTTTCTTAATACCCTGCTCGAGAATAACCTTTATTTCGACTATGTGGCCGGCATCTCTGCCGGAGCCAGCAACACCGTTAACTACCTGTCCAGGGATACCGAGCGGGCCAGGAAGTCTTTTGTTGACCTGGTTTTGGAACCGGAGTTTGGCGGTTGGCATTCTTTTTTAAAAGGTGAAGGCTATTTCCGCGCCCACTATATTTATGAAGAAACCTATCACCCAGGTGCAGCTCTGCCCTTAGACTTTGATACTTTTATGGCCAACCCGGCACGAGTAAGAATCGGTGCTTTCGAAATGGAAAACTGCATAATGCGCTACTTCACAAAAGACGATATCAACACGGTCCAGGACTTAGTTAAAATAGTCCGCTCCTCCTCAACTTTGCCTTTTTTCATGCTGCCGACAGACTTTCAGGGGAAAACCTACTTAGACGGCGGGCTTCACAGCGGCATTGCCTTAGACATCGCCAAAAAAGATGGCTTTAAGAAGTTTTTCGTTGTTTTAAGCCGTCCAAAAGGTTTCCGGAAAGGACCATTTAAACTGCCGGGTTTAATCAAGTCGTATTTTCGACAGTATCCCCAACTTGTAGATGCCATGCTCGGCTGTTATGAAAAGTACAACCAGACCATGGACGAACTTGACGAGCTGGAAAATGAGAACAGGGCTTTCTTAGTCTGCCCTGAAGCAATGCCTGTAAAAAACATGGAAACAAACTATAATAAGCTGCTGCAAAGTTACCGAATGGGATATGCCCAGGGTCAACGTGATTTACCATACTGGAAAGAATTCCTGGGAGTTGAATAAGGCCGGAAGGAGTTTAATAAATGGTAACCAAGAAAATACCACCATCAATCGATGAATGGCTTAAGGAGGCTAAGGCAGGTCCTGCTGCTTCAGAAATAGGGATGTATCTCACTCACAATGGAGTTGTACGCCAAACCCCTAAGGCTAAAGCCCGTGAGGGTCTCGATGACGGTTCAACAGTAAAAGGGCTTGAATTTTACTATGATGCGGAAAAAGTTGAAGCTGTTATAGAAGAAACCAATAAACTTGAAGGCATATTCTATGTTAAAGTCTGGCTTAATGAAGGCCAGCTCGAGGTAGGGGATGACATTATGTATGTCCTCATTGGCGGAGACATCAGGCCCAATGTAGTAGATGCCCTTCAATTTTTAGTTGGCAAAGTAAAAACCGAGTGCGTGACTGAAATAGAGCAATATTAGAACCCCAATTCCTCGCCGATGATAATTACATGGAAATCTGAGTCCTGGGGCCTTTTATGGATAATGCTTGTTATATTGCAGTTTCTCTCTTCAGACCTGCAATCACTACATAAACCAGTGGTATTGCATGCCAGCTCATTGTCATATTTAATATTATTCATCGGTGCTGCTGTAAAGCGGAGCCTCTCCAAACCGGCATTTAAATCTTTAACCAGTTTGTTGGCACCTGCAATAACAATTATCCGGTCAGAACCGTAAAGGCTTCCTGCAATACGGTTTCCGGCCCCGTCTATGTTAATAATCTGACCGTCAATTGTTATGGCGTTCGCACCCAGGATAAATACATTGGCAACAAGATACTGCATCAGGATATCCCGCATCTCCTGCTTGCTGCCTACAATGTTCCACCCCGGGCTGTTATTTTCCATGGCATAGTTATTAACTGCACAGGTATGAGGGATGGCAACACAGTTTTTCTTTTCCAGCTCTTTATCCAGACCCAGGGCAAATATTGTATGTGAATCTCCGCATCCGATGATACCATTATCAGGAATAAGGCTTAAAGTAAGTTTCCCCGTTTCCTCGACTGAGTCACAGTAGTAAGCTTCAAAGTTATTCTTTTTAAGGTTCTTTACTGCGGCTGTTCCTTTTTGCTTAAAATACTTATTTCTGATCCTGCTCCTGTCATGTTCTTCTTCATTTAATTTTGGCAGCTTGAATTTATGTAGATCTAACATGTTCTAACCTCCCGGTTATTTATTGTATGGAGCAGGCCTTTCTATCATTTGCTGCATTTAGCCTATCCAGTTAACAAGGCTCAGACCTTCAATACGGCTGAAGTGCTTTGTATTTCCGGTAACCAGAAGATCTGCCCTTTCTAAAGCAGTTGCGGCAATAAGAAGATCGGCATCAGCCAAAGGCAAGCCATCCCTCTCCAGCGCAGCTTTTAAGCTCCCAAACCTCCGAACAATATTGCGGTCGGATTCAACAGTAGCTACGCTGAGTAAGAACTGATCTACCAGCGTCCTGTTCTTTACAGGGTTTGCTGATTTCTCAGCTCCATAAAAAAGTTCAGCTGCAGTCATAAACGATACTGCAGCCTGGCCGGAATACTTTTGGCGCTGCTCAATCACAGAAAAGTTGCCCCGTAGAATGTGAATACATACATCAGTATCTAAAATAACCACTTCTATAAATCCACCCTTCTTCCAGGAGTACGCTGTTCTATGATATCAACAGCTATATCCTCCGCGGAGCGGGGATCGTCCCATTCACCGGCAAGCTTTTTCCACATTTCAACCTGCGCTTCAACCGGTATATAATCATACCTTTTTTCCGGCTTGTAACCTTCCAGGCACTCTTCCAAAACAACCAGAACTTCACTGTTTAAACTGCGCTTCTCTGCTTTCGACAACCTGCGCAGCTTATCCAGCAAATCTTCGGGGATATTACGTATAGTTAAATTAGGCAAGATTAGATCGCTCCTGTAGTTGCAATATAGTTACATTATAGCACTGTTACAGTTGCGGAACAAGTCAACTCAGCTCGGAGTGCCTTGTTATTCGACAGGAGTGGAATATAGTTGTTATAATATATTCTGATTATCAACTCAAGTTATGCTAAGGGTGAAGCTTTTTGCAAAACAATACAGATGAACTGGGCAAAGAAAATATATCAAGGCTGATTTACCAGTATTCTCTCCCCGCCACAATCGGCATGGTCGTCGCTGCCACCTATAACATCGCTGATACAATCTTTATCGGTAGGCTGGGCAGCGAAGCGATCGCCGCCCTTTCTATTGCTTTTCCCGTCCAGATGTTCCTGGCTGCAATCGGGGTTGGTGTGGGTGTGGGGGCCGCCTCCCTGATTTCCCGTTCACTCGGGGCAGGCGATGTACGCACTGCCGAAAAAGCAATTGGGCAGGTCATCAGCCTGGCATTAATTTTTGGTCTTCTTGTAGCTGTTTTGAGCATATTTTACCTCCAGCCCTTACTCTCACTGATTGGAGCAAGGGGCGTAGTTCTTGGTTATGCTGAAGATTACACAGCGGCAATTACTACCGGCTCTTTGTTCTTCTTTCTGATTCTGGGTATGAATAATGTTGTCCGGGCTGAAGGCAGCCCAATTTTATCTATGCAGGTAATGATCGGCTCATCCCTGCTAAACATTGCTCTTGACCCTATCTTCATTTTCGCCCTGGGTTTGGAAGTGCAGGGCGCTGCCATAGCTACAGTGCTGGCAAAAGGATTGGGTGCCATTGTCCTTCTGGCCCACTTCATCAGCGGGCGCAGCAACCTGACCCTCTGCCGCCAAAACCTGCGCCTTGACTGGATCATTGTTAAAGAAATTGCCCGGATTGGATTAACCAGCATGCTTCGCCTGGTGGCTAAGAATTTCTCCCTGGCTGCCACCAACATGGTCCTGGCCGGTTACGGCCATATCCCCATCGCCGCCATGGGCCTCTATTTCCGCCTGCAGAGCCTGATCATCATGCCGGTAATCGGCTTTTCCCAGGGACTGCTCCCGATAATGGGGTATAATTATGGTGCCAATAAAAAAGAACGGATCAGGGAAACGGTAGTTAAAGGCTTTGTTATCAGCACTGCCTTTATTACTGTGCTGGCCCTGGTCAACTTCCTTATACCGACCACCTTGTTAAGCGCCTTTACCTCCGACCCTGAACTTTTAAGCCTGGGCAGCTACGCCCTGCGGATCATGATCCTCATGTTTCCCCTGATCGGCATACAGTTAATAGCCAGCGTGTTTTTTCAGGCCATCGGCAAAGCTGTGCCCGCTCTGATCCTGTCACTGTTGCGGGAAGTGATGATTTTTATTCCCCTGCTGCTGGTTTTTTCCGGCTATTTCGGACTGGACGGAGTCTGGATTACACGCCCGGTTACTGACCTCCTGGCTTTTATAGTTACCATTACCATGGTTGCCAGCGAGCTACGAAAGCAGGAGATTCCACTCCTAAGGCTAGGCCGAAAGAGTAAAGGCAAGGCGGCATGACCAGCTAGCGCAGTTTCCTTAAGCAGGCTTGACAGTTAAGATGATTTTCAGCTATCCACATCGATACCCACCATTTTCATTAGTGCTATGGCATTGGTGCTGGTGGAAACACCGGGCTTCAACTTGTAGTCAAAACTAATTCTATCGTTTTCGATTTGATCATCAAAGTGATAGTTTTTTACAAGTTCGGGACTCTCATCCGCAAGAGCAGCCAGTTCCAGGTCATGTGTGGTCAATAACCCCAGGGTAGGCAAACTTGATAACATCCGGATAACAGCTTTAGTGCCAAGGATTCGATCTTTTGAATTTGTACCCTTAAATATTTCATCCAGCAGGTAGATTATTTGCTCACCTGACCTGGCAGCTTCGATCACCATTTTTATCCGTGTGAGCTCTGCATAATATGTAGATACTCCCTGGGTCAGATCATCTACAACCTGCATCTTGGAATAGATGGGCATATATGCAGCCTTTAGGCTCGCGGCACAGACAGGAGCCCCTGCATATGCCAGTACCAGGTTTAAGCCAACAGTCCTGAGCAGGGTACTTTTCCCGGACATATTAGAGCCGGTTATAATTAAAGCTGTTCCGGGTGACGGCATTGCAAGATCGTTGCAGACCCTTACTTCCGGATTGATCAGGGGATGGCCGAGCGAAGAAGTATTTAATACCGGGGGCTCTTCAGTAATTTCAGGATAGACCCACCCGGGATTATCATAAGCTAATCCGGCCAGGCTGACCTGAACCTCGAAATCGCTTATAACACCCAGCCAGGTTTCCAGGGAAGCTCCGGATGACTTCTTCCAAGTAGAGAGCTTTTTTGCCGTAAACAAATCCCAGAAAGTGAGAGTATTGACCGGAACATAAAGAATCGGATGGTTATGGCGAAACTGGGTTAAATCCACTATACCTGCCAGGGCTTTAATCTGTTTTGAAGCTGTTTGCCCTTTACCGGTTAAGTTTTCCTGCAAGCGCCGGAGGCGGGCAGCATTAAAGCTGTTACTTTCGATACATTTTAAAAGGGCCGCATACTGTTTTAAGCGGTCCGACGCTACCTGGGTCCGGTCAAATTCCCGGTGGATTTTTTTTGCGGTTGAAAACACAATCCCATACTGAACTACTGTTAAAGCAAGAGGCACGGGTAGCGGCAGATGCTGCAGGTAATAAAGTAGAAAAAGCAAAGCTGTTATAAAGGGTAAAATCAACAGGAAGTTTGGGATATTTACCCCAGCCTGCTGATCTTTAGACCAGGCCAGAAGCTCTTCTGGGTTTTCCTGCTTAACCTTAGTTTCCATCCCGGCAGCCTGGAAGCGCTGTCTCCAGTCGAGCTTTTCCGAAAGCTCTTTTACGCTTTCCTGTCTTTCGAAAATTGAAGCCGGATCCTTCTGCCCCTTTAGAATATCTGCCAGGGCTTCCTCTCCACCGCGCGTAACAGTGGAACTAATATACTGAAAAAGCGAGCCCGGGCCGAAAATATTAAGGTCCGTGCAGTAGGGATGCTCGGGGCTCGCATACTGCTCCCCTTTTTCTGAAAAAGCCGGCCACTGCCAGGCCAGCCTTTGCAGGTTTTTCTGATTAATAGCGACCATATTCTCCAGGTATATAGCAGATTTAACCAGGCGCCGGTAATTTACAACCAGGAAAATAAAAGCAACCGCAGGGGATAGGGCATATAAAAGGAAGTCTCCACGGCCGGAATAAGCACTGTAACCGATCAAAAAAGCGGCTAGTAAAAAGGTAAGCAGCCGCAGGTGAGCTAAGTAGCCAAGCCTTTTTCTTACTTCCGCCAATTCCTGGGAATATTTCTTCTCTCTTTTTTCATAGACTTCTACTAGTTTTCCCTGCAACGTTTAACCTCCCAAAGCTCGAATAAATCGTTAGAGGATGATTTCTGCAAAACCGATAACAATCCCTGCAGAGAAAAGATTGATTAAAGCGGTTCCATATACTATCCCTTAAAGCAAAAGTTCTTCAACTTCTTTCTTCATAGTAGCAAATCATGACCCGGGTCATTTTAAAAAATGACCACTGTCCCTTGTTCAGTCTCTTAATTATTTATAGAATACATAGTGGGACAAAGCTGGTGGGACAAAAAGGCGTTTCTCTCTGTCCCGCTTCAAATAACTTGATAACTTGATACACAGTGTTCAAATTGAAAAGAAACGAGGAACTACTATGCCAGAGCAGAATCTTTCCAACCTGAGCCGCCTAATACTCGGACTTATCTTATCTGTAACCGGAGGCATTGCCTTTGTGCTGGCTTTTCCGCCTTATGAAATCTGGCTTCTGGCCCTGGTCGGCTTTGTGCCAGTCCTGGTGGCCCAGCACAGAATTATGCCTCCTAAGATTTCATCCCTGGCCACAGCTGTAGGAATTGCCGTCTGGCTGCAGGGCTACCTGGGCCCTGTCTTTGCGCCCATCGGCACCTACATGATCTGGCTGCCGTTAATTGCTTTCTTTATTGGCTTTCTCACAGACCGCGGTGACAGATCCTTCCACAGCCGCACAGGTTACCGCTGGTTCGTAGTCAGTGGTGTTATTACCTGGGCCGCAATTGAAATGGTCAGGCTTTTTATCCCCATTGCCGGCACCTGGGCCTTTATTGCCTATCCCCTGTACCGCCAGCTGTGGTTGATTCAGCCGGCAAGCATATTCGGCATTATCGGAACCGGCATGCTGGTAATGATGATCAATTATGTTTTAGCCCTGCTGGTGATCGGGTGGCTGGATAAAAAGTGGCAGCCACAGAGCACAGGTGCTGAAACTACTCTGCCCCTCGATGCCGTACTGACCCGGCGCTGGTCCATAATCGGCGGCTCCATCCTGACCGGATGGATTGTGCTCAGCCTGGCTCTCTGGAACACTTCACTTGATACTCCTGAAGTAAAGGTTGCAGCCATTCAACCCGAAACTTCGCCGATAGTAAGTATTAACCGGGGCGATGATATGGATAAGCTGTATGAGCGAATGCTCGAACAAACCCGTGAAGCCGGCTCAGAGGGCGCAGAATTTATAGTCTGGCCGGAAGCTTCTTTTAACTGGGATCCGCAGGAAGATGACCGGCTGGATCTAATCGGGCTTTCTTCTGAAACTGAAGCGCACCTGGCTGTCGGTTATATAGTCCTGGCAGGTGAAGCAGGATTCTACAACGAAGCAACGATTATTAATCCTGAAGGTAAATTCCTGGGAAGATTCGGCAAGGATCACCCTGTCCTTTTCGGAGGTGAAACCAGTTTAAGCCGCGGAACCTACCCTGTATACGATACACCGCTTGGCAAACTGGCCACCATTATTTGTTACGACCTTGATTATACCGATACAACGAGGAAGATGGTGGCCCAGGGTGCACAGCTAATCGGCGTGCCTTCAAACGACTGGAGCAGCATAGCCGACAAACATTATACCCATGTAGTTTACAGGGCCATTGAAAACCGCGTGGCCATGGTCAAGGCCGATGGCAGCTATAACTCGGCCATTGTCGATCCTTATGGACGCATTGTAGACCTGGCCGTCTACCCGGAAGGCGGTGAGGCAACTTTAGTAGCCGATGTACAGATTGGTGACGGTAAAGGCACCGTTAATACCCGTCTCGGTGATTGGACCGGATGGCTGGCCCTGGCCGGCCTGGCTTTCTTCACCTTTGGCAGCAAATGGCTGAAGTGAGGCAAAGGGATGTTTCTCTCTGACCCGCTTTGAATAACTTGATAACTTGATACACAGTGTTGCTATTTTGGACCGGGTATTCAATATAATAGTAGAATGCAACTTCAAATCCCCGCCAATTTATTAGTCATGCTTTTTTCGGAAAGCTTTTCTTCTTTCATCAATTGCCCCTTCAATGTCTTCCAGCTGCCCGGCATAAATGGCCTTACCGGGGCAAGCAGCAACACAGGCAGGTTTGTGGTTCTTCGCTACCCTGGCCGAGCAGAGATTGCATTTTACCGCAGTTTCCCGCTCATGGTCCAGAAACATAACATTATAGGGGCACTCCTCAACACAGTCTCCGCAATAAATACAATCTTCTTCGCTAATTACTACTTTACCATCATCTTCAAAGCAAATGGCCTCAACAGGACAGGCTTCAACGCATGGCGCATCAGCACAATGTCGACAAGCCTCGGCAGCAAAACGTAGTTTTAATTCGCCCTCTTTATTTGTTTCTTCGCTAATATTTATAACCAGCGGAGTTGCCTCTGCCGCCAACCCCCGCACGGCCTGGCAGGCAACAGTACAGCTGCGGCAGCCCACACACATTTCTTCAAACAGCCTTATTCCGAACATGTCCAGCTATCCTCCTCTTTAACCCTGGCAATTTTACAGACACCACCCCTGATCATGGGGGAACCGGTAATAGGATCGTAGGGCGGTTGGTCGGTTATAATGGTATTAATATTGAATTCAAGCCTTTTTGATGGTCCGGCTTCCTGTTCGGGGTAGAACCAGTGCGACATGGCATGGATGGTTAAAGGATGCATCGTCCGACTGAACCTGGCCCGCTGACGCACCGGGGGAATAGCGTTAGCCTCGCTGAAAGGAGTGCTGATCCAAACCCAATCTCCTTCTTCGATCTTGTATTTCGCAGCGGTTTCAGGATGCATCGTTACCAGGGGATCCTTGAACAACTGCCGTGGATAGCGCAGGTTGCGCTGCATACTGTGCAGAAATTCAATATTCCGGCCGCCAGAAATAAAGAGCAGGGGAAACTCTTCGGCAAAATCAGATTCCAGGCTGTCCGGTGGAGCAGCATGAGAGGGCAGTGGATCATAACCGTGCTTTTCAAGCAAACCCGAGTAAAATTCTACCTTTCCTGATGGTGTTGGAAAACCATCCTTCTCCCACTTGCGATACTCTAAATCCCAGGGTCCAATCAAGCCTTTTTCTTTTAAACGGTTAAAAGTTATACCCACCGGCTCCAGCCGCCAGTTGTTGTAACTCTCTGCAGATGAAAGCTCAACAAAAGTATTTAGCTTTAGCTTTCTGGCCAGCATACCGCAGATTTCACGTTCATCCATCGCTTCTCCCCGCGGCTTGAGAACCCGGCGAGAGCAACCGATAAAGTT
>SL_8KL_010_SEDDRAFT_10003894_pt1 | contig 12201 bp, 14 predicted proteins | sample SodLakKL_010_SED_4_FD_11160 | JGI IMG/M metagenome (IMG submission 11160) | reverse complement strand
ATCCAAGTGGAAATATCATAGGATCTTTTATTCCATCGGCTTTGAATCCATATATACTGAATCTTTACATATATCTATTTTGTTGTTCCATTCTTTAGTTGAGTCGATATTTTTATCTCGTTCCCAGGCAATGTTACCAAACTCATCGATAAATACTTCATTAAATTTATTTTTATCTTTCAATACTTCAAATACGCCATATAAATTATTCGACATATCATAAATCCTAACCTCGCCGTTATCAAAAGTCACTGTTAAAGAATAATCATCATTGGGAGCTACTTTGGTGATTCTTCTCTCCCCTTTTTCAAAATACTTTTTTACTCTTTTCGGTGTAATATCTGTTTTCAAGTAAAACACCTCCCTGCTACCTCAAAGGGTCAATAGGAAAAAGTTCTTTTTGCTGCTGTGCAAGGTACCAGTTTTCTTTCAACTCTTCNTGGTGCAAAGCTACCCAGCCGTAGATCATTTTCAACTGTTTATNCGGCATAACCCCACCAATCAATTCTATTTCTTCTATACTAATGCAACAATTGTGCTCACCATAACTTGCATGAAAATGCGGCGGTTGATGGTCCCGGTAATTAATATATATTTTAATCCCTCGAAACTCACATATTGTAGGCAATATTGCTACTCCTTAAATTTGCTCTCACTACAGTTATTATACCACGGAAATAATTTTAATAAAACAGTTCCACTCATTGGTTTTTCAAACTTATACTATAACACTATAAAATACCATAATTTGTATTCCCGGAACTTCCAGATAATCGAGTAGGGAGTACGGGCGCACAAAATAAGCCCCAACCCAAGGTCAAAACCAGGGATTGGGACTTATTTGCTTTATTGCTTTAAAGTGCTAGGGATTGACCCTTTTAGAGTTAATCATTCGTTAATTAAAACCCATATTCATAAAGCATGGTATAGCCACGGTTAAGGTGTTCTTCTCCCTCTCTTAAAAGCTTGACTGCGTCCTTGATAGCATCTTCTTTTTCACGCTCTGCTCCACCACGATAATAATCTACCGCTTCTTTATACTTTTCAACTCCCGCCAGGTATTCTTCATGAATTTCTTCCATTTCGGAAGGTGGGGTTATTTCTTCCACATCAGAAATTAACTCTTTCAATCGGGAAGTTGCTTTCATTACTTCATCCTTCCATTCTTCGCTAAAGTCTGCTTTTCTTGACAGATCTACCAGCTTTGACTGTATGTCATTAGCTTCTTCGGTAAAATCAATCATGTCATAGAAATAGTCCCTTTCAGACATTGTTTCCTCATCTTCATCTACAATTTCCTCTTCTTCATCAATTTCTTCCTCTTCTTCATCATTAACAGGGGTAGGAATTTCTTCATGATCATTGTCAACCTCCTGGTTTCCCAGACAACCTGCCACCAAACCGCCTGCCATCACTAAAACCAATATTACCATCAACCAGCTGTATTTACGGACATGTAGGTTCTTATAAATCCCTTTTATCTCCCATTCCTCCTCATCCTTTTGATATGATTCTAACACCTGGGCTTCGTCTTTACAATCTCCTATTTCTGGCAAATCAATCATTTAAGGGGGCTCTTTCATCTTTTTTCATCGTTTATCAAATAATTAAACAGGCTGTTAATATTCTTCTTTCTTCCTGCCTAACATCCATTCAGCAAAAACCTTCAGCCCTTCCTTAATAGGAAAGTCAGGGTTATAACCCAGGAGCTTACGAGACTTAATTAAATCGGCATAAGTTATGGGTACGTCCCCGGGCTGGTCCTTTTCCCACCTGATCCTGGCCTTAAGGCCTAAAGCCTCCTCCAGCATCTCTACCAGTTCTATCAATTTAATTGGGTAAGAGTTTCCCAGGTTAAATATTTCATGGTCCTTAACGGGGTAATCCAGGGAAGCTTTAACCCCCTGTATAATATCCCCCACAAAGGTATAATCCCGGGCGGAATGGCCGCTGCCAAAGAGAGTTATTTCTTTGTCCTCTAACATCAACTGGGCAAACTTGCAAATGGCCAGATCCGGCCTTTGTCGGGGTCCGTATACGGTAAAAAATCTAAGGGATATGGTGGGAATATTGTAAAGGTGGGCNTANGAATTACAAAGGGCTTCCCCGGCAATTTTNGTGGCNGCATAGGGAGAGAACGGGGTTCAGAAGGGGGTCATCTTCCTGGAAAGGAACTTTAGTATTTATTCCATANACGGAGCTGGAGGATCCAAAGATAAACTTTNTAATGCCCGAATGCCGGGAGGCCTCCAGGAGATTTAAAGTCCCTGCCACATTTGTTTTTTCATACATATGGGGCTCCTTAATAGAGGGCCTNACNCCNGCCCGGGCNGCCAGGTGAACCACAACCCCTGGCTTTTCCCGGTCAAAGAGGTCATCCACCAGCCTGGAATCCTTAATATCTCCCTTCACCAGGGTGAAGTTTTCATGGTCCTTAATGGGGCTTATATTTTCCTCCTTAAGACGGGGATCATAGAAGTCATTAAAATCATCCAAACATATTACTTTGGTATCTTCTATTAAGGATTCAATCAGGTGGCTGCCGATAAACCCGGCGCCACCGGTAACCAGTATTTTATCCATCAACCATTACCTGCCTACTCCCGTGTATTGGAAGCCTGTTTCTTTTAGATCTTCTTTTTGCAACATATTTCTACCGTCAACTATTATCTTTTGCCGCATCAAATCCCCTGCTTCCTCCCAGTCAATATAAGAGAATTCTTTCCAGTCGGTTATCAGGGTAACCGCATCACAGCCCTTAACCAGTTCCTCTATAGAAGAACAGTACTCTATATCCAGGTCAGGGTACTGTTTTTTACAGTTTTCCATGGCTATGGGATCGTAAACCTTTACCCGGCCTCCCAGTTCCAAAAGACGATGTATAATATCTATGCTGGGAGAATCCCTTAAATCATCGGTATCGGGTTTAAAGGAAAGGCCCAATATTCCAATGGTGCTACCTCGAATAACTTTAAGAAGGCTTTGAAGCTTTTCAACCATACAAAGGCGCTGCCTCTGGTTTACCTTTATGGTGGACTCCACCAGGGGCATCTCATATCCATACTGGGAACCGGTATGTAAAATGGCCCTGGTATCTTTAGGAAAACAGCTTCCTCCCCAACCGGCTCCAGCCATTAAAAAACGGGGGCCTATACGCTTGTCCAGCCCAATTCCCCGGGCTACTTCCTGAATATCAGCCCCTACTTTTTCCGCCAATCCGGCAAATTCATTAATGAAGGATATCTTCATGGCCAAAAAGGCATTGGAGGCATATTTAATAAGTTCAGCACTGGTGGCACTGGCAGTGACAAAAGCCGGTAATTCATAGCCTTCGGGTCGGGGCACTACCTTGGGAGGAGTAAAAGTCTGTTCCAGGATGGGCGCATACATTTGCCTCATCACATTAATAGCCCTTACATCATCGGCTCCCACTACAATCCTGTCGGGATACAGGGTATCGTTTAAGGCCACCCCTTCCCTTAAAAATTCTGGGTTGGAAGCTACCAGCACATCCATATCTATATCCCTTTGCTGGAGCTTGTCCTGGACCACTACCTCCACCCGGCGGCAGGTTCCTACCGGCACCGTAGACTTGTTTACTATGACGGGCACTTTCCCCGGGGTCAGGTTATTTCCGATTTCTTCAGCTACCCCTTCCACATAGGTTAAATCACAGTCTCCATTACTCTTAGAAGGAGTGCCCACGGCTATGACTATAACATCAGCATGGGGTAAATAAGTTGCCAGCTCATCACTAAAAGTAATATCCTTTTTAGTCTCTTCCAGAAGTTCCTTTAGACCCGACTCATAAATGGTGGGAATACCCTTTTTAAGGTTTTCTACCACTTCCTGGTTTTTATCAATACAGTATACCTTGTGCCCCAGGTAAGCCAGGGATAACCCGGTAGTTAACCCCACATAACCGGTACCCACAATCACTACTTTTAAAGAATCTTTTGGCTTCATAAAAAATCCTCTCTCCTTTTATAAAAATTAATTTAATTCAAATTGTTCCCGGGTATAAAAATTGAAAAACTTAAGGTATTCCAGCAAGACCCTCTTGGTGTCTTCCCTGTCCCTCCACCAACCCTGGGGACTAAAATCATCATACCTGCTGGGCCGGGAAATAACTTCTATATCTCTATCCAGGCCTTCCATGGCTTTTTCAAATATTGCTTTGGACCGGGCTGAGTGATATTTTGAGGTCACGATTATCAATGAGTCAATATCTTTCCCCTCCAGGTAATCCCTTAATACTACGGCTTCATCCTGAGTGCTTAAGGTTTTTCCTTCAATTACTAATACCCTATCTTCTGGTACCCCTAACTCCAGGGCCGCTCTTTTAGATAGATCCGCCCGGCCGGGAATATCTACGCCCCTTTCCACTAAAACTTCATAGCTTTCCATATCTTCCTGCACCATTACTATTTTAGGAGCATATCCCTCCTGATAGATATCTACTCCTTCGGCTATACGGTCCGGTAAGCTTCCCATTAATACAAGGATAAGGTCACTATCCTGGAGGGGATCTTCAACCACCAGTAAGTGACCTGCCCGGGGCAAAAATAATAAAAATATTATTAAAATGATACCTGCTACAACAACTGCAGGTATTAAATATTTTTTATTAACCTTATTTACCATGTTTTTTTATACCAGCCATTATAATAGTTTCTTTAAATGTCATTATAACACAACATTTGAAATATGTTGATAGTCTATGACTTATTAATAAACAACTCATAGTCATTAAAAAGTTTAGTCCATAATCGCATATTCCACTAGTTTCCATTGCCTTGTCTGTTTAATTTTGGAATTCTTGATTGGAGGTATTTTTCTAGATTTTTTTGAACCTTTTAATAAAAAGCCATATCTGTTTCAAAATATGCCTTCTGTTATATCTTTACTCATCATTTATTTTTTAGCAATCTATTTACCATATCAATATTAAACTCCTCATAACCCTGCCATCTTCCCCAGTTCACCATTTCCTCATGTTCCGGATGTTTCTCATCCTTTATAATCTTCAAAAACTCTTCAAATCCCTGCTCTCCCCCCACATCTTCCGGTGGTGAGTTCCCTTCACCTTCAAGACAGAAAGGATAATTCCTGTCACTTTCTTCTATAACCTTTTCTACTTCAATGTAATGCTGCCAGTTATCCCCATAATCGTAATTGTATTTCATTTTGGCAGGCATATAATCGGATAATCTTATTCCCTTTTCAAGTTTTACGGGGATATCATTTTCAAATTCCAGTAATGACTCCTGGCTGCAAACCAGGTTGACCACAGGCTTATAGCCTTCTTTATGGTATCCTGGATGGTTAATTGATAAATCATTATCAATCTTTTCATCACTATAAACAAAAAATTCATGGAGGTGATAATCCTTCCATCCAAAGGCAACCTGTAAAACTTTATGTAGCCTGTTAAAGGTCATATGGGCCGGCACCACTATTCTACGCCATATATTATGCTTATTCAGGTCAAGGGTTACTTTAAGCTCCAGAGCTTTACAGCCAATAACGGGTTGACCGGCAAAAACCTCCAGATCCTTATAAAGTTCCCTATGGGGCTTTATATATTCATGAGAACCACTACCTACTAAGAGTCGGCTCACTTCGAAATTTAAGGCACTTTGGTTAATGCGGCCTTCCAAAATATAATCTCCAAAATAATGAACTGTTTCACAGGCTTTATTCATCCGGGCAACGAATTTTTTATCCCTTGTCTTTGTATAGTAAATATCTTTAGAATGATTAATATACTTATTTATAATTTCATCTTTAATACCCTCTTCCTGAAAAGTCTCCCTTATAGCCTGCCTTATATGATCATCTAATCCTTTGAAGTCTTTGGCCTTTAGTCCATATAGTACTATAATGTACCTGTTTTTATCATTAACAAGTACTACAGTTTTCCTTCGGTTCATGGTTATCAGGTTAGCATGCCAGGAAAAAAGAGAGTCTCCCTCTATATTTTCCCCAGGCTTAATATTTAACTTGTCTAAAAGTTTTTTTGTACATCTAATTAACATAAATAAAAACCTCTTTAATTCTTCCGAATTCCTACATTCAAACTCCTCTTCCTTCTTTTGTAACTACATTTTAGCACATAAGTGGACACAAAAGTAATGATATATATCTTCAAATTATTTTACAAGGGAAGGAATTACCTGTATCACAAATACATGGGTAATAATTTCAAATATCTACCCATATTTCCTTGAAATGAGCAAATTTTATGAAAGAACCGGTAGGATTATCAATGTTTTATATTTAGTGTTAAAAGAATTAATAGATAGCCCTATCTTATACCTGAGTAAGTTTATCATCCGTCATAAGACTGCTTACTACAAATTATTAAGAGATGTCACAGAGAATGAAAACTGTGAAGGATGGATATTGTTTATTTTGCAAGGAATAGAGGAGACAGCATAGAAATAAGTTTTAAAAAGGCGACATATTCTTTAGACAGTTCTCCTGGAAGGCTTTCTATCTGATGGGGCAATTGACTCTCTTTCTACAAATCTATATTTTTCCGGAATAGATGGATCTTGTTTTAACATACTTAGCATCCGCCTTGCCGGGCCATCAGGAATATTTCTTCCTGCTTCCCATGCTTCAACTGTTTTAGTAGAAACCCCAAGAAATTTAGCAAAAACAACTTGTGTCATTTTAACATTGTTTCGAATAGCTTTAATTTCTGCTTTATCAAAACTCATCAAAGGTTCTATTCGAACTTTTGCACTCCTGGCTTTACCCGCACCTTTTTCATACTCAATTGCTTCTTTAAGACCTTTTGTTATACTTTTATAAACACTCATCATTTTACCCCCCCTGCTTTAAAGATTAGATCTGATACCTCCCTCCCCCAGAGTAGATTAACGATCTTCTGGTAGATACGGGCAACATCTTTTCTGGCTTTCTCTCGATTCCTGGAGCCCTTCTGTTTGGAGCTCAACTTCTTTTGAGCCCTTGCCAATTCTTTCTGGAGTTGGCGATAATAAAGTGGCGCATCATAGATCAGAAAAATTCCAATTAAACAAACCGGCTTCCTCCATTTTATCGTAAACTTTCTCAATTATTTCTTTATCAAATTTAGACTTTTTTAACTCCAAAACTTTATTAACGACTGTTTCTTTAGAAGGAGATTCTTTATAATGTTTCGTAAAAGATGTTTGCAAATAATGAATAGTTGATAACAATTCCAATAAACCTGGTCCCATATTATTGAAAACTTGCACTATTAAGTCTATATCCTTAGTTAATGGTTCTATTTTAGGTTTAAATGTATTTATCAAGTTATCTATCTCATCACCAGGAATGTATTCTGACCTATCTTTTCTGTCACTAACATCTTTAATTATATTATCAACAATAAGATCATCCATTCTATAGTATAATTCCTGTGAGTAAGGTCCATAACGATATATTTCAAAACTATAAGAAATTGGTAAACCTTTTGCCTTTAAAAAATAAACAACTTTTTGTATTATTGTTCTTCCAGGTTTAATATCAAGATTAACTTCATTCCACTTTTTTACTATGTAAGCTATTATGGCATCATCTAATTTGTCACATAGCAGTATTTCCACTTTTAACGTACCTCCTTTTCTAATTCTATACATTTATCACGAAGCTCTTTTAATTTTTTTTCATCCTTATTATCCACATATATCCTAACTACGTGAAACTTTTTTCTGATTCCTTCAATTATTTTCGACTCTTTTGTTATTAAATCACGTCCATATTTATGAATAACATAAAAGTCAACTCCTTCTTCATCCTCACCTTCAACAAAAAATTTATGTATAGTTCCATCTGCATCTAAATCAATAACAAAGTTTTCTTCATTATATTTTTCAGTTAAAATATTGTAAATGCCTTTGGCTTTACGCTTTTGTTTGGCATCGGCAAAATCTGATGACTCATAAATTACAGAATGGTGGTTTCTATTATAAATTCGTTCAGCAAAATATTTTTTTTCATAATTCTCTTTATTTTGTTCTTGGTTTACTGTAACCCTTATTTCATTAATAAGATCCACATCGTCAATTTCCAAAACATTTGTAAGTGAGGACAAATTAAAGCCCAATCTTTTCATAAATTCTTTTAAATATATATCATATATTCTGCGCGTCCGATGACAAAAAACTTGAGTGAACATATAATATCGAGCCAAAATTAAGGCCTCTAAACTATGAATACCACCTCTATCAATAGCAAGTTCAAGACCTCCTGCAGAATCTTCTATAACTACTAACTCCTCAATTAAGCGGTGGTAATCAAAATGGCCATATCCAACTCCACAATGATAAGAATCCCTTAACAAATAATCAATTCTATCAGCATCTACTTGACCAGAAATAATATCCTTTAAAAAATTTATCTCTGGAATAACTTCACCGGTAATAAGCTGTATACAAATATTTATTTCTTCTTCACTGAACATTTTTTTCAATTTATCTCTTAAATGTTTTATTATTTCTATAGTAACATCTTCATGTCTTTTCACTTCTGGTAGAATTACTTCACCACCGTGAGAAAAAGGCAGATGACCTATGTCATGAAGCAGAGCAGCCAATCTGAGTATTCTTCTTGCCTGAATATCAGATAAACCTATGCCACTTAAAATACTATTTATTCTCTTTTCCTCTTTATACAATAATCGATCAAATATTCTTGATGCTACCTCCATTACTCCAAGAGAATGTTCAAACCTCGTATGCATGGCTCCTGGATAAACATAATAGGTTAGAGCAAGTTGTTTTATGTATCTTAATCTTTGAAATTCATTCCAATTAATAATTTCTTTTTCTTTATCGGAAAAAGTGATAAATCCATGAATAGGATCTCTAATTCTGTTAGCTGATGTCTCCATAAATTATTACCTCTCCTATTTTTTAAATCAATTACTACTTATATTATATCAAACAATTGTTCGTTTTCAAGTATTTTTTAATAATACCTAATATTTTTAATACCCTCAATAAAGTGTGCTAGCGGTTGATAAAAAACAATTCTCTTTACCAAAATAAGTAATTAGCCTAATTTTGATTTCGTGCACCCAAAACTTATAAAATAACTTGGTTTCAGATTAATAATTGTAAAAACATCCGCATTAATGGCCTCAAAGGCAGCTTTTTTCTATTTCTTCGATAGCTTGGCCTCTAAATAACTTAAAGAACAAATACCGAAATCCCTCATAGGAATTTCTAATTATATTGGCTCTCTTTTTCTATTATCTCATTTTCTTGAAGAATTTTTATCATCTGAATAAGTTCGTCTTCTTCATAATCCTTTTCTAACTTTTGAAATCCAAAATCCTTATACAGCTCAATTAAATGTGGTACATCCCTACACTCTAACATAACAATTCTACCACCTAGTCGAGCTTGTCCTTCTAATAAAGTTGCAAGGCAATATTGCATGACTTCAACTCCCGTAATACTTTCTTTATAAATATCATTCTTGCCTAATTGTCCAATAAGAATTGTTGGAAACTCTGTGATTTTACTTCCTCTTCTTTTTGAGCTAAAACCATCAAAGTGTTTTGTTTTTCTTCCTGAAAATAGTTCTTCTGGCACCTTTAATACTTGTAGGCCCAGAGTAAAATAGGCTATAATCTTGAAATCACCTTCTTCATTTTCATCATTAAAAATAAAAAAAGTCCTGCTTCTTCCCAGCTTTTCAAATAAAATGGACTTTTCTTTCAAAAAACTCTCTATATCAGAATCTTTTTCGCAAATAAAAATAGAAATAAGTTATTGAGCTTTATCCTCATCACTTATTTCTATTAGCTTTTTGAGCGAGATAATATTTGTTTTAATTTAAGTTCACCTCGCCTCTCACTATCCGGCGATACCAGTTCCTTTTTAATCTTCACGCTTCTTGTAGGAGTGGATACTATTCTTTCGAATGACTCCACGGCCTTCTTAGTATTCAACGTGAAATCTTTATCAAAGGATGATGTGGCCATTCTAATCCCTTCTTCTTAATATTTTATGTATGTAGGATTATACCATAACTGCAATTACTTTAACAGTATACCTATATAAGCCACCTATTAAATTTATAACGTTTTCTGCCATTAACCGCTCCAATCTTTCTTCTCGTCAAATCTTTGGAACAGATATTTTTAGGAAACTTCCCCCGGGAAACTACTATAAGACATCAGTTCCCTTTATCACTCTAAGACAACATTTATCAATCTTTAATGTTTGTCACTATTCCAAGCAGCACTTCTTATATTTCTTCCCACTGCCACAGGGGCATGGGTCGTTTCTGCCGATTTTCTTCCCCGTCTTAAAGCTTATAACATTTGAATCTTTGCTCTCTTCAAAATTAAAAGGCTCTTCAGGCAGGGGCTTTAAATGGGGCTTTTCATACTTTTCAAAAATTTCTTGGGGAGTATGGCCGTTGTTTTCCCAGATCCTTGTGTTATTTTTCAGATCCATGACCAGCTGCAATACTTCGTTTAGTTGCCCTTCACCCTCAAAAGATATATTCCTTTCATTAAAAGCATCAATTATTTCATTTATGGCAAAACCAAACTGGCATCTTCCCTGGATATCATCACATAATACTTCAGCCTTATGGTCATCTCCCTCCATAAGGTTCTTAGCTATATAATCCTTTAATGCATTGTACTGTTCATTAACTTCAAAATAAGTATCATCTTTATATTTAAGAAGCTCTTCTTTATCGGGGATGTAATAAGGTTTTCCTTCCTTTTGCCTTAACAGCTCATCAAAATCACGAAACTCCAGAATTGAATCATTGACAAAATAATCCTTATATATCTCAATATAATTATCTTTTAGTTCCTGGGGGTCTTCCTTCATAATATCGATGATAGCCTGTTCATCAACCTTATTTTCATTTTGCAAATTATAAATCTCTAAAACCTTGTCCTTATGAACCAGGCCATACAGGTGGGTAAGAGATATAATATAATCTATAAGCAGTTCTTTGGTCATTGATCATCCCTCCTATCGTACTTATTCAGTAGCTAACCTCAACCTGGCATCATTAACTGCCATCTTATGGTTAATCCTATCTTTCCGATCTTTATTTATTTTAATTACTTCTTCACAGGGGATCCTGGTTTAAATGGGAGCTTACCTTTTCTTTTAACTGCAAAGTCTTTAATAACTTTTTTCCCACTTTTTTAGCCTCCTCCATTGCCTTTTCATTATATAGGGCTTCCCCGGGTTCAAAAAGGTGAAGGGCTTTAACCGTATCAACAACCCTATACCCCAGGGATTCTAATGGTTTTATCATCCCTTCAACAGTCCAGCCCATATCCCCTTCCTCTTCTTGTTCACATACCCCAATTACCAGGGCATATTTTATCCCCAAAGCTTCGTTAAGGCTCAACCAGACGGAACGATCATTACTGTCAAATACTACAAAGGGATAACATCTATCAATAAAAGCTTTCATATAAGATGAGATATTATAAAAATAGGCTGGAGAGCCTAAAATTATCCCCTCGCATTCTAAAAGAACCGGGTATAATTTTTGCATGTCGTCTTCAATCACGCATTTATATATATCCTTACAGCCTTCGCATCCTCTACAACCTTCGATTTTATAATCCTTTAAAAATACTAATTCCGTTTCAATCCCTTCTTTTTCAAAGGGTTTCAAAGCTTCCTGAACTAAAATAGAGGTATTCCCCTTTTCCCTCGGACTTCCCACCATACCCAGTACTTTCATGTTACCCTCCGTATAATTATTTTTTAGTTTACCTACTCATCGGGATCCCAGTACTCAACAGCCATTTCATCAACCCAGTCCTCTCCTTCATATACCATTCCCTCACAAACAAAAAAGAAATAAGTTTTTGAGCTCTATCTTAATCACTTATTTCTATCAGCTTTTTGAGGGAGATAATATTTGTTTTAATTATACCAGGGCTTTATTAATCTCCACGCTTTTTGTAGAATTAAATATTATTCGTGTTTGATTTCTACAGGCAGACTAAAATTTTGCCTGACTACTACATACCCAACCTTTTCAAGAGCTCTAATACAATCCATACCAGAAACTATAGGTAGCTGAGGTGTCATCTTTCTAGCACCACATTGCCAACGATTATACTGCTAACTGGACTTTCTTCATCATCAATACACAATTCTATTGCTTCTTTTATATTTTTCAAAGCTTCATCTATTGTATCCCCTTGAGAATAAC
>SL_8KL_010_SEDDRAFT_10003893_pt1 | contig 12205 bp, 11 predicted proteins | sample SodLakKL_010_SED_4_FD_11160 | JGI IMG/M metagenome (IMG submission 11160) | reverse complement strand
TTCCTGGCCGCTTCGGTGTATGCCATGCAGTGGGACAGCAAGGGCAATTTCTATGCCTGCACCAGCCACAGTGAGTACGGGACGGTCATCGTCCGCTGGGACCCCAGCATTTTTTGATCGGGCGGAAACGCCTCTGCGAGCTCTTCCGCAACACGGCAGCGTCCACCTGCTTCGCGTTGCCGCCGGAAAAAGGCTTGTGCTTCCTTGTCCCTCACTGAACTCCCTGGCGAGGTTCTTTTTTTTGACACGGGTTTAAAAATGAGGATATTGTCTTGCAAAGCGGTGTCGTCCTTTTTGTAACTAATCAGATATTGATTGCAATATCTGCCACATTTTTTAAAAATTGCTATATGCAAGTTACTGTGTCCAGAAAGGAGAATATGTTTTGCCCTGACCACGGAAGGGTAATCGCCCGTTTCCTTTATACTTCAGATGAAAGAAGTAAAAATATCATTCGCAGTGTATTGGCCATGTCAGATAGTGAGGTGAATGCTGTATTACATCAGGTGCTGAGAGAATATTCAAAAAATCATAGAAGTATTTCAACGATATTTGGATTGCATTTTAATAAACTTTCGAACTTGTTTGATGAGTTGGGAATAAAAACACATAAGGTTGAATCAAAGCGAAAGGCACTGATCGGTTCCTATTTTACAAAGGAATACTCCATTGAATCGGCAGCTTTTTTCAATCCATCTGTAGTAGAGGATCCATATCAGTCAAATTTAGGTCCGGGTGAAAAAAGAGTAATTTTTAGCTTCCGGGCAACCGGAGAAGGGCATATTTCATCCATTGTTTTTCGTTCTGCTATTCTTGACAAGAACAGCAATATGATGGTGGAACCTGCCGGCAATATGCTGGCAGAAGCTGAGCGAATCAAAAAACATAGTTACAAGAAAAAAACATTTATCAAAGAACTGAAGGAAATATATGATCTTGAAAATGATACTTCTCTTTCCTTTGTTATGGATAAATGTGGCGATAAATTTACTTATGGCGAATTAAAAAATGCGGTAGAGGAAACAAAAAAAGATCATCAACTTTCATCAATTAAGAAAATGATCCTTAATCAAATGATGTGGCTTGCACGGTCGCATTATGAAATTGATTTTTCACTGGATTCCGCACTTTCCGAGAGAGTTATTTTTCCAATTGCCAAAAATGAAAAAAATGGTATTGAAGATGCTCGGTTTGTCAAATTCACTGATGAAAATGGTGAAGTAACGTATTATGCTACCTATACTGCTTATGATGGCAATGTCATATTGTCAAAGTTACTTGAGACCAAAGATTTTTATCATTTCAAGGGTTTACCCATGCACGGCGAACTCGTCCATAATAAGGGGATGGCTCTGTTTCCCAGGAAGATCAATGGTAAATATGCCATGCTGTGCAGGGTTGACGGAGCGAATAATTATCTGTCCTATTCAGACAACATCAATATCTGGAGTAAAGCCACGCTCATTCAGAAACCGGAATATCCCTGGGAACTGCTTCAGATTGGTAATTGCGGATCACCTGTCGAGACGGACGAAGGTTGGCTGATCATTACACACGGAGTAGGGCCGATGAGGGAATACGTGCTAGGAGCATCGTTACATGAACTTGATAATCCCGAAATAGAGATTGGCCGGCTGAAGACACCATTACTGGTTCCTGATGCGGAAGAAAGGAAAGGATATGTGCCCAATGTTGTTTACTCTTGCGGCTCTATTATCCATAACGAGAATCTGATTATTCCTTATGCCATGTCTGATTATGCATCTACATACGCTTCGGTTAATTTATCGGAGCTTCTGAATGAGTTGAAAAAAACAAAATAACTGCCAAAATTATTAAAACATGAAGATAGCATATGTAGGTACCTATCCCCCAAGACGATGTGGAATCGGGACTTTTACCAATAACTTGATCAAAGCAATTGTTGCCAATACGGAAGACAAAAATATTGTCAATCACACTAATGTCATTGCACTTAACAACCCAAACACCGATGAGGTATATGATTACCCTGAAGAAGTCAGGTTTACCATCCGACAGGAACATCAGGACGATTATATCAATGCTGCAAAATATATAAATATAAGTGATTCGAAGGCATGCATTCTGAATCATGAGTTTGGCATTTTCGGAGGGGAAAGCGGGGTATATATTTTACCTATGCTGTACAGGCTGAAGGTTCCGCTGATAGTAACTTTTCATACCGTATTGAGCGATCCTTCTTTTATACAGAAAAACATCGTGCAGGAAATCGGCAAGATTGCAAAAAAAGTAGTGGTGATGAGCAATAAAGCCGTTCATTTATTGAAAAAGGTTTATGACCTGCCTGAAGAGAAAATTACAATAATCGAACATGGGGTGCCGGATTATCCCGTTCTTCCACACGAGGAGATCAAGGCAAAGTATAATTTCAAAGGTCATACCGTTCTGCTCACCTTTGGTTTATTGAGCCGCAACAAAGGTATTGAGACCGTAATAAACGCCTTGCCCAAAGTTGTAGAGAAACATCCCGAACTGCTATTTGTCGTATTGGGCAAAACCCATCCCAATGTGTTGAAATCAGCGGGTGAAGAGTATCGCAATTATTTAAATCTGCTGGCCAAAAGAAAGAACATTCATAACAACATTATCTTCCTGAATTCTTTTGTTTCAGAAGATGTGCTGTTTGAATATCTGACAGCTTGCGATATCTACGTTACACCCTATCTTAATGAAGCTCAGATTACCAGTGGCACCCTTTCCTATGCTGTTGGTGCCGGTACGGCGGTTTTGTCAACCCCATACTGGCATGCTCAGGAAATTTTGGCAGACGGACGTGGCCGCTTGTTCGATTTTAATGGATCGGAACAGTTATCCGGAATACTTGAGGATTTACTGGACAACCCTCATAAAATTGAGGAATTGAGAAAAAATGCTTTCGAATATGGCAGGAAAATTCGCTGGCCAATTATCGGAAAACAATATTTGGATGTGGCCTATTCGGTTAGTGAGACATCGAATTTGGTTAAACACGACAAAAAGCTGATTATAGACACGTCATTAATTCCTGAATTTGATCTGGATCATATCAAAAGGCTTACCGATGATACCGGCATCATACAGCATGCCAAATATGGTATTCCCAACCTGAAAGAAGGGTATTGTCTGGATGATAATTCCAGGGCATTGCTCATGGCATTAATGTCATACAATCAAAATAAAGATGCCTATGCATTGGATTGTATCCGTATCTATTTGAGCTACATCCATTATATGCAAACTAAAAAAGGGTCATTCCGGAATTTCCTCACCTTCAACAGAATGTTCATTGATGAAGAAGGCAGTGAAGATTCATTCGGCCGGACCGTCTGGGCTCTCGGATATCTTGTACACAGAGCTCCCAATGTCTCCTACCGGGAATTCGGGAAGGAGTTGTTTGAAATATCCGGCAATTACTTTGACCAACTCACGCATCTGAGAGGAATTGCCAATACGATCATCGGGATGAGTTACTACCTGAAGAATTATCCTTCCGATGAAAATATGATGCAAAAGTTGAAGAGCATGACAAAAACATTGTCCGATGCTTATAAAAAGAATAGCTCAAAAGATTGGCGGTGGTTTGAACTGCAACTCACCTATGACAATGCGATCCTTCCGTTAAGCCTGTTGCATGCCGTGGAACTGACCGGCGATAGCTCCGTAAAAGAGATTGCCCTGGAATCCATGCAGTTTCTTGAAGAAGTAACCATGAATAAAGGCTATCTGTCGCTGGTAGGAAGCAAAGGCTGGTACCCCAAAGGTGGCAAGCGCGCCGTTTTCGATCAGCAGGCCATTGACGCCATGGCCAGTGTCAGGTTGTTTTACCAGGCCTATAAAGTCACCAAAGACCCGGAATACATCGAAAAAATGTTTTCATCCTATTTATGGTTTTTGGGTGAGAATGAGTTGCGTATTCCGCTGTATGATTATGAGACCAAGGGTTGTTGCGATGGACTTGAAAGCAGTGGCGTGAACCGGAACCAGGGCGCCGAAAGCACATTGGCCTATCTTATCTCACATCTGACGGTGTTGAACGCCCTTGAATATGAGTTAGAGCATTAATCAAACGAAGTTGCCGAATCACAGGGCAATTCCCAACTATCCAGATCCATTGATGACCTATGGCCATTGTAAAGCGATATAATAACAATCCCGTTTTGACAAAAGAAGATGTGCCTTATGAAGTTGCGACCGTTCATAATGCTGCAGTCGTAAAGCATGATAATCAGTACATAATGATTTTCCGTTCGCACCGGCTGAATGGAAGGTCCATCTTGGGTAAAGCCACTTCATCCAATGGCTTTGATTTTGAAGTTGATCCGCAACCCTTCATGACGCCTGCTGCAGATGGTATTTTTTCCATCTATGAAGAATTTGGTGTGGAAGATCCGCGAATAACATGTATTGATGGGGAATATCTGATAACGTATAGCGCGTACTCCAGACATGGAGTGCGTATCGGGCTTGCCAGAACCAGGGATTTTATTGATATAGAGCGATTTTCCCTCATTACCGAAGCTGATTATCGCAATCTGGTGATCTTTCCGGAAAAAATTAATGGCCTGTACGCCCGGCTTGATCGTCCACATTCGGAAATATCCCCATGGTCGATTTGGATTTCCTATTCACCTGATTTGAGATATTGGGGTGAAAGCAAATTGATAATGAAACCTGCCGCTTATCATTGGGATGAAATGAAAATCGGTCCTGGAGCACCCCCGATAAAAACGCCAAAAGGGTGGCTGAATATTTATCATGGGGCATTTCCGACAATGGATGGAAGTGTTTACAGGTTGGGTGTGGCATTGCATGATCTTGAAGATCCCTCGCAAATCATTGCTGTTGCCGATGAATGGATCCTTCAACCGGAAGAAGCCTATGAAATTACCGGTTATGTACACAATGTGGTGTTTTCATGTGCCGCGGTAGCGGAAGACGATGGAACCGTGAAAATATACTGGGGCGGCGCCGACACGGTAATGTGTGTGGGTACTGCCAATGTTGAAGATCTTATAAACCTGTGTTTAACCAAACCCAGAAATCCGTATTGAACCAATCGGTTATCCATTGCGGAGATCCATTCGGTTATCCTGTGGATCAATCTTTGGCATTGCCAGACTAGTCCTTTGCGGTTAATCACCTTGCAGAATACCTGATATTATGAAAATAGCAATGCTTGCCCCCATCGCCTGGCGAACACCGCCCCGTAAATACGGACCCTGGGAACTGGTGACATCAAACATAACCGAGGGATTGGTAAAAAAAGGATGTGATGTAACCTTGTTTGCGACAGGAGATTCCATTACCGGAGGAAAACTGCGATCTGTTTGTCCAATGGGTTATGAAGAAGATAAAAACGCCGAGCCCAAAGTGGAGGAGTGCATGCACATCAGTTATTTGATGGAGCAGGCTCATGAATATGATCTCATCCACAACAACTTTGATTTTTTGCCACTTACGTATTCCAGGCTAATCAAAACTCCAATGGTTACCACCATACACGGTTTTTCCTCACCCAAAATTATTCCCGTCTATAAAAAATACAATGAGAGCAATCACTATGTATCCATCAGTTATGCCGACCGGAGCAGCGAACTCAGATATATCGCCAATGTTTATAACGGCATAGATCCGGGTAGTTTTACATTGAATAACAAATCCGGGGATTATCTGTTGTATTTTGGTCGTATCCACCACGACAAGGGCACGCGGGAAGCCATTGAGATAGCACTAAAATCTAAAATGAAACTGATTATCGCCGGTTATATCCAGGATGAACAATATTATCAACAGCAGGTGAAACCGCTGATAGACGGGGAACAGATCATATACTTCGGCAATGCAGAACCCGCTCAACGTGATCACCTGCTCGGTAACGCCCATGCCTTGCTTCATCCCATCAATTTTAAAGAACCTTTCGGATTGAGTGTTGCAGAAAGCATGTTTTGCGGAACACCGGTTATTGCTTTTAAAAAGGGTTCCATGGAAGAGCTTATCCGGCATGGGGAAACCGGATTTTTGGTTAATAATGTTGGTGAAGCTGTTGAAGTGATATCGCAAGTGACGGATATCGATCGCAGTTATTGCCGAAAATGGGCACAGTCAAAATTTTCCATCGATAAAATAACCGAAGACTATATCAGGATTTATGACAGCATTTTGAACTAAGTTTTTTTGCGGAAATTCACGACATACGGAGTCAGCTCGACAGGAGCTTGTCCATGAGCTCTTTATTATTAACCGAAACAAAGCCCGAACTGGTATCTGACAAACCGTACGGTATGATTAATTCATTATTGTGAAGGATTGATCCGCAGGAATAGACCACGTTGGGTACATATCCCTCTCTTTCCTCATCATTGGGAATCAGGAGCGGTTCTTTTAATCGTCCGATTTCCTTTGTGGGATCGTCTAACGCAAGCAGACTTGCACCAAGACAATATCGGCGCATTGGCCCGACTCCGTGAGTAATCATCAGCCAGCCTTCCGGAGTCTCTACAGGGGCACCGCAATTGCCGATTTGTATAAACTCCCAGGGATATTTTGGCTCTTGTATTTTGACAGGTTCACCCCAGACATTGATTTTATCAGAAAATCCGATATAGCTGTTGATCCCGTCAACCCGCGAAAGCATACTGTACTTGCCGTTGATTTTGCGAGGGAAAAGGGCCAGGTTTTTGTTTTGAGCACCGGTACCATTTAATGGCTTGACCTGAAAATGATAAAAATCTTTGGTCAGGATCAATTTCGGAAGAATATGATAACCATCATAGGCTGTATATGTGGCATAATAGGTTACCTGTCCGTCATCATCGGTAAACCGGACAAATCGGGCATCCTCAATACCGTTACGCTCCGAGAATGAAATTGGAAATATCACCCGTTCGGCGATATCGGTATCCCGCGAAAACGTTATTTCATAATGTGAATCTGCCAACCAGATAATTTCCTCTATGGCCCTCTTTTTTTCTTCATTATCGTTATTGCGCTCTATAGCTTCATTGACTGATTTGCGTAATTCACCATAAATGAATTTATCTCCAAGAGGCTCCATGACCAATGAAATAATCTGTTTGTCCACTTTCATTTCGTGGAGCTTTTTGGCGAACGCTTTTTTGTTATAGTGATGCCGTTTTACGACTTCCGCTTCATCAACATAGGATCCGGAATCCTCAAATTTCAAGTCACCGTTGTGATCAATAACGCCGGTATGGAAAACAATACTCGATACATGGCCTTCACCGGTAGCCCTGAAGCTGACGATTATTCGCAATGACCCCTCTTCCAACCCTGTTTGATCGGGCGATTCAACAATGGAAGGGTTGAAAAAAGCTGCTGATATGATGGAATACTCCATCGAAAAAAAGGAGCCGATCAGCAATTTTTTCTGCTCACTCAAACGGTTAAAATCAAGGGAATTCACACCAAGCAGTTTTTTTACTTTATCAAAATGATTCAGGAATTTCCGGGTAAGATTCCGATGTCGTTTTGCAAACTCCCGAAGTGTTTCCATTAAAACATTCTCCGCCTCTGCATCTTCCATTTCTATTATTTTCTGCACGAGATCCCGAGAACGTTCCAGGCCATAATGATTAAACCGGTTAATCACCCTTTTAAAATCTGGATAAAACCGATTCGGTTTCCGTTCAACTTTTATTCTCATGAAATGTATTTTAGAAATTTTCTTTGATATCAATAATCAATCCGAACGGAATAATTTTACATCTGTCCAGGATTCACACATAAAAACCAGAGCGTCAAACCGGTCAATCTGAATAATCAGGTGAATAAGCTCCCAATTCAGACCCGGCGTGAAAATGCACATGTCGGGTTGCAATTTAATGTGTTTAAAATTTTGGATTCAAGCGGTCACATGCAATTCCATGACCGGTTTTAATCATGCGCCTGTGTGTCCGGGGCTATGCTCGGTCATGGGCATTTCATCTGTTTAAAAACTTTGGATTCGTAAGGTCACATAGAATGCCCATGACGTTTTTAATCATGCGCCTGTGTGTCCGGGGCTATGCTCGGTCATGGGCATTTCATCTAAATTAGTGATATAATACGATAATATTCGATAACGATACGATTACAATTAAATGATACGATTACATTTAATTGCCGAGAAATATTCACCAAGGTTTAACTTCTTCCTGTGATGTGGAAATTATTGACTTGCTAAACGACTATAAATACCATGATTATGAGTATTGAAGAGGGCCGTTTTCAGTTTGCGCGAAAATCCAGCCATGCCAAACTGCTACTTGGCTTGTGGATCGGCCTTTCGGGATGCGCCCTGACATCCGATCCGGAAAAATCGGGCGGCGAAATCCTTGCCATGCCCGTGCGGTTGCTGTAAATATTCCATTGTAATGAAAGGGGAGGTGTTGCAAGATGTTCCCTGCTTTATCTGCTGTCTGAAAATTCATTGCTTCCGCAAGATCTTTTCCATCGCTTTTCCCGTTGCCAACTCATCAATCAGCTTATCCAGATAGCGGATTTCCTGCATGGTCGGGTCCTTGATGTCTTCCACCCGGACCCCGCAAACCACACCCTCGATCAACGTCCGTGAAGGGTTAAGATGGGGAGCTTCCGCAATGAAGGTCTCAAAGTCTGCTTGTATTTCCAGCTGGGCTTCAATCTTATCCTGGCTGTATCCCGTCAGCCAGCGGATGATTTCATCGACTTCTGCTTTCGAGCGTCCTTTTCTCTCTGCCTTGGCAATATAATGCGGATAGACTCTGGCGAAACTCATGGTGTAGATCGGATGCTTTGCCATGTTGCGTTGTCAGTTTGAAAAAGTTTCGGGTTGCTGGCCGGGTTATCAAAAAAAAGCATCCACAATAATCGCGTACAGACATCAATCGATGTTTGATTTACACTGAAAACGGCATTGTCGATGCAAATCCGGTATGTGACGTATTATAATATGCTTAGCATCCAATACCCAATACCCAATACATAACACCCTGCACCCAACGCCCAGCACTTGCTACCCGATCCCGTCGTTCAAGTCCGGCAGCTTGCCGATGCGGATCATGTATCTGACATGCGATTTCAGGGCGGCGGCGAAGGATTCATGCTCCTGATAGGCGATATCAAACTCCCGGGCCGTCTCCCTGACGATTTTGGAAACCTCCGGATGGTGGACGTGGCAGATTCCCGGGAAAAGATGATGTTCCACCTGGAAATTCAGCCCGCCCAGATACCAGGAAAGCCATCTGTTCTTCGGGGCGAAATTCATGGTGGTCTCCATTTGATGGATGGCCCAGGCATTCTGGATCTTGCCTTCATCATCCGGAACCGGGAACTCGGTCTCATCCACCGAGTGGGCCAGTTGAAATACGGTAGTGAGGATGATTCCGGCTATAAAATGCATCAGCAGAAAGCCGAATAGCACATGGAGGAAGGGGATTCCGATGAGGGTGGGCACTCCAAGGAGCACAAAGAAATAGGCCGCCTTCATGGTGATGATCCCAAGCAGCAGCTTTACATTCTGGGTGCGGGTATTCGGATTCACCCCATCCCTGGTATACAGGATAAACTGCGCAAAATCCTTAAGGGTGACCCAGTAAAGGGTCAGGAGGCCGTAGAAAAAGAAGGCATATACCGGCTGCAGCTTGTGGTACCATCGCAAGGTTGTGTGCGGGGAAAAACGGAGAACCGTTTTGTCGGCTATGTCATCATCCATATGGGTGATGTTGGTATAGGTATGGTGCAGGATATTGTGCTGCAGCCTCCAGTTGTGCTTTGATCCCCCCACCAGATTCAGCGTGAAACCCAGCATTTTGTTGATCATATTGCTGGAGGAATAGGCCCCGTGGATGGCGTCGTGCATGATGGTCATGCCCACGCCGGCCATGCCGATGCCCATGACAAGCCACAGCAGCAGCGACGGGAGCAAGGGCGGCTGGAAGAAAAGCAGATAAAAGAAGGGCATGGTGTAAACGGCCAGTATGACGATGGTCTTCACCACCATCTGGGTATTGGCATGCATGGATATGCCGCGATCTTTGAAATGCCCGTCCACTCTCTTCTTTAAAGTTTTGAAAAAGATGTTTTTGTCTTTGCCTGCAAAGGTGACTCTCGGTCTTCGGTTCATCAGTTTATATCAATTTCGATTTATATCGTCAGAATGATCTCACATGACAGGATATAATCTTGCTCATGCGTGTCAGTCGGCGGCTGCCATGTTCGTTTCATGGCTTTTTGAGGGGATTCCATCCTGGATTTACACTAATTAAAAGGTACGGCTATCAAGTCTGTACGGCGTTACACATATATCAAGGCAGTGTTATATACTTTACGATTTACCCGCATTACAACCTCCCGTTCGCATAATACATTCACTCACTCATGTGTTTATATTTGTCATGTGCACTGCATGATATTATATGGATCATATTATCTAAACCGATGAAATTACATATAAAATATATGGTGAGCCTGCGTTGCAAGATGCTGGTGAAGGAAGAATTGCAAAAGCTTGGCCTGGACTTTGTTTCCATTGATCTTGGCACGGTTGAAATTCCGGGACAACTCACGGAGGAGCAGAAAGAGGCTTTTGGAAAAAACCTGAAAAAGTCCGGTCTGGAGCTGCTTGAGGACAAGAAGAGCATTCTGGTGGAGAAAATCAAAGGGGTGATCATTGAGATGATCCATTACGCCGATGAGATTCCCAAAACGAATGATTCCGATTATATAAGTGAAAAACTGGAATACGACTATACCTACCTCTCCAACACCTTTTCGGAAGTGAAAGGCATCACCATTCAGCAGTATGTCATCATGCACAAGATTGAAAAAGTAAAGGAACTGCTTCTGTATGATGAACTTACCCTTACAGAAATCGCTCACAGACTTCACTACAGCAGTGTGGCTCATTTATCCAATCAGTTCAAAAAAGTTACAGGTCTCACACCCAGTTATTTCAAAGAGTTGAAATACAAGAGGGAGAAAAACCTTGAAAATCTGTGACTTATGTAACAAAGCGGTCGGTGCTTGTAATACTTCTGTGCCAGGCTTTACCCATCTTTGTCCTGCATGAAGGCATTATCCGTTACATTTCAAATATCATTCAGGCAACCGACTTCAGGCAACCGACGCTGACCCGTATTTTTCGGACGGGACCCTGAGGTCAATGCAAGCATATGAATCCACTCCCATTTGAATACGAACCGTCAAAAGCCCTGGACATCGCCGAGAACATCGATTATGTTACGGGCTCGATCGTGATGAAATCCATCATCAGGAAGACCACCGGGAACATCAGTGCTGTCTCCATGGATGCCGGAGAGAAACTGGAAGAGAAAGTATCGCCTTTCAACGCATTTATTCAGATCATCGACGGCAGAGCGGAAATCGTCATTGACGATCATTCGACACTGCTGGATGCCGGTCAATCTATCATTGTTCCGGCTCACTCCCGCAACGCGATCAATGCCAACAGCAGATTTAAAATGATATTGACCGTCATTAAAAGCGGATATGAAAATGTGAGCTGAGATGATACCCGGCAACGTGAAATTGATTATGCGGAAGAATCTGGTAATACCCGTGGTGTCTGCTGAGTTTTTTTGAGCATGCGATATATGCCGCCCAGCAGGCCGATGGTGATGAATGACCCATGAATTGCAAACCATGCACATTTTGGTGATTTAAATCACAGAACATCCGATATTTGCCTGAATGCGATCATCGAAATCACCGCTTATGATCAAAAGAGACCAATACCCTATGTGGCCCGCCCGACACGCCTTTCTGCTTCTTGGGATGTGGATCGGCTTCTCGGGATGTGCCAAGACATCTGACCCGGAAAATTTGGGCGGTGAAATCCTTGCCATGCCCGAGCGGTGCGAATTCCGTATTTCGGGGGATGGGAAGTGGCTGCTAACCGTCGGCGAGGAATCGCCCCATCTGAAGCCCGATGCGAAAACACCCTCGCGTCAGCGGCAGACATTCCTGACCGATCTCGAAACGGGCGAAACCTGGTTTGCCGAACCGGATGCCGATGTGCGGAAACGCATTGCGGAGGGATTGGGACCGGATGGACTCGGCTGTTTCAGCCCCGACGCGCGGCTATCTGCTGGACCTGTCGCAGCACGGCAGCCAGGGGCCCAGATTCCTGGCCGCTTCGGTGTATGCCATGCAGTGGGACAGCAAGGGCAATTTCTATGCCTGCACC
>SL_8KL_010_SEDDRAFT_10003891_pt1 | contig 12208 bp, 14 predicted proteins | sample SodLakKL_010_SED_4_FD_11160 | JGI IMG/M metagenome (IMG submission 11160) | reverse complement strand
CCGTCAGCGGGACGTCGTCGGGGAGGTGGTCGACCGTGAAGCGCACCCCCAGGTCGTGGGGGACCGAGTCGAACCCGCAGCAGGTGACGACCTTCACTCCGCGGTCGGCGGCCTCGGTGTCGTAGCGGTCCCGTAGCAGGGACACGAAGGCCGGCTCGCCGGTGATGTCGGCGTAGTGGGTGCCCTGCCGGACACAGGCCTCCACGACCGGTTCACCGAGGCGGGCGTAGGGACCCACGGTGGTGGCCAGCACGCGGGTGCGTCCCGCCAGCGTGTGCAGGCCCTCCGGGTCGGTGACGTCCACCACCTCGATGTCGGGTGGGCGGGTCCCGGCAGCCTCGCCGAGCTCTGCTGCGATCGTTGCCAGCCGGTCGGGGTCGCGTCCCGCGATCGCCCACCGCAGGTCGCCTGCGCGGCGTGCGAGGTGGGCGGCCACGAGCTGGCCGGTGAAGCCCGTGGCACCGAGCAGGACCAGGTCGTGCTGACGGGTGTCCGGCATGGCGTGCCTCCGAGGTCGGTGGGTGGGACGGCCGGGACGGTAGAGCGTCCCGGGTCCACGCGGCTAGCGTGCCACGGCACCGAACCCGCTCGCGCGCCGGAGGCGACGACCGTGTCCACCCTGCCCAGCACGACGTCCGAGCCGGCCTTCGGGACCGTGCCGGCGCCGATGATGGTCGTCGCCGAGGCGGTGCGGGGCAGCTTCGGCCCGTCCCGGACCGAGCCCACGGGGCCGCTGTCGATCCACCCCTTCGCCCATGCGCTGCACTACGGCAGCGCCTGCTTCGAGGGGTTGAAGGCCCACCGGGGCAGCGACGACGTCGTCCGGCTGTTCCGCCCGGACCGCCACGCCGCCCGCCTCCAGCGCACCGCCGCCCTGCTCCATCTGCCCGTCCCGCCGCTGGAGCTCGTCGAGGGCATGCTGGTCGATGCCGTGGTCGCCAACCTCGCGGTGGTCCCGGCCACACCCGGGGCGCTGTACCTGCGGCCGTTGCTGCTGGGGACCGACCCGAACATCGGGGCGGCGGCGAGCCCGTCGGCCGACGCGCTGCTCGTCGTCCTCGCCTCGCCCGTCGGGGACTACTTCGCGGGCGGGGACCGGCCGTTGACCCTCAAGGTGGAGACGGAGCTACCCCGCACCACGCCGGCGTTCGGTGAGCCAAGGCGGGGGCGAACTACGTGCTGGCGCTGGGGGTCACCCGCCAGGCGCGGGCCGACCACGGTGCCGACCAGGTCCTGTTCGCCCCGGCCGGCGACGTGCAGGAGACCGGCGCCGCGAACTTCCTGCTGCTGGACGAGCACCGGATCGTGACCCGGCAGCTCGACAGCTCCTTCCTGCACGGGGTGACCCGCGACTCGGTGCTGACGCTGGCCCGTGACCTCGGGCTCGTGGTGGAGGAGCGCCCCGTGTCCCTCGATGAGGTGCTGCACTGGCCCGGCGAGGCGGCGCTGGCGGGGACCGCTGCGGTGCTGGCGGGGGTCGGGACGCTGGTCCACGACGGCCGGCGGACCACGCTCGGCGACGGGCAGGTCGGGCCGGTGACCCGACGGCTGCGCACCGCCCTGCTCCAGCTCCAGCGGGGAGAGGCCCCCGACCGCCACGGCTGGACCCGCCCGGTTGCCGACCTCCCCGCCACCCCCTGAGCGACGCCACCCATGGCCACGCTGCTCATCGTCCACCACACCCCGTCGCCCGCGCTGCAGGCGCTGCTGGAGGCGGTGGTCGACGGGGCGCGCAACGATGCCATCGAGGGGGTCGAGGTCCGGCTCGAGCCGGCCCTGACCTGCCCGGAGACCGCCGTGCTCGCCGCCGACGGGTACGTGCTGGGCACGCCGGCCAACCTCGGCTACATGTCCGGGGCTTTGAAGCACTTCTTCGACCGGATCTACTACCCCTGCCTGGAGGCGACCCGTCGGCGCCCCTACGGCCTGTACGTCCACGGCAACGACGACACGACCGGCGCGGTCCGGTCGGTGCGCACCGCCACCACCGGGCTTCAGTGGCGGGCGGTCGTCGAGGTCCTGGAGTCGACCGGACCGCCGGACCGCAGCGACCTCGACGCCGCCTGGGAGCTCGGTGCGACCGTCGCCGCGAGCCTGGTGGCGCCGCAGTGAGTTGCACCGAGGGTGTGGGTGGCTCCGCCGGCCCCGATGTGGCCGGTCCGGCTCACACGTCGGTGTGGAGCGCGGTCACCTCGGCGGTGAGCTCGGTGGCGGGGCCCTCCACGATCGTGTCCAGTCCACGGCGGTCGAACAGGTCGCGGACCGGCAGGCGCCAGCCGGGATCACCGGTGAGCTGGGAGAGCTGCCGGCTGGAGAAGGCGAACACCAGCCGGCCGAGCCCGGCGTTGGCGTGGGCCACGGCGCACATCGGGCAGTGCTCGCCGGAGGTGTAGACGGTGGCGCGACGTCGCTCGTCGACGTCCAGGACCAGCGACGCCCACCGGGCGAGCTTCAGCTCGGCGTGGGCGGTGACGTCCCGGTCGGCCACGACGCTGTTGCGCTCCTCGGCCAGCACCTGGCCCTCACCCGAGACCAGCAGGGCGCCGAAGGGTTGGTCGCCGTCCGCCCGAGCCTCCCGTGCGAGGTCGATGGCGTGCCGCAGCAGGGCGAGATCGCCGGGGGTCATGCTCCCCTCCCGAGGTCGTAGGTGACACCGGTCAGGTCCTGGGAGACCTGCCACAACGCGGCGGCCAACGCCGGGTCCTTGGCCCGTGCCGACCGGGCGGCGGGAGCAGGATAGCCGCGTTGCTCCCCTGGACCGTCGGGGCCCCAGTAGGAGGCACCGGGCAGGGCCGGTGCCGTCCCGGCGTACAGCTGGGGGAGCACCCCCTGGGCCGCGGGCTGGGCGAACAGCAGGTTGCTCACCCGGGTCCCCAGCCCGTAGACCAGGGCGCTCAGCCCGCCCTGCATGGTCGGACCCGTGGCCTGCAGGGGTGTGTCGGCGTACCCGGGGTGCGCCCCGACCGCGGTCAGCGGGCTCCCGGCGAGCTCGGCGAGGCGCTGCAGCTCCAGCACGTGCAGGAGGTTGGCGAGCTTGGAGTTGGCGTAGGCGGTCCAACGCTCGTAGCGGCGACGCTCCAGGTTCAGGTCGTCGACCTTCAGCCGCGCGATCCGGTGCATGCTGGAGGAGACCACCACCACCTGTGGATCCGTCGCGGCCTCGAGCAGCGGGAGCAACCGGCCGACCAGCGCGAAGTGGCCGAGGTGGTTCACCCCCATGTGGAGCTCGAACCCGTCGACGGTCCACTGCAGGGGTGCGCCCATCACGCCGGCGTTGGCCATCACGACGTCGAGGTGGCCGTGCCGGGTCGCGAGCGTCTCGGCGGCCGTCTCGACCGTGGCCAGGTCGGTGAGGTCGAGCGGCAGGTGCTCCATCGACGCGGCGGGACAGCGGTGGTGGATCCGGTCCATCACCGCGGCCGTGCGTTCGGTGGACCGGGTGGCCAGCACGACGTGGGCGCCCCGGGTCGCCAGGGCGACGGCCGCGGCCTCACCGAGCCCCGAGGTCGCCCCGGTGATGAGCACCGTCCGACCGTGCTGGTCGGGGAGATCGTCAGCTGTCCACGGCACGCGGGAGCTCCTGTTCGGATGGTCCGCCAGGGACACGCTAGGCCGTCGCCAGCGCGCGGGAGGGGCCATCGGTCCCTGGTCGGTGGGCCGCTAGGGTGCCGGCCACCGGTCTGGGGAGGACGAGGTGCGGATGAACCCGGTGTACGCAACGGCGGTCGGTGCCAGCGTGTCCATGTTCTCGCTGCTGAGCTGGAACATCCGTGTGACCGGTGCCGAGTACCTGCCACGGGTCGGCCCGGCGGTGCTCGCCACCAACCACGTCAGCTACCTCGACTTCATCTTCGCCGGGTACGGGGCACGCCAGCAGGGTCGACGGGTGCGGTTCGTGGCGAAGGCGGAGGTCTTCGACCACAACGTCACCGGTCCGCTGATGCGCGGCATGCGCCACATCCGCGTCGACCGAGGTGGTGACACCGAGGCCACGCTGCGCGAGGTCGGCCGCGCGCTGTCCGAGGGCGACGTGGTCGGCATGTTCCCCGAGGGGACCATCTCGCGGTCCTTCGTCCCGTTGCCCGGTCGCCCCGGTGCCGCTCGCATGGCGATCGAGAACGGGGTCCCGCTGATCCCGGGTGCGGTGTGGGGCAGCCAGCGCATCTTCACCAAGGACCGGGAGTTCACCGCGGCGCGGGGGACGGCGGTCAGCATCGACTTCGGCCCGCCGGTGGCCTACACCCCCGACGAGGACCCCCTGGAGGTACACCAGCGGCTGATGGAGGCGATCGGCGAGCTCGTCGACCGTGCCCAGCGGCGCTACCCCCAGCAGCCCTCGGGACCCGAGGACCGTTGGTGGCTCCCCGCCCACCTCGGTGGTGGCGCGCCGACGCCGGAGGAGGCCGCGGCGCTGGCGCAGTCCGAGGCCGACGAGCGGCGGCGCAAGCACGGTGGCTGAGCGTGGCTGCGGGTGCTGCGTCCGGCGACGACACCGACGTCGAGGTGGTGGGTCCCCGACCGATCAGGGTCACCGACGTGGGCGACCCGCGGCTCGGTGACTACGCGGCGTTGACCGACGCGGCGCTGCGCAAGCGCTACGAGCACCAGCACGGCGTGCTGATCGCCGAGGGTCCCAACCCGGTACGGGCGCTGGTGACCTCCCCCTACCCGGTGCGCTCGTTCCTGGTGGCCGAGGAGCGGGTCGAGGCGATGGCCGCGGTGCTGGCGTCGACGCGGGCCCCGGTCTACGTCGTCACCCGAGCGCTGCTGGAGGAACTCGTCCGCTTCCGCCTGCACCAGGGCGTCCTGGCCTGCGGTGTGCGGCGAGCCGCCACCCCACCAGCGCGGCTGGTGGCGGGCTGCCGGCGGGCGCTCGTCCTGGAGGGCCTCAACGACCACGAGAACCTCGGCACGCTGTTCCGTACCGCCCGGGCCTTCCGCGTGGGTGGGGTCCTGCTCGCCCCGGGCTGCGCCGATCCGCTCTACCGGCGGTCGGTCCGGGTCTCGATGGGCCACGTCCTGCACGTGCCCTTCGCCCGGGTCGAGACGACGTCTGCCGCGCTGGACCTCCTGCACGGTGCCGGCTTCACCACGCTCGCCCTCACGCCGGACACCGCCGCCCCGCGTATCGACCGGCTGGTGCTCGAGGGTGACCGGACGGCGCTGGTGCTGGGTGCCGAGGGGCCCGGACTGAGCGCCAGCGCCCTGACCGGCACCACCACCACCGCCCGGATCGCGATGGCCGACGGGGTGGACTCGCTCAACGTCGCCGCCGCCGGGGCGATCGCCTGTCACGAGCTGGCCCGCCGCGGCTGAGAGGTGCCCGCCAGCCCGCCGCGGGTCCGGCTGCGGGTGAGGTCGCGTGGTCAGCCCTGGGCGCGCGGGTCGGGCAGGTCGGCCACGTCGACGACCCGGTGCTCGCGTCCGTGCAGGGTGAAGACCACCTCGATCGTGCGGCGTCGCAGATCGACGGTGAGCGCGGCCACCTCGCCGTGGCCGTTCCAGCGCAGCGTGAGGACGGCGTCGTCCTGACCGGACGGCTCCAGCGCCCAGGTGCCGTCGAAGGCCGGGTGGTGGTTGCGGAACCGCAGGAGCGCGAGCAGTTGCTGGACGACGTGCCGCTCGAGGTCAGCCGCCACCTCGGCCTCGGAGTAGAAGTGCCGGTTGATGTCGCGCCCGACCCCCGTTGCGTGCAGCAGGTCCACGTCGTTGTGGCCTGCCAGTAGCCCCACGTAGTAGATCTGGGGGATCCCCGGCAGGAACACCTGGACGGCGCGGGCCAGCAGGTAGGCGCCCTCGTCCCCGCCGAGGGCGTCCAGGAAGGTGCAGTTCACCTGGTACAGGTCGACGTTGGAGGCCGCCGCCCCCGTCGCGAGGCGCGAGGTCCCGTGGCTGCGCTCGTGGATGCCCTCCACGAGGTGGTCGATCTCCTCGGCGTCGAGCAGCCCCGGGCTGGTCGTCACATCGGCGGTGTCGGGACCGACGTCGATCACCCCGATGCCGTCGTGGGTGTCGAGGACCGTGACCGCGTTGTGCGGTCGGACCTCGCACCACCGCCGCAGCCGGCTGGCCGTGCCGGCGTACAGCGCGTGCAGCAGCAGCGGGGGCAGGGCGAAGTCGTAGACGAAGTCCACCCGTTCGGCGATGGCCAGCTGCCGCTTCCAGTAGCTGTGGATCTCGACCAGCACCTCGATGCCGCGGGCGCGGGCGCGGGCGGTCAGGTCGTCGATGAAGTCGAAGGTCTCCTCGGTCATGAACGAGGAGGTCCCGGGGGTCTTGATCGCGTAGCCGACGGCGTCGAGGCGCACCACCTTGATGCCGTTCTCGCCGAACCGGTCGAGGATCGAGTCGAGGTAGGCGGTCCCCGCCGCCGAGCGGACGTCGATGTCCATCTGCTCTGAGGTGAAGGTGGTCCACATCACCCGCTTGGACCGGTCGCCGAGCTGCACCGCCGTCAGCGGGAGGCCGGGTCGGGGCCGGTAGAGCTTGGCGAGCAGGGCCTCGTTGACACCGTCGGGGAACACCCGGTCCAGGGTCAGGAACAGCTCCGCGTGCTCCGAGGCCGCTCCCTTGGCGAGGAAGTCCTGGAACTGCGGCGACCGCGCGGACACGTGGTTGACGATCAGGTCCGCCATGACCGGGTGGGTGGCCGCGACCGCCTGCACGTCGCCCCAGGTGCCGAGGCGGTGGTCCACCGCCCGGTGGTCGACGGGGTCGAAGCCGGCGTCGGCCCCGTCGATGGGGTCGAAGAACGGGAGGATGTGGACGCCCCCGAAAGCACCCTCCAGGGGGCCGGTCAGGAGCGCCCTCAGTCCCTGGAGGTCGCCGGCGAGCCGATCCGCGTAGGTGATGAGCTGGGCTTGGTTCAGCACGACGGGCCGCCTGGGTCGGATCGGACGTCACAGGACGTGGTCGAGGATAGGGGCGCGTGGGGACCGGGCCGTCGCCCTAGCCTCACCCTGGCCACGGCCGGCCGGGAGGTCCACCATGCCCACGAGGTTGCGTGTCAGGTTCCACGAGCTGGACCCCTACGGCCACGTCAACCACGCCGTCTACCTCACCTACCTCGAGGTGGCACGCATCGACCACCTCGCCGCCCGGGGCATCGACCTGCTGGAGCTGGCCGGGCGGACCGGCGCCCAGCTGGTCGTGGCCGGGATCGAGGTGGACTACCTCGCCGCGGCGGCGGCGGGTGACGAGTTGACGGTCACCTGCACGCTCCACGAGCGTCGTCGCGCCTCGGCCCGGTTCGTCCAGGAGATCCACCGCGAGGCCAGCGTGCTCGTCCGCGCGCGGGTGCGGACAGCGATGATCGATCCCGCGGGACGACCGGTGGCGCTGCCCGAGGAGCTGGTCACCGCCATGGAAGCGCCGGTGGCCCGATGAGCGACCTCACCCCCCTGGACCTGGAACGGCCGGTGCGGATCGGCGTCCCACGACGCCTGGTGGCGCTGCTCGCCGCCGCGGTCATCGTCGCCGCCTGGTGGCAGGTGCTCGACGACACCGCCGGAGCGCGGGTGGTCACCGTCGCGCGTGACGGCGTCCCGGTGGACCTGCTGGTCCCACCGGACGCGGTGGACGCGCCGGGCGTGGTCGTCGCCCACGGCTTCTCCGGGTCGCGGCAGCTGATGCGCTCCACGGCCCTGGCGCTGGCCGACGCCGGGTTCGCGGTGGCCGTGCCCGACCTGTCGGGCCACGGCGCCAACCAGCGGTCGCTGCCCACCGACGGCCGCGATCGGCTCGCACGCGACGTCCTGGTGGCCGCTGACCTGCTGAACGAGACCGAGGGGGTCAGGGCGGGACCGGTCGGGCTGCTGGGCCACTCCATGGGCTCCGGTGCCGTGATGACGGCGGGGCTCGACGCGCCGGAGCGGGTCGCGGCCGTGGTGGCCGTCTCCCCGACCGACGCCGAGGTCACGCCCGTCCTCCCCGACGACCTGCTGCTGCTGGCGGGGGAGCGGGAGCCGCGCTTCGTCGGCAACGCCCGCGACCTGCTCGAGCGGGCCGGGGGACCCACCGGCGCCGACGCCGCGACCCCGCGACGCGAGCTCGCGGTGATCGGTGGGGTGGAGCACGTCAGCATCCTGTTCAGCCCCGAGATGTACGACCGGTCGATCGCATGGTTCGCCGCCAGCTTCGAGGTCGACGCCGACCCGGCCGGCCGCGGCGTGCCGCCGATCGGATGGTGGGCCCTGCACCTGCTGGCCGTGGTGGTGCTGTGGCGTTCGGTGGCCCCGGTGCTGGTCGACCCGTTGGTCGCACGGAGGGCCACGGGTCGGGGTGTGCTCGGGGCGGCTCTCGGTGCGCTCGCCGCGACCGTCGTCCTGACCGTGGCGGGGGCGGCGGTCGAACTGGCCGGGTTGGGTGGGATGCTGGTCGCGCCCGTCCTGGCCGTGTGGCTGCTGCTCGCGGGCGGGGTGTGGTTGTGGTTCGGGCCCCGCCCACCGGTCCCCGGTGGTCGCGACCTCGGATGGGCGGCGCTGCTGGTCCTGGTGCTCGCGGCAGCCCTCCCGGCGCTCGGATCGCGGGTCTGGCTCCCGGCCCTGCCGAGCGGGAGCCGCGCCGTGCTGCTGGTGGCCTTCGTGGTGCTGGTGCTGCCCTGGTCCGTGGCCCTGGCCACCACGTTGCAGGGACCCCGGGGCTGGCGGGCGGTGGCGTGGTGGGCACTGCTGGCGCTCGTGACCACCGCAGGGTTCGCCCTGGCCGCGAGCGTGGTCCCCGGGCTGGGCTTCCTGGTGCTGCTGCTGCCGTTGATCCCGGTCCTGCTGACGGTGGCGGTCGCGGTGTGGCTCCCGGTCCAGCGGCCGTGGGCGGCGGGCACCGCCACGGCGGTGCTCCTCGGATGGATGCTGGCCATCCTGTTCCCGCTGGCCTGAGACTCACGGCTACCGTGCCCCGCCAGCGACGGCGAGGGGTGGCGGTGGAGGTCGAGGGCGCGAGCGTCGTGGTCACCGGCGGCGCCAGTGGGATCGGAGCCGCCATCGCCAAGGCGTTGGTGGCGGCGGGCGCGCGGGGCGTGCTCGTGGCCGACCTCGACGGCGGCGGCGCGACGGCGGTGGCCGAGGAGTTGGCGGTCGCGGGGACGCCGGCCATCGCCCACAGCGTGGACGTGGCCGACCCGGAGGCGGTGACCGCCATGGTCGCCACGGCTGAGAGCGCCTTCGACGGGTTGGACATCGTGGTGTCGAACGCCGGCATCGGCACGGGCGAGGGCGTGGATGCTCCGCTCGAGCAGTGGCAGCGCAGCTACGAGGTCAACGTGCTGGCCCACGTGCACGCCGCGCGGGCGGCACTGCCGGGCATGCTGGACCGGGGCTCGGGTGCCTTCGTCCACACCTGCTCGGCTGCGGGCCTGCTCACCATGATCGGTGACGCCCCCTACACGGTCACCAAGCACGCCGCCGTGGCCTTCGCCGAGTGGCTGGCCATCACCTACGGCGGTCGTGGGATCCAGGTCGCCGCCCTGTGCCCCCAGGGCGTCGAGACTGCGCTGCTCCGCGAGGCCGATCAGGGGATCGCCGGGCGCGCGGTCCGGGCGGCCGGTCCGGTCCTGACCCCCGGGGAGGTGGCCGAAGACGTCGTCGCCGCGCTCGGTGACGGTCGTTTCCTGGTCCTGCCGCACCCCGAGGTGGCTGAGCACCTCAAGGGCAAGGCGACCGCTCCGGACCGATGGATCGCCGCGCTGCAGCGGGTCGCCGACGCGCTGCGGGGCTGACCAGCGCGCTCCACCTCGCCGAGGGGCGAGCATGACGGGAACCGACGACGGCCTGAGGTGAGAACCAGCGGTCATCCGCTGGTTCTCGCCACCATGCGTCGTCGTCGCTACCGGACGAACACCCTGCCGTCTCGCTGGACGACCGTGCCTCGGCCGAGCGGCAGGAAGCGCGTCAACAGCTTGAAGCCGGCACCCAGCCCGGGGATCTTCGCGAAGATGCCCTGCGGGCCTCGCGTCATCCTGCCGCTGGCGACGTCGTAGCTGGCGCCATGCCACGGACACACGAGGCACCCGTCGCGGTCGATCGACCCATCGGCCAGATCGGCACCGAGGTGGCGGCACCGGCGGGTCACCGCGAACAGTTCGTCCTGCGAGTTGCCCACCGCGTACCGATCGGCACCGTGGACCGTCCCCGGTAGCAGCTCGGCTGCGGGTCCGATCTCGATCTCACGTGCCATGTTGCGTCCTGTTCCTCGCGGAGTGCCACGGTAACCCCGACGGCGGCGCCTGGTCTCAGCGTCGGAGGTGTTCGACCGGCCGCCGGGCGCGTCGGGTGCGGGCCCGGGCGGCGCAGCGTCGGGTGCGGGCCCGGGCGGCGCAGCGTCGGGTGCGGGCCCGGGCGGCGCAGCGTCGGGTGCGGGCCCGGCCGGCGCAGCGTCGGGTGGATGACCGATGGTGGGTTGGCGGGCCGAGGTCGTCCGCACATGGCCGATTGCCCCCCGTGGTCGACGGACCGACNCCGCTGGCAGCCGCATCCGGTTCCGCCTCCGATGGATGGTCGACGGGCGTGCCCACCAGGCCGTCCCGTGGGCCGTTCACGACGAGGCGGAGGCGCGGTCCGCTGCTGGTGGTCTGACCGTCGTCTCCGTCCCACATCAGCAGCAGCGGATAGCTGCTGGTTCTCGCGGGTGGTCGCGCGCGGGTCGGTTGTCCGTGGGGCCCGGTGGCGAGAAGCAGCGGATAGCTGCTGGTTCTCGCGGGTGGTCGCGCGCGGGTCGGTTGTCCGTGGGGCCCGGTGGCGAGAAGCAGCGGATAGCTGCTGGTTCTCGCGCTGCGACCTCAGCGGTTGAGGAGCTCGACCAGGCGCTGGTGCAACGGCAGCGACTCGAGCCAACCCTCCGGTGCGAAGCGACCACCTTCCAGTGCCCGGTACAGCGGGTGGCGCTGCTGCCGCAGCCACTCCAGGGACGCCACGAGGTGGTCCCTGCTCAGTTCGGCCGGGTCGATCAGCCGGCCCGGATCGCCGTCCAGCAGGTAGGCGTCCCAGGCGTGCCGCAGCACCCAGGTGTCGGGGTCCTCCATCAACCCCCGCAGTCGGGCGGACCGCTCCTCGTTGAGCTGCGTCGGGATCGTGCGTCGCCAGCCCCGTTGTGCGCGCTGTCGGGTCGTCATCGGCGTTCCTCCTGCTCCTGGGTGGGGCTCGTCCACGCGCTGGCGATCTCCGCCATACCGGCACGGAAGCTGCGGTGGGGGGCGCCCCCGAGCTCTCGCGGGAGCCGGTCGCTGGCGTCCCTGCCGGTCCAGGCCGGCTCGTCGGTCCCGGGTCGTTCCGGCACCGTGTCGGGAAGGAGGTCGACGACCGCGTCGAGGTAGTCGGCCACGGTGACGTGACCGCCCACGACGTTGGCCACGAGCGGCTCGCCGGGAGCGGGCCCGCCCGGTGACGGCGTCACCGTGTCGTCGAGCGCAGCGGCTGCCACGATCGCGTCGACCAGGTCCTCGACGTGGACGAAGGCGAAGCTCCGACCCCGGGCTACGGGGAAGCCGCGGCCCTCGGCGATCGCGGTCGGCACCCGGGTGCCCCAGGTGGAGGTCGGACCGGCCCCGAGCACCGCCGGGGGGCGCAGGATCGCCAGCGCCGGGCCCTCTTCGGTGGCGAGCAGCAGCCGGTCGGCATCGGCCTTGGTGCGCGCGTAGGGGCTGGCGTCCTCGTCGTCGTCGGCGACCAGGGGTGCGTCCTCGTCCACGACCCGCAGGTCTCCGGACGGGTCTGCGTACACCGAGGTGGTCGACACGTGGACGAACAGGGGGGTCCCGGCGTGCACGGCGGCGTCGCGCAGCCGTCGGGTCCCCTCGACGTTGACCGCGGCGGCGGTGGCCAGATCCGGTCCGGCGGTGGCGGCGGCGTGCACGACCACCTCGACGTCCGCGAGGAGGTCGGGTGTGACGGCCTCGAAGCCGCCGAGGCGCAGTTCCACGCCGAGCTCGGCGAGATGGTCGTCGTGGCGGCGCACCGGCGCGACGATCGCGTGGTCCAGCGTCGCCAGCCGCGACGCGATCCGGCCACCGACGAAGCCGGTGGCGCCAGTCAGGAGCACACGTGCCATCGGGATCCCTCCGGAGGTGGGCGTCGGAGCTGACGGCGCACCCCGTCACGCTAATGGGTCTGCAGCCCGGACGCGCGGGCAGGGGCGTGGCGCGGCGCCGAGCGACCGGTCGCGTAGCCTCGCACCCTCCCGCGTCGGGCCGACCCGACGCACCCGACGCACCCGA
>SL_8KL_010_SEDDRAFT_10003889_pt1 | contig 12209 bp, 8 predicted proteins | sample SodLakKL_010_SED_4_FD_11160 | JGI IMG/M metagenome (IMG submission 11160) | reverse complement strand
CGGCATACGCTACCTTTATTGTTGCCCTGGTTTCCAGTCCTCTGGTTATGGATAACTCTTCAGGAGATAAATTGATAGCCATTTTAGAAAAAAATCTTCCTGTGTCTATTTCCAGTTGTCCCCAGGGAGGAAGTACTGCACCATTTTCTGAAGCAGGAGAACTGATACAGCTTAATGCAGAGCTGCTCTTTGGGTTTGTGCTGGCCAATGTTATTCGCCCGGGAGCCCAGGTGCTGTACCGTGGGATACCCATTACTTCTAATCTTTATTCTGACGGGTCCCCCAGATGGTGCCAACCGGAGAGTATTCGGCGAGTTGCCCTTGCCACACAGCTTTGTCGCTTTTACAATCTTCCCTGTTGTGCAACTGCTGGTGTGTCTGATGAAGCAGAACCGTCTTCACAGGGAATAAGTGAGAAGGTGTTAAGCTGGACCTATACAATAGCATCCGGCGGACAATACATTAACAGTGCGCTGGGAATGCTTCACCAGGTCATGTCAGTTTCCCTTTATCAGTACGTAATTGATGATATTGCCCTGAAGATTGTAAAGGAGAAGTTCAAGACACATAAATCTAAAGAGGTTTCCCAGCTTGCACTGGATGCTACAGTAGAAGCTCTGGGCTATTTTGGCATAACAGTAGATGACAAGATGGAAGCTGAATTGACTGCCCGCATTAATCATGTTGAAAAACCTCTAGAAATCTATAACGATGATAATATTAATGAACAGCTTGAAATAATTGAGAAAGCGGTAACGCAGACTCAAGGTAGTACTGTCTTTATGAAAGCAGCCCGTAAAGGTCTTCGGAAGGGATTTCTCTACACAGGAAACAGAATTGATTCTCCCTTAGATCTAACCCGTGTTGATGAAAGATTGGAGGCGGTTGTTATTCCATAGTTTGAAATAGTATTACCATATTTATAAAAAGCCAAATGTAAATTTTAAAAAATTTTAAAATGGAGGTTAAAAAACAAATGGCAGGCATGGTAGGTATATCAGGATGTAGTGAAACAAAAATAGATTCAAACAAAGTAGAGAGTATGTTGGAAACCGTAAAGCATCGAGGGACAAGCGAACCCATCATAAAAACTACTACCTCGGCTGCCTTTGGGTGTGTTGGATTTAGCCCTGAGGTTATTAGCCAGGATTCCCATCCATATGTTATTATGGATGGTATGCTCTATCGCGATGATAGCCGGCAGGAAATGTCAGATACTGATTATTTAAGGAAGCAATATTTAAGCCATGGGATAGAAGCTCTTTCCAAAGTGAGAGGCAGTTTTTCATGTGCCATTATCGATGAAGATGAATGCATTATTGCCAGGGACCATGTGGGATCCCGGCCATTAATATATCAAGAAACACTCCAGGGAGGTATGATGTTTGCCTCTGAGGCTAAGGCATTGAAGGACTATACAGATTGTGTAGAAGAGCTGCCTCCTGGACATTACTATTCAACTAAAGAAAAACTAAAGCAGTTTAATGAGCCTTCCCCTGGCTTTAAATTACCCCATAAATGGGACACTTCTAAGGAGTCCCTTAACAAAGTGAGGGAGGTAGTCATTCAGGCAGTAGAAGACATTGTTACCAATATCGAGGGAATTGGTGGAGTTTCTTTAAGCGGAGGCCTGGATAGCTCAATTATACTGGCGATTGCCTACCAGTATAACAAAAACATTCAAGCTTTTACCTCTACCCTTAAAGCTAATCCTGGAGAAGACCTGAAATACGGAAAGCTGATGGCAGATTATCTTGGTGTAAAACTTCATGTTTATGAAATAACCCTGGAAGATATTCAAAATATTGTTTCTAAGGCAGTATACTATCTTGAATCCTTCGACCAGGACTGTATTACAGGCTTTATTGCAAACTACTATAACTCCCGTCTGGCAAAAGAACATGTGGACAGTATACTGGTAGGAGAAGGAGCCGATGAACTCTTTGGTGGTTATTTCAGGGAACTGGATGATATTTCAGACCCTGAAGAACAAGAAAGGGTGGCCAAAAAACTGGTTGATGTAGCTTACAATACGGCCCTTCGCAGACTTGACCGGGGTTGGATGACAAATAGTGTTGATTACTATGCCCCGTTTCTGAATCCGTCGGTAGTAACTATGTCACATGATATTCCTCTGGATCTTAAAGTCTATAAGCCAAATGGTAAACCAATCGAAAAATGGATTCTCCGTGAAGCCTTCAAAGATATGCTTCCCCCGGAGATTACCTGGCGTCCAAAACTAAGGTTTGCTCGAGGTGTAGGAGTAGATGATCAGTTAGAAAAGTGTATTCCGGATAACCTGGATGAAGAAGCCCTTGAGAAAACCCCCAGAAGTAAAAAAGGCATAACTTTTCAGTCTCCAACAGAACTATATCTTTACAGGATATTCCAGAAACATTTTCCGTCGGATTACGAAGGGCTTACATGCCGCTGGGATCCCTTTAGCTAAGAAAGGTTATGAAAACTGGTGAAGCAGTTGTGGTGATAGGCAACTGCTTCCCGCTTAATTTTTAATTGAAAGGTGATAATAAATGAAGGTTGGATTTCCCAATAATCCCCGAAAAGAGATAAGAGATGAAATAAAGTGGATTGCAAATAACGGATTCAATTTCATTGATTTGTTTTTGGAACCGGATAAAGGTGAATTGGGAAAGTTCAATACCGGGGAAATCAAAAAGCAGCTTGATTATTATTCCCTGGATTGGGTTGGCCATACCGCCTGGTATTTGCCCATTGGTTCTCCGGTGAAAAAGTTAAGAAATTGTGCAGTGGAGATTATTAAACAATATCTGGATGCTTTTGTTGACATGGGAAGCGATAAGGTAACCATACATTCAAACTGGCCTACTTCCCTGTTTACAGAAGATGAAGGGGTGAAATTTCAGACCGAGTCTATACAGAGTATTTTGAATTTTGCCTCAAAATCGGGAGTTAAAATAATGCTGGAACCACTGGGGACAGTTCATGATCATGTCAACAATATTGATAGGCTTCTAGAATTAAATGAAGGACTCTATTTCCATGCGGATATAGGGCACTTAAATATTTATGGCCGTGATCCGGTAGAGTATTTACGCCGATACAAAGATAAGCTGATACATGTTCATCTCCATGACAATAACGGGATAGATGATCTGCACCTGCCTATAGGGTCTGGGAACATTGACTGGAATTACCTGATAAATGTTTTAAAGTCTTTCTACGACGGCACAATTACCCTGGAGGTTTTTACTGATGACAGAGAGTATGTTTTGTACTCTAAAAAAAAGCTTCTGGAAAAGTGGAACGGTAACAATCATAATGTATAAAGGGATAACTTTTAGCTAATGCTTTAAGTCTTAACCGATAAGATGTTTATTCCAAATATTCTGAATCTTAATAATCATTATGGCATTTAATAACATGGAAGGAGTGTTTATTGTATTGAAAGGACTGCAATCAGGACATTACCACCCTCTGTCCAAGAGGGATATAGAAAAAATACATGAAACTACTGTGAATATATTGAGTGATCCGGGCATTAAGGTGGCTACCCCTGAGGCGTTGAAAGTTTTTGCTGATAACGGAGCTGAAGTTAACTATGAAACCAGTATGGTTAAAATATCCAGGACCATGCTGGAAGATGCTCTGTCTAAAGCTCCATCAAAAGTAGTTCTTTATGGTAGGGAAGACAAGAACAATTTAACCCTGGAAGAAAAAAGAACCCATATGGGAACAGGTGGTACCGTTTTAGATGTACTGGACATAGAAACAATGAAAAAGAGAAGGGCCAGCATTCAAGACATTATAAATATTGCCCGTCTAGTAGATTATCTGGACAACATTCACTTTTTTATGCTTCCTGTTTATCCCAGGGAAGTAGAAGGTCATAACGTGGATGTTAATAGATTCTGGTGGGGACTACAAAATACTTCCAAGCATATAATGGGTGGGGTTTATTCAAAAGAAGGTATAAGAAACGTTATATCTATTGCAGAAGAAATAGCCGGTGGCCCCGAAGCACTGAGAGAGCGCCCTATAGTTTCTATGGTTACCTGTATTATGAGTCCTCTGGTTATGGATAAAACTTATACTGAGCTTCTCATGGAAGTGGCACGGCAGGGAATCCCCCTGGTTTGTCCAGCAGAACCATTGGCTGGAGCTACTGGTCCCTGCACCCTGGCTGGTACAATAACAATGTCCAATGCCGAAACACTATCAGGCATTGTCCTTGCCCAGCTAGTTAACCCAGGAACTCCGGTAATATATGGAACGGTATCTACAGCAATGGACATGCAGACAGGTTCTTACCTTTCTGGAAATATTGAAATGGGACTAATAAACGCTTCCAGTGCCCAGATGGCTCAATATTATGAAGTACCTATATATGCCACGGCAGGAATGTCAGATAGCAAACTTCCGGATGTGCAGGCGGGTTATGAAAAAATGGCTACCGGCATGATAACCGCTCTGGCAGGAGCTAACTATATACATGATGCTGCCGGCTTTTTAGAATTCTGCACTACTTTTTGTTATGAACAGTTAGTTATTGATAGCGAAATTATCGGAATGTGCATGAGGGCTATAAAGGGAGTTGAGGTAAACGAGGAAACTCTGGCTGAGGAAGTTATCCGGCAAGTAGGTGCCGGTGGAAACTTTTTAACTAACACTCACACTTTAAACCACTGCCGGAATGAGTTTTTCATGCCGCAAGTTTCTGACCGGAATCTTCGAAAGAAATGGGAAAAGGATGGATCTAAGGATGGAGCAAAAAGGGCTGGAGACATAGTCCGTTCCGTATTAGAAACTCATGAACCTCTGAAAATAGATAAAGAAGTATTTGAAAAAATCAAGTCCAGGTATGATGAGTACGGAATCATACAACCTTCATAAAAACCATACGTGATAAAACCATGTAAACATGTAAAAAGGTTGTGCATAGCATTACAGCGAAAAGAAGATATGAACGGTGCCACGGGGACGGTCTCAGTTACCCGAAACGCAGCGAATATTATTAAATATCAGTAAGCAAGTGTAAGAAAAACAATTTTATTGAGGAGGTATAACCCATTTTAATAATTGGCGAATTAATCAATGCTTCAATTAAATCTGTGGGCAAGGCTCTACTGAACCATGATGAAAATTTCTTTAAAGACCTGGCGGCTAGACAGGTTGCCAGCGGGGCTCATTATATAGATGTTTCTGTAGCCTCAGGAAAGGCAGATAAGAATCAAGAAATAAAAAACATGGAATGGGCCGTTAAAACAATTCAAGAGGAAGTAGATAAGCCCCTGGCTATTGATACTACCGATCCGGATATACTGAAAGCCGGGCTTAAAAACCACAAAGGCCAGGCCATGATTAATTCTATAAGCTATGAGTCATTAGACCGTTTGACTGCTTTTTTGGAACTGGCAAAGGAATACCAGGCAAAACTGGTTGCCCTACCTACTACGGATAAAGGCATACCGCCTACAGCAGAAGAACGGGTAGATGTTTGTATGTATATCATTGGCGAAGCGAGAAAATATGGTATAGACATGGAAGATATTTATTTCGATCCCCTTGTTTTACCCATCAGTGTAGATGTTAATAATAGCGTTACAGCTCTGGATACGCTTAAAAAAATCAAGTCATTATCACCCAGGACCAGAACTACTTTAGGGCTTAGCAATGTGTCCTTTGGAATGCCCAACAGAGATGTATTAAACAAATCTTTTTTGCTTTTAGCTCTAAAGTATCTTGATTCAGCCATTTTAAATCCCCTGGATGAAGGCATGATGAGTTTTCTGACTGCCGGGGGTGCTCTTCTTGGTGACGAAAAAATGCGAGCAGACTATTTAAGAGCTTTTAGGAAAAAAAGAGCTGCTAAAAAGAAAGAGTTAACTGAAAAAGAAGAAAAAGCAGTGGATGAAAAAAAAGCTAATGAAATTAAAACAGAAGTAAAAGAAAAACCTGAAGTGCCCAAGCCTGAAGAAGATAAACCTGAAAAAAAAGAGAAAATGGACCCCATTTTTGAAAGTCTGAGCATGGCTGTTCAAGAAGGTGACACTGAAAAAGTTAAGGAGCTTACTAAAAAAGCTATCGATGATGGCTTTGAGCCAGAAAAAATTCTTGACGATGGGCTTATGGCAGGCATGGAAACAGTAGGTGTTAAATTTGCAGAAGGTGAAATGTTTATTCCCGAAGTATTAAAGTCTGGAGAAACACTAAAAATTAGTATCCAGAGCTTACAACCTTATTTGAAAGAGGATGGTCCAACTTATAAGGGAAAAATACTCATGGCTACAGTAGAAGGAGATATTCATGACCTGGGTAAAAACTTAGTTAGCATGAACCTGACTGCTAACGGCTTTGAAGTCATTGATATCGGTATAAATATCCCTGCGTCAGAAATTATAGGAGCCGTTAAAGAACATAAGCCAGATATTTTAGGGCTTTCTGCCCTTTTAACCACTACCATGCCTGAAATGGAAAAAGTAATTAACCTTTTAAAAGAAAATAATATGAGGGATTCCTGTAAAGTTATACTTGGTGGTGCTCCTGTTTCAGAAGAATTTGCTGAAGAGATCAATGCCGACTTATACGCAGAAAATGCTATTGAAGCAGTATCAGTAATTAATACTGCCCTGGCAGGCTAAACAGTTATTTTATAGGAGGAAATATAGCTTTGTTTAACTGGAATCCACAGAGCCTCAGCATGGATAGAAACAAGATACTTTACTTTTTAGGTTACAGGCCGGAAAAAATGAAGGTCAACCCAAAAATTAATAACTATATTGATGAAGAATTAGCAAGGGCTTTAAATTTAATAAGCCCTAAAGGCAGCTTTAAAATATTATCTGTAAAACTATTTAAAAATATTGATATGTTTGAAGATGCCAGCAGGGTTGCCTTTGCAATAGTTACTATAGGGGATAAGCTTGAAAGCACTGCAAAAGAACTTTTAAATAAGGGTGAGGCTACCAGAGCTGCAATTTTAGACGCCGTAGGATCAATATCGGTAGAGACAACAGCTAGCCTTTTAAATGAAGAAATAGATAATCTGGCAGAAGGCCAGGGCTATAAGACTACAAGGAGATTTAGTCCAGGATCCGGTGACTGGTCAGTAGAAGGACAGGAGGTCATTTTTAAACATTTAGACAAAGCTTGTAAAGAACTGGGTGTTTTCCTTACATCTTCAAAAATAATGGTTCCTGTAAAATCTATTTCCTTTGTTGTAAAACTTGGAAAAAGTACTATGAAAGAAATAAATAAAGGGTGCGATTCCTGTAACTTGAAATATAATTGCCCTTTCTATAGAAACAAACACTCTGGAAAAGACGTAGAAACTGAAGGAGTACCTTTATGCTCTATACACCATTAGAGATATTCTTCAGAGAAGATCCTGCTTTAAGCAGGATCTTCTCTTTTCCCAGAATGATAATATTTTAAATGATATTATTCTATTAGCATAAATAATATTTATTTTTTTACGTACGCTAATAAATATTTATATTAAATGTTGTCAGGAGGGTTTCTAGTGGGACAAAATGGAAAGAGGCTTGAAAATAAAGTTTCCATTATTACCGGAGCAGCCTCAGGCATAGGTGAGGCAAGTGCAATACTCTTTGCCCGGGAAGGAGCTAAAGTGGTTTTAGCTGATGTGAATGAAGAAAAAGGTAATGGAGTTGCAAACAGAATACAAAATAATGGAAATGAAGCTTTGTTCATAAAAGCAGATGTTTCGAAACAAGATGATACTAATAAGATGGTTGAAAAAACTATAGAAAAATTTGATGTAATAGATGTTCTGTTTAATAATGCCGGAATAGCCCGGCTTAAATCCTTACACGAACTTGATGAAGAAGAATGGAATCAGGTAATGGACATTAACCTCAAAGGAGTCTATCTTTGTTCTAAAGGTGTTCTACCTTACATGCAGAGGCAAAGAAAGGGTTCAATTATAAATAACTCATCAATAGCAGGTGTTGTAGGTTTTCCTGGTGCCGCGGCTTACTGTGCCTCTAAAGGAGGGTTAGGGCTTCTTACCCGAAACATGGCACTGGACTATGCAATTGATGGAATCAGGGTTAATGATATTTGTCCTGGAGTAATTAAAACACCCATGACGCTGGATGAAGAAACAATGGGGAGAAAACAAATAGAAGAAATGGAAAAAGTTCATCCCCTTGGAAGAGCTGGAAAGCCTGAAGAAGTTGCATATACTGCCCTTTTTTTGGCTTCTGATGAATCTTCATTTATTACAGGTTCATCCATTATGATAGATGGAGGGTATACAGCAAAATGATTTTAAATATACTTACTTAAAAAAAACAGGCCAGGTAAACCTGTGGTTGTGCAGCAAACTGCCAGCGAAAGCCCCAATTATTTAAATTATTCGGGGCTTTTTTATTTTATTAAAGGAATTTAATAAAATACGTCGAATAATTATAAAATGTCCAGGGGGAGGTAAAGGGGAAAGTCACTTTTTCATGCCAAAAACCGTGACTGGAAAGTAATTCATTTATATTATATGGTTTCCTTTATTGACAATAAGTTATCGAAACATTATGTTAACTTTATGTTATACTTGTCTATGAAAACTTTGAAATTGCTAACAATAATAAGGAGGATGAAGATGCTAAATAAACAATTCCTCCCTGGAGTTGCCTACTTTTGTATGGAATACGGTCTACACGAGGAGCTGCCCATTTATTCAGGTGGGTTGGGTATATTAGCTGGAGATCATATCAAGTGTGCCGGAGAAAAAAACCTACCCTTAGTAGGCATAGGGATTCTATGGAGACAGGGTTACACCACTCAACTAATTGATGATGACGGAAAACCATATGACGTCTTTAAAGATATTGATTTAGATAACCTTAAAGATATCAAAGTTACTGTAAATGTTAAAATTGGGGACAAAGATATATTATGTAAAATATGGTTAGTTGATAAGTACGGAAATGCCCCTCTATATCTTTTGGATGCTAATTTATCGGAAAATGGAGAAAACAGGTACATTACTAACAGGTTATACTGTGGAAGTGAACATGACCGGATAGCCCAAGAAATTATACTTGGAATTGGCGGTATTAGAGCTTTAAGAGCACTGGGTATCGAAGTAGACGTCTATCATTTTAATGAAGGTCATGCTGTCCTGGGTGCTGTTGAACTTATCCGGGAGAAAATGAGTTGGGGATTAAGCTTTGAAGAAGCATGGTATAAAACCAGAAATCAAGTTGTATTTACAACTCATACTCCCGTAACAGCGGGTAACGGAGTTTACAGTCATCACGCTTTAGGATGCACAGGAGCTTATAACGGACTATCCTATGAGCAAATGTCACAGATAGGTGGAGACCCGTTTAGCATAACAGTAGCGGGTTTGAATCTTTCCAGAAAAACTAACGCTGTATCCAAAACCCACAGTGAAACAGCAAAAAAAATGTGGGGACATATTAAAGATGCTTCTCCAATTATTCCTATAACCAACGGTGTACATCGAAAAACCTGGCAGGATTCTGAAATAATAGAGGCTTTTGAAAATGGAAATGACCTCTGGGAACCTCATCTAAAAGCAAAAAAAGAATTAGTAAATGAAATATATAAGCGCAATAATAAAAATAAATTAAATCCGGACTCGTTAATAATAGGATTTGCCCGTAGAATTACGTCTTATAAAAGATGCGACCTTATTTTTAAAAATGCTGAGCTACTGGAACCACTTTTGGAAGAAGGAAAAATACAGCTTCTATTTTCAGGAAAAGCGCACCCTCAGGATGAAGAAGGAAAGTCAGTGCTTCCAAGGATAATTGAAATGTCTAATAAGTATCCGCATAGTGTAGCTTTCCTTGAAAATTACGATATGAAAATCGGAAAGCTGCTTACAAGAGGTTGTGACGCCTGGCTTAATAACCCCAGACGTCCTCTAGAAGCCAGTGGTACTTCCGGTATGAAAGCAGCAATGAACGGAGTATTAAACTTAAGTATTCTGGATGGTTGGTGGCCAGAAGCCTGCAAGCATGGAATTAATGGTTGGCAGATAGGTCATGGGCATGAGTGTTGCAATCAGGATGAACATGATGCAAACTCTTTATACCAGGTTCTATTAAGAGAGGTTATTCCAACTTATTATGACAACAAGCCTAAATGGTTGAAAATGATGAGGAACAGTATAGCTGCATCAACATGGAAATTTTCCGCAGAAAGAATGTTAACAGAATACTATTATAAGATGTATAGCCAGGAAGAAGCTCTTAAAGAAATTGCGGCAACAATTTCCAATATCCATAACGTTAATTACATCTAGTTTCAGGAATAGTTAGACTTCTTTTGAAATTAATATAACTAAAAATATTTGACATACTATATAAAGAATGATAATATTATTCTAAGAAAAAGCCATATAGGCAAAATTAGGAGGTAGTTTTTTTTAATGAAACAAGGTACAGTTAAATGGTTTAACAATCAAAAAGGTTACGGGTTTATTGAAGTAGAAGGCGAAAAAGATGTTTTTGTACACTTTTCAGCAATTGAAAAAGAAGGTTTTAAATCTTTAGAAGAAGGACAAAGAGTAGAATTTGAAGTAATTGAAGGAGATCGCGGTCCACAAGCAGCTAACGTAGTCGAGGTATAGTAGCAATAAAACAACATAGGACATAAAAGTTTGTTTATTGTCAACAAGTAAACGCCTTTCATAGAAAGGCGTTTTTAATTAGACTTAAAATACATTAATTATATAGGAGGACAAAAAGTGCTATACATAAGTACTCGAGATAATTTTGAAAAAGTATCGGCAGCCAAAGCTATAAAATTAGGCATGGTTCCCAGGGGGGGACTATTTATTCCGGAAAAAACTCCATATATAGCCCAAACAGAATTAAATAAAATGACTTCATTAACTTACTGCCAGATAGCTGAAAAAATATTATGTCTTTATTTGACGGATTTTTCTCAAAATGAAATCAAAGAATGCGCTTTAAATGCTTATAACCAGTATAATTTTGATACTTATGAAATAGCACCCCTTTACAAGTTAAATGATTATACCTACATATTAGAACTATGGCATGGTCCCACAGCAGCATTTAAAGATATGGCCCTGCAAATAATGCCGCACCTGTTATCCAAGGCTGTTAAAAAACTGGACTCTCAAAAAGAAACAGTTATTTTGGTAGCTACCTCCGGGGATACAGGAAAAGCTGCTCTAGAAGGATTTAAAGACGTAGAAGGATTAAAAATAATTGTATTTTACCCTTATCAGGGCGTCAGTAAAGTACAGGAATTGCAAATGACTACTACTGAGGGGAACAATACCTTTGTAGTTTCTATAGAAGGTAATTTTGATGATTGTCAAAACACCGTTAAAGAGGTATTCGCTGATGAAAGTTTCAACAAATTACTACAAGAAAATAATTACGAACTTTCTTCAGCTAATTCAATCAACTGGGGAAGGTTGGCTCCCCAAATTATTTATTATTTCTGGGCTTACCTGCGTTTGTTAGATAAAGGCGAAATAAAAGAAAACGAAAAAATTAATTTTAGCGTACCTACAGGTAATTTCGGCAACATTTTAGCAGGGTATTATGCTTCCTTAATGGGCCTTCCTATAAATAAGCTGATATGTGCTTCTAATGAAAATAATATTTTAACAAATTTTATTAATACTGGTATATATGATAAGAGACGGGAGTTTAAAAAAACAAACAGTCCATCAATGGACATCTTAATTTCCAGCAACTTAGAAAGGTTTTTATTTGAAATAACAGGTCACAACGGGGGAAAAATAAGAGATTGGTTCGAAGAACTTAAAACAAAAGGATATTTTAAAATAGATGAAGTTACTTTAGAAAAATTGCAGGAAATAATGGTAGGAAATTACGCTACAGAAAAAGAAACTTTATCTACTGTAAGAGAAGTATACTTTAATAATAAATACTTAATGGATACGCATACAGCTGTAGGAGTAAAAGTTTCAGCAGATTATGTTGAGGAAGAAAAGGATGAACATCTAGCGGTTGCAGTTTCCACGGCCAATCCTTATAAATTTAATTCCAGTGTACTGGAAGCTTTAAAAGGAAAAGAAGAAGTCAGCAAAAAAGGCGAATTTGAAATACTAGATGAACTTGATAAGTTAACAGGAATAGAAATTCACCCCGGCCTTAAGTATTTAGATAAAAAACAGGTCAGGCATAAACAGTCCTGCCATAAAGAAAATATCAGGGAGCAGATAAAAAGTATATTAT